>Ga0193739_1000218_pt1 | contig 16226 bp, 15 predicted proteins | sample L2a2metaG_FD_144926 | JGI IMG/M metagenome (GOLD analysis project Ga0193739, IMG submission 144926) | Soil microbial communities from a riparian zone of the East river system, Colorado, United States - L2a2 | ecosystem: Environmental > Terrestrial > Soil > Riparian zone | place: USA: East River...
ATAATGAAGAACCTGCTTGATTTGAAATATAGAATAAAATGAGTCCATAAGCCGCGATAACCATGTAACTTTTTACTGCTGTATTATCTGGGAGATGTCTTGCGACAGTCCAAAAAGCGATGCCAAATAGAATTCCTCCAGCAATCCTGCTTAGATTAAAAAATAACGTAAGAACAATGCCAAAAAGAGTGGGGTTAGATATTATCAAAAAGTCAAAGATGTTGAAAAATAATGCTGGAAATTGGCTAAGGAAATATACTAATGGAATACTGACAAGGGCCCAATATGTGATCCTTCCGATTCTCTTCGAGTATTCACGCAGTAGAATGGAGGTAGCCACCCATAATAGAATGAAAGATAGAATAGCAGTCACGATGTTTCCATTATTGAGAGCAGTTGCCAAAGGGCTAGCAGCAATAGGTCTGGTCATTCCTGCTATTTGTGATTCTCCCACAAGTGAAGGAATTCCAGGAGATATTGTTAAAATCAAAGCAAAACTAAATACTGCATTAATAGTAAGCGTAATAGTCGACAAGAGATAAAATAACACTACTGGATTCTTATGTAATCTAAACCAAGAAAGAAATCGCAATGAGAGAAACATCATCATGAAAATAGCCATAAGATAACTAATTACTGCAGTAACACCAATAGCACTCGTATAAAATTCTGAAAACACCAAGATTTGCAAGAGAACAAATACAATAATTCCAGATAGTAAATATTGTGTAATTGTTACAGATTTGTGTAATAAATTCAAATGTAGATAGCCTCGTGCTCTTATTTGTCGAATTTTTGTCCTGGCAAATCGTATCAGATTATGCTGTCCTACCAGATATATCACAGACATAAAAACAAAGAGTATAGTAGTCCACTCTGGTGTCACATAGACTCGTATAAGTTCAGAAATTCTAAAAAGAGATGTATCTAATACCAATACCGATATTAATAACATAATAATAACTGCAAAAGTTTTCTTGTTTTCGTATTGTTGACCTAAACTTCTTAAGATTCTAGGAGCCATGCTTTTTACTACATAATATTACAAGTGCAAAATTTTTCAAATTCAAGCAGGCTTATTTCACATGCTCTCTATATTAAAACTAATGGAAATCTAGATGGAACTTTTTATATATACACGTCTATACCATAGAAGAATAATGGAATTCGTTATTGTAAATTTAATACTAAGAACGGCTATTATAACTGGCTTTATTGGCGGGCTCTTTATTATCAGTATAAACTCAAGTCAATTTGTTCAAGCCCAGAACGATGTTTCCCCTAATACACTAGTTTTCCCAGTAGACTCAAAACCATATGGGAAATCATACGCTGAATGGTCTGCAATATGGTGGCAGTGGCTTCTTTCGATACCTGAAGATAAAAGCCCGGCTGGTGACTTGACTGGTGAAAACTGTGAAACGAATCAACAAGGCCCAATATGGTTTTTGGCCGGAACATTTGGAGGTGCAGCCGAGCGCACATGCACTATACCATCAGGAAAGGCAATTATGTTTTCTCCCATAAATTCTGAATGTTCATACGCGGAATATCCAGATGAGAAAACAGAATCAGACTTGCTTGAATGCGCCAAAACCTTTCAAGACCAGACTACCTCTGCACAGGTTACAATAAATGGAACTGCAATAGAGAATCTTGATAATTTCCGAATACAATCTCCACCATTCAATGTCACATTTCCAGAAAATAATATTTTTGGAATATCACCTGGTCAGACGCAAGCCGTATCCGATGGCATATGGACTATATTGAAACCTCTACCTGTAGGCGAACACAAAATCGGTTTTAAAGGAAGTAGCGTAGACTTTACTACAGGTGCCAAGAATACGTTTGTATCAGATGCAAACTACAATGTAGTCGTAAAGTAGGATATGTAGCCTAAAATATCTTAAAGACTTTCACTTGCAGCATGAAATATGTTAAACAACTAAGGATTCTAACTGCACTATATTACTAAAAGAGAATAATATAAGGGTAAAGTCATTATCATAATATTTTATTGCTAAGATTGAGTTATTGATTACTTTTGTTATTATTATCGGTCATGGTCAAACCATACTGTAAAGCAATCTTTCTATCCAAATCCTCCTTCTCTTTTTTATACTCATTATATCTTTTACTCCAAGAACTTATAGATCTATACTGTCTGATTCCTGATGTAAGCCAAATAGATGATATAATTAGGACTGCTCCTAGTAGGATAATTAATACAAATCCAAATTCATTTTCTATTTCAAGAATAGCAAAGAATGATGGATGTAATATCAAATATACTGAAAGCCCTATAGCAAAAGGAGCTAAAATCAAAGCTGAGATGGAGACCCCGAGTAAGGTCTTTCTTATGCTTGTTATTTGCTCGATAAAACTATCCATTAGACTTAAAATGTTTTCGCGTGTTGGGGCTGTGAAAGATGTAGAGATGGTGTCATCATTTTTCTCTATTCCTTCCCCATAATCTTCTTCTTTTGTCATCTTGTCTTCTTTATTATCCAAAAGCTAATTCACCCGTTGACCGTCTTGGAATAAGAGCCCATCTGATCATAGGTGTTTATACTATACTGTATATATTTTTTCACAGCTATTAATTGCAATAACATATCTATCATGATTTTTGTGTTTGTTGTTACTATCGACATCATATAGATTAGGTAACCACTACCTTGCCTCTCATTTCCGGGTGAATAGAACAATAATATTCAAACATGCCATTCTTATCTACAATGAAAGTAATGATCTGACTTTGAAAGTATCCTAAATCCTTACTATGGACTTTAAACTCATCTATGTTAAAGTTATGTTTGGAATGAGTATCATAATCTTCATTTATGAAATGAATTGATTCTAGTCCTCCTTTTGATAGATACAATGTTGGTCCAGTAGAAGCGTTAGTACCCGTACCACTATTACTGTTTGTTACTCCACCAGTTGATGGGACAAAGCTTTTTCTTGCTCCGCCAGCTGATTGACCCACAAAAAGGTAGCCAGATTGTGGATGGTGTGATGCCTTAACAAAATTGTTTTTTGGAGCTCCAAAAACAGGCGAATTGCCATTTACAGGAATCATGGATTTAATTCCAAAATATGTGATTGCAGAAACAAGAGTGACTATAATGCCGATCACTATTATAGTATTTTTTGTAAAGAAAAATTTATCTTCGCCATTATTCTTCGCATGTTGTCTATGTTGATGCCTTTTCTTTGTCATAATGATAAATATACAGGGACATTTACAGTTGTACTATAAAGATTATGATTAACTATGTTAGTTTATCTCATTTAATCTATACTTACGCAATTAAAAGTCAAAAAAAGTCAAAAAAAACTCCGACTAGTTTAATCTAATCTACTCATATTGTCTCCTTAAGAGAAGGATTCCCACATATGAAGAATATATATTGCTCTAAAAAATTGGATGCTGATTAGGATACTATAATCTAATCTGTCTAATCTGTCATCAATGAATGCATGCAATGAAATTATGATTAACTATGTCAATTAACAACGTTCCACAATTCTTAATCTTACTCACATGAATATTATTGTATGTCAAAAACTAGCAGGTACATGAGAAATAATGAACTGATGAGTAAGGACAACAACCAACATCCTGTAAGAAATCATGCTAAAGGAAGGCTAAGTTCCACAATATCTAATAATGCAAAAATAAAAGACGAAGACATCTCAATAGATCTTCAATGGGATTTCTAGGAGATTCATTTTTTTCTTTTGTCATATATATACATGTTTTCTCCAATCATTACAATAGGTCAAATATGAGCCAGACCGTTTTTGCGCATGTTTTCTCATGAATAATACGCCAAACCATACTACAAAATCCAAATGTAACGTTAGTTCCTGCTTATAAGTGTAAAATACTGAGATAAGGAATTTTTTCAATTTAACACCCCTTTTTAATTCCATTACGTTATCTTAACCAATTCTATAATAAATGCAGGATATAGTTTATTTTTTCTGAAGTGACTGTATAATAATATTCGGCAATAAGGTTAATTATGGTATAAAATATAATTCTGGTAAATCAATTGAATAAAGAAATATCTAATGCACTTTCATTTCTTACTAGTAATGGGTATCGCATGCATCCTGATGCCTTTGCTATGCTCAAAGGCCTTGATACTGATATTTTAAGGATTGTACAAGATATTATTAAAATAAAAAGTAAACAGAAACAAAGCTCTACTATCATTATTGATGATATAAAGAGGCTTATCAATCCAGAGAGCAAAGTTACCACAGAGGACAGCAGGAATAGTAATATAGATACCAATATTGATAATTCTGTATTAGAAAAACAGCATAACCATAAGGTAATTTTAGATGCAAGCATAAATGTTAATACTGGAGAAGGAGTTGAAGGTTATACTGCACTTTTCCGAAGCCGATATGAAAAATCTCTTCGCATTCTATCTTTACGCCCTGAGAGTAAACGAATCGCAAAAATTACATCTATAAAGCAAAAGACAAGTCGTAATAGTAAAAATATAAAATCAGATAAATCATATGATATGGGTGGAAATCTCATTTCAAACTCTACTTCCATAGTATCAGGTCTCTTAATGTCAAAGCGTGGAAAGAAAAATGGAGTAGAAATAATAATTGATGACTTTAGTGGAAGCCTTAGTGCATTGGCTACTACAAACGAATTGAAAAAACAAGCTTCAATGCTTACGCTTGATCAGATGGTTATGCTAGAAGTTGAAAATATTAACAATAATAAAAAAGTACTTCAAGGTTTCATTGTAAAGGATATAATTTCTCCGGATATTCCAGATCATCTTCCTACTAGATCAAAGACAGAATCCTATGTTGTCTTAATCTCTGATATTCATGTGGGAAGCAAAAATTTTATGGAAGCCGAATTTATTAGGTTTTTAAACTGGCTTTCCTCTAACGATGATGAACTTGTACGTAAAATTAAATTCATATGTATATGTGGAGATATAATTGACGGCATAGGAATTTTCCCCAATCAAGATAAAGAATTACTTGAAACAGATACCTCAAAACAAGTTTCACATGCAGTAGATTTACTCAACAAGATCCCAAAAAATCTTAGAGTTTTCATAATTCCTGGAAATCATGATCCAGGCAGAAGGGCATTACCACAACCATCATTACCAAAAAGAGACTTTAATGAACTATACTTATTAGAGAATTTTACAATGATAGGAAATCCTAGTATGATAGAATTAGACGGTGTGAAGATTTTGATGTATCATGGTCAGAGTCTAGATGATATCATCGCAACTACCCCCGGTCTAGACTATTCAAAACCTGCAGAAGCCATGAAAATACTGCTAAAAACCCGACACTTATCTCCAATTTATGGACAGCGTACCCCTATAGCACCTGAACTTGAAGATATGATGGTTATTACGGAGGTTCCAGATATTCTTCATTCTGGACATGTACACGTTATGGGTGTCCAGAACTACCGGGGAACATTAATTGTTAATTCAGGTGCATGGCAGTCACAAACCAAATTTCAACAAACAATGGGTGTTGTCCCTACTCCAGGAATTGCAATCTTGGTCAATTTGGCTACGCTTCAGCCATACCAAATGAGTTTTAATCAACCATTGCTAATGTAGAAAGTATCGGATCGTCTTTTAGCGCTTCTCTAATAGTCAAAGATGGAAATGCAATTTTGATTCTTTGTGATCTGCCATAACGCCCTTGGCTTACTACATCGGTCATCACCAACCCCAACTGATCAAGCTCGCTTACTATTTGTGTCATGCGACGTTGGGTAAGCGGTTCATGCTCAGTATATTTACATAATGATGAATAGGTTTCATAAACCTCTCCTGTATTTCCATTCTTAGATTTCATAATTGCTAATAGTACTATTTTGGTATGAGTAGTAGAATTTCTTAGAACTTCATAATTGGTATCTTTTTCAATTTTTTCCTGGGCCTGTCTAATATGTATTTCCTGTACGTCTGACGCTCTTTCTCTCTCAGCAATCTCTGCAGCAACTCTCAGCAGATCAATTGCCTTTCTTGCATCCCCATTTTCTTTTCCAGCCATCGCTGCACATAAATTTATTGCTGCTGTAGAAATAGCGTCGTCATTGAATGCTAGCTTAGCTCTATCAGACAAGATCTTTTGTAACTGCAATATTGTATATGGATTGAATACCATTTCTTCTTCGCTTAGACTACTCCTTACTCGTGGATCTAGTTTATCTTTAAATGTTAGACTATTAGATATTCCAATTAAGCTAATGAAACCACCTTCATACATCCTCTCATTAGCCCTTGTGAAGTTATATAAAATATCATCACCGTTTTTGTCCACAAGTGAATCGATCTCATCAATTACAAGAATAACATGAAGTTGTTTTTTCTTTTGTATAAAATCGAGAATCCTATCCGTTGCTTCACCCATAGACAATCCAGTAAAATATACTTGCTGCTTCTTTTCTCCTTTGTTAATTCCCATTTCCTCTGCAATTTCGTAGAGAATTTTGTATGCTGTGTTTGCAGTCTTGGCATTTACAAACGGCACTATAACATCTATTTCTAGTTCCTTTGCTTTCTTTTGCAGCCGCTTAATTATATTCTTTATTACTGCTGTCTTCCCTGTACCTGGTTTCCCAAATAATAATAAATTGGACGGTCTTGCACCTTTTAAGACTATAGATAATGTCTGTGCTATTGTTCTAGCTTCTTCATCTCTAAAGGGAAGCTTTTCTGGGACATAATCTATTGTTAATGTCTTACGATCCTTTATCAATATTTTTCCTGCTGTGGCTTTTGTAAAGATACCTTCTAGAATATCGTCGCTCAAATCTAGTTATTTACTCCTAAATGAATTATTAGTATCTTATACAGGCACCCCTGTCCTTCCTTTCCAACACGATAATATTTGTTAATATTATATTAACACTCTATTAACAATGACTTTTAAACACACAAATCAACTATTATAGATTAGGATATAAAATATATTAATTTGATTAATTGTTTTATGAGATTATTAATTGGACACGAAATAATAGGGTGCGTGACTGCCAAATATGTAATACATTAACACTAATATTAACAGAACCTGAACAGAAATAGAAAACAGCGGAAAATGACCCCTTTATTTCCACTGGAGCGTTAGAATATCTGTTAACAATGTTAAAATAGGCAGATTGAACCCCTCTATTTCCACTCGAACTATTAAGCTTCTTTTATCATCGCTAACTGAACTTAACAGTCTAAAACTGTTAATAAAAATATAGGCATCTCAATGTTATGCAGATCACAGAAATCATATGTTAACAAAAGCCATTTTCTAATGAAGGTCTATGTGTTAATGTTAATACTATCCCAAAGTAAATTTTATTATATAATAGGAGTTAGCCTAGCCTAGCATTCTAGGCCAGTATATGAACTATGACAATTGCAGACTGCCTACAATTTAATTATATAAAATCAGTATATATATGATTGATAAATGCAGATCACAAAAAAACTAGAAATACAATCTAAAAAGAAAATTATAGAATTTCTAAATAATCAGCCGGTAGGAAGAATAGCGTCAATTGATATTAATGGACATCCACAGATTATCCCAATGAATTTTGTATATTTGCAACAAAATTATCCAAATAACAATTTAGCAGATACAATAAGAAGGTCAGACGCAGTGTATATGCATTCCTATCCTTTGGGTGAAAAACTTGATAATATTAAAAGAAACTCGAAGGTGGGATTTGAAGTAGATCAGCATATTTGCTTCTTACCGTCATATTATTTCCACCCTACTGATGCATCACAAGCCGATACTCTCTATATTAGTGTGGTTATAAAAGGAACTGCATTTATTGTTGAAGACAATGAAGAAAAAGCCCAGGCATTGAATGGCCTTATGAAAAAATATCAAAAAGAAGGAAAATATGAGATTCTCGATCCCTTTATGCCATCTGTACACGAAGTCGCTGTTATCAAGATAGTTCCAAAAGAAATGCGTGGCAAATATAAAATAGGACAACATTGGGCCCCAGCCTACAGACTAAAGATGGCCAAACATATTATTGAAAGAGAAGAAAAAAAATATGCAGAAACCATACTCAATACTATGGGTATAAGTATTTCTCCAGACGGTCATTTGATAATAAGGGAAGAGCCATTAATGTAATAATCTTAAACTAATTATAATATTAGTCTCATCATAAATCATAGATGAACTGATGAAAAAAGATTTGAATCTGTGTAATCTGCTACATTATTGATGTAGTCCACAAATCTGATATGCGAACATAGCATATCCAGTAATTCTGCCCGAACGTCTTAACGGATAAAAGTTATTGGTATCCTTGGGCATAATTTCATATTTTAGTTCTACTGCATTTTGTTTTGATATAGGTAATATAATTAAACGTATACCAAGTATATTATCCCATGGTACCTGGGGAAGTAGATCTTTATTGATAACGATCATGGCGACTACCCTATTCGGTTGTCTCTTATCAGCGATAACAAAATAGTCGTAGTCATCTTTATCTGTAAAGGGATCTGGCATAGTAAATGGATCTATGTGTATGTATCTCCTAAGACTATCTCTGAAAGAATCAGCCAATCCTGTCATTATAGCTATATCAATTATAGTTGATTTTTGTACTTCTTCTAAAGTCGGAGGCTTTATTGATTTTAACATACACTCACATAACTTCTATTGTTATATAATTTTACTTTACAAAAATACGCCTGGTCTAGATTTAAATAGAAAAAAATTGTAGATACAATTGCGATAACCTTACAGGAAATGCCGGGGTACCCAAGCTAGGTAAGTCGTAGACCCTATGAGGGGTCAGCCTCGAGATCTTATTATTGACGTGCCAGCTGATGTCCTTCGGGACTCGTGGGTTCGAGTCCCACCCCCGGCGCCTTGCTATGCTTAAACCATATGCTAACTAACTATATCGATTATTGACAACACCATTATCATGATCGAATAACATGATCGAATAACATGATCGAATAACATGATCGAATAACATGATCGATACTACAGCTCTTCATAAATACCTCTTTTCCATTCATAGGATTGTTATGAAATATAGAAGCAGAACGGATATAACTGTATTAATTTTAGAAGCAGCCAATGGAGGAGCCACAAAGACAAAAATCATGTACAAATCATTCCTATCTTATGCACAATTGAAAGAATACCTTACAATGCTATTGGAAAATGAATTACTAGAATATGAAGAAACACGACAGAACTTTAGAACTACAGAAAAGGGATTGCACCTATTACAGCTATACAACAAGATCGATACTCTGATGCCTAATATTCGCACATCATAGGCCAAACCTACATTTTTTTATTATATTAATGGGTTTAAGAAAGAGTAAAATCAATCTAAAACCTAAATTATTATAATGGGATTAGATCTAAAACCACTCGTCAAGTCATCATCAATTACGATATCTGAACTATCAGGAAAGGTAATAGCTGTTGATGCGTACAATACCATATATCAGTTTCTTGCAACAATTCGCGGTACAATGGGTGAATTACTTACAAATAACAGTGGTGAAGTGACGAGTCACCTAAGCGGTCTATTCTATCGCAATGTCAACCTACTTGCTGAAAACATTAAACTGATTTATATATTTGATGGTAAACCTAGCCCATTAAAGTCAAAAGAGCTTGATAGAAGACGGCAAGTAAAAGACGATGCATTTAAAAAATATCAGGAGGCAATAACAGCTGGCAGATTTAAGGATGCTCGTAAATATGGTCAGGCTACGTCTGTTTTAACAGATAAAATGGTGGAGGAATCAAAAATGATTCTTTCTCTTCTTGGAATTCCATATATTCAAGCCCCTTCCGAAGGAGAGGCTGCTGCTGCACAACTGACACAATCTAACATAGCATTCGCGTGTGCAAGCCAAGACTATGATTCGCTACTCTTTGGTGCCAAAAGATTAATCCGTAATCTTACTATTAGTGGAAAAAGAAAGGTACCTAATAAAAATGTGTATGTTGATATAGAACCAGAAATTATTCTACAGCAGCAACTTCTAAATGAAATCGGTTTGAATTTGGAGCAATTAGTAGATGTTGGAATTTTGATAGGGACTGATTTTAATCCAGGAGGAATCCCACGTATCGGACCCAAAACTGCCTTAAAATTAGTTAGAGAATACAATAAACTAGAGAAAATAGAAAAAATTGAGGACTCGGTGGCAAATATACCATATGAAGAAATACGAGAGATATTCTTAAAACAAGAACCATCGAAAGTTGATAGCATTAAATTCGATGAGATTAGCTATGATGCTCTGATTAATTTTTTATGTATAGAAAAAAACTTTTCTGCAACTAGAGTAAATGCGAGCCTAGATAAAGTGAAAAAATCAGTTACAAATCGAAATCAATCATTAGAGAAGTGGTTTGACTAGGTACTACATATCAATAAGTATTATATATTAATTTATTCCTCGCTTCTTCTTGTCCATATTCTTTTCAGCTCCGAATCTTTCCAGTTCGTATGTGTTGAGATCCACGAATTTTATTCCACTAGCTAGGATCGGATGAACCTTTTTTATCTGCCTGAACATTTCTTGACAAACTGTACGGTAGTCATGATGTCCTTGAGGAATAGTTCTAAGTTCAATCATATGACATGCTTCACGAAGGTTAATCTTGATAAAATAGGGATATTTGTATGCAAAGTTAACTACATATTGAGCTTCTTCAGGCATTTTCTTATCTATCATTTCATATACCTCATGGGATTTGTACATACAGTCCTTAAAATCTTTGAGTATATCTAGACCATATATTTCCGGAGGAATATCATATCCATGTTTAGTAGATAGGAGTTGCCTTTCCATAGTAAGGATTCTATGACGATGTAAATCTCTAAACATACCAAAATTTGTAAACATCTCAAAAGTATATTCTGTCATCTCAAAAGCTCGACCTGGACGTTGTCGCCGATTATTACGAAATTTTGTAAATGTTTGAATTATTTTGTGTCTCTCGTATTCTGGGGCAGACCTGATGTGATGAATAATTTTTTCAAGAGAATGACCAACTGTAGAATCATACAAAATTGCAGAAGCAACATTTACTTCTGCATCTAAATTATCTTCATAATTCAACAGTTTTACATTTTGCGGACTACTGTCTATTTCAATACCTGTTAGATATTGTTGAGCAATTATAGAAATCGCTTTTTTTGTATCTGTTATATATTTCTGGAGAGACTGTCCGTATTTGTCGTTTGCCCTTTTTATAAATGCTGGAATAATCTTATTTAGCTCTGTATAGAGTTGGTCTGCTAGCAATTTTATTTCAGTTAGGTCTGATGCAAACATTGTTGATAGTAGATATTCAAATGCTCTACCATTTCCTGTAATGCCTAGGTTCGTAAGTGTAGAGGCAGGCAATATGGCACGAAGAACATCTAATGACTTGGCCCTGATAGTTGCCTCATATATGCGTCGGGCAGATTCAATATCTGTACTAGACTTCAGATTTCCATACGATACCTCTTGTTTTGATATAGAATCAAAAAAATGAAAATGTTCAATTGGTTTAAGTTCTTTAATGAATTTTTGCATTGGTTGGATATTTTTGCTATAAGTATCAAATGTGTAATCACATGTTTGAATATATTGATCAGCATATGGCGATGCCATGATCTTTTTTTCTCTATGATATTTGTATTGACCGTTAACTTTTCGATCAAATGCCACATAACGTGAAGACTTTTCAAGATATGATAATCCTATTCTATGGTCTTCAATCTTTTTGGCAGCAATATTTGAAATCCATTCTATCGCAATTTGTGCCTCTCCTAACTCAGCGACAGAATCATCTCCATACTCCAATAATATTTTTTGATAAAATTCTTCACCCCTCATTGGGTTATTAGCAAATTCATTGAGAAATATGCGTCTCATAGTCTTATCTGTCCTAGAGTATCTAGACATCAATGCTCCTCTATCGACTTGCCTGGGAGTAGTTATGGCAAAAACCGCTCTATCAGAATTAGAAAAATGTGATTTAAGGATGGATTTTTCTTCGTCAGTAAAATCATCATGAAAATTGTTGCTATTCATTGAAGCCATAATAAAGTAACCTTATAAATACTGATAAAACCTCTAACAAATAAGACCTATTTGCTGTTATCAGCATTTGTGTTATATATTTGTAGGTAAATATGCCCCCTTATGGCATGCATATCAAAATATATCAAAATAGACTAAATCGCAAAATTACCTCACTAAATAACCATAATTATTTTGACAACCCTATCATTATATGAACATATTTAACGCTTTATATGAGCGAATTCAAGCTCGAATTTATCGGAAAGCAGGTCAAGGATTTGTACGGTACTCTAATAGGAAAAGTAATGGGCATGATAACAGACATCGACGGTTCAATTGAATCCATTAGTGTTGGTTGTGGTACTTCTGGCCTGAAACAATTAGCTTATGAACAACTCCTAGTTCAAGGAGACTACGTGATTTATATTCCCAAATGGAGACTGGACGCTCAGAAATTATTAAGACAAAAAAGTCTTACTCTACAAAGAATAAAAGCCCTACAAGATATTGCCACGGAGAACGATTCAATGAAGGATGATGTTGAACTAGTTTATGTGAAGTATGACAAAAGACTTCAGGACCTTGAAGAGAATGCAAACCATCTTAATGAGAATTTAGAGTCTAGGCTAAAGGAATTAGAGGAAGAAAGTCATAGTATTAAAACAATATTATTTGACGCTAAACTGCAGTTCAGGAGTAATGAGATGACAGAGGAAATATATCAACAAATTAATATTTATACAAGTGAATTATTGGAACACATTAATCTAGAAAAGGCTGAGATAAATAATGTGAAGACAAAGCTTTCACAACAGACGATAGAGAACTACAATGTCTTAACTACAACACCTAACACTAAACTGACAGAAGATCAGCAAATTTCAGCTAATACTGCTAAGCCTACACAACAACATCAAGAAGAGGAATCTAACATAGAAAATGTAACAGTTTCACAGGTGATGACAACTGCTACTGCTGATGTAGATACTCCAGAGATTAAAGAAAAAAATACATCAGTCATTGAAGGAAAGATAGCCGAAGAGAAGGAAGGCAAGAATTCCGATGATGAAAGAGAGGAAAATTGGCTCAATCAAGTGATTCAATCAAGTGATTCATAATGAATGAATAAATGATAGTGATAGTGTTGCCGCATTTATCCATTTTATAGAATCATCTTACTAAAAAATGTGTCAATATATTAAAATAAACAAATCCAGAGTATTTTAGTCGTGAAATACAGAAGCAGAACAGAAATTGTAGCAATGATTTTAGAAGCAGCCAATGGAGGAGCCACAAAGACAAAAATCATGTACAAAGCTTTTCTTAGTTATGCACAATTGAGGGAATACCTTTCTGTTCTCATTGAGAACGCTCTATTGGAGTATTTAGAAGGCTCTCAAACATACAAGACCACAGAGAAGGGTTTAAACTTCCTGAAGATGCACAATGAAATAGACGAACTTCTACAAACCTCTTCAAAGCAGGGAAAGTAGTTCCTTTTCCTATATTTTTCTAGATGTTATAAGACAAGTAGATATTGTTGATTGCAATTATCCGGTTTAACTGTATATATTTATAGCTATTATAATAAAACGTCATCTAAATAATTGTCCGAAAAGCTGTCCCAATCCTTTAAATCATTCTAATTTAATGATAGTTCGTGTCAGAAAGTTCAGATTTTAGTGGTTTATCAAAGGTATATGAGGAAAGTGGAAAGGTTCGAATTTCCTTAGAAGGGAAAAAATTTAATAAAATAAGAAAATATGCAGAAGAGCATTTCGAACAATTTTGGGCAGAACAGGCAAAGAATCTGGTTTGGTTCAAAGAATGGGATAAGATACTTGATTGGAGAGATCCGCCATTTGCAAAGTGGTTTGTTGGAGGCAAGTTAAACGCCTGTGTCAATTGTCTGGATAGACATCTTACCCATGATAACAACAATATAAAAAATAAGGCTGCGATAATCTGGGAAGGCGAAAATGGTGAAAATAGAACATTTACCTATTATCAACTATATCGTTCTGTTAACATATTTGCCAATGCATTGAAAAATATTGGAGTTATGAAAGATGATCGTGTTACTATATATCTTCCTATGGTTCCAGAGCTTCCAATTGCTATGCTATCATGTGCAAGAATTGGTGCTATACATAATGTTGTTTTTTCTGGTTTTAGTTCCCAGGCTTTGGTCAATAGAATAAATGATTCAAAATCGAAGATTGTGATAACTGCTGATGGCAGTTATAGGAGAGGTAAACTCTTAGAATTAAAAAGAACAGTTGATGAAGCAATTGCTGATACGCCTTCCGTAGAACATGTTGTGGTTTTGAAGAGAGCATCCAATATTGTCAGAACAGGATCAAAGGATGTGTGGTGGCATGATATAATTGAGAACGCATCACAATACTGTGAGCCAGAAGTTGTAGATAGCAGCCATCCACTGTATATTCTATATACTTCTGGCACAACGGGTAAACCAAAAGGTGTAGTCCATGATACAGGTGGATATCTCTGCCACCTCAATGCAACAGCTAAATGGGTCTATAATTTTAGGAAAGATGACATCTACTTTTGTACTGCAGATATTGGTTGGGTAACAGGTCATAGCTATATCGTTTACGCTCCGCTCATGCATGGTGTTACTGAAATAATGTACGATGGGACCCCAGATTATCCAAAACCTGATAGATACTGGAAGATAGTCGAAAAACATGGTGCTACAATTCTGCATACTACTCCTACGGCATTACGTATGTATATGAAGTTTGGAGATGCTATTCCTAACTCATTTGATCTGTCTTCATTGCGCTTGTTGGGAACAGTGGGTGAACCAATTAATCCAGATGTATGGCTATGGTATTTTAAAACAATAGGAAAGGAAAATTGTCCTGTTATTGATACTTGGTGGCAGACAGAAACAGGTGGAATTATGATAAGTGCCTGTACTGATATTGAGGAAAGTATTCCTATGAAACCTGGTTCTGCAACATTTCCGTTGCCTGGAATACATATGGATATTGTTGACGAAAAAGATGGAAGTTCAGTAGCTTCTAATAGAAAGGGATATTTAGTAATTAGAAAACCGTGGCCTGGAATGTTAACGACCCTGTGGCAAAATGATGAGAAGTATAAGGATACATATTGGAAAAAGTATGACAATATTTATTATACAGGTGACTATGCACTATCAGATTCCGATGGCTATATTTGGCTTCTAGGTAGAGCTGATGATGTACTCAAAATAGCCGGACATAGACTTGGTACAATGGAGCTGGAAAGTGCATTTGTATCACATAAATCTATTGCAGAAGCTGCAGTAACTAGTATGCCAGATGAGAAAAAAGGTGAGTCTATTATAGCGTTTGTAGTACTTCGAACTGGCTTTTCGAAATCGGATAATTTGCGCAAAGAACTTATTGATTATATTAGAAATGTTGTAGGACCAATTGCAACACCTAATGAAATCTATTTTGTTAATAAACTGCCAAAAACTAGAAGTGGAAAAATAATGAGAAGGTTGCTAAAATCGATTGCAAATGGAGCAACAGAAACTGGAGATGTGACTACGATAGAGGATGGGACGTCATTAGAAGAAGTAAGACAAGCTTATAATGAAATGCATAAAAACATTTAATCCTTAAAACCATACCCATTTCAAATAAGTATAGTTAGATAAGGGGTTAGATGGATAGGTTAGATGGATAGGTTAGATGGATAGGTTAGATGGATATGATGATCATCTTTGATCGCTCTGTAATTTCGTGCTCATCTGTAAATCCTGACGTCGCAGCGAGTATATATTTGGCAGGTTTTGTGTTCTTATATGTACAGTTGGCTGCATCTAAGGTATTTTTACAAGGAGAAGCACCTTTTACCATGTGTACTATATTGCCCTCTTCATCAAACCACATTAAATCAAGATCATATTCAATATTCAAGAGCCACGTGGAATACAAGTCCGGTTTTTCATAAACTAGAATCATTGCAGAATCTAAGGGTAACTTTTGTTCTCTGAACATCAACCACCTTTGTCTATCTGCATCAGATCCAGCAATTTCAACCTTAATCACATCTTGATCTACCCTAATCGTTCCTTCAGGAAAGGCTATATTCTTGTGTTTA
>Ga0193739_1000219_pt1 | contig 16214 bp, 35 predicted proteins | sample L2a2metaG_FD_144926 | JGI IMG/M metagenome (GOLD analysis project Ga0193739, IMG submission 144926) | Soil microbial communities from a riparian zone of the East river system, Colorado, United States - L2a2 | ecosystem: Environmental > Terrestrial > Soil > Riparian zone | place: USA: East River...
AACCGCAATTCAAATACGGGGGTACCATATCTCCCGTTCCCCCAGAGTCACAAATCACACCGAATTAGTCAGTACAGGCTTCGGTTTTGGCACGCCTCTCGGCATTACTCGCTCTCCTCAGTGGATTCCACGGCTTGCCGCTTGAGTTCCTGCCGTACAACGATTTCCGCCCCGAATAGCATGAGGAAGAAACCGATTCCGGTCTTTATCCACGTTTCCATTTCAGTCCTTTTCGTCTTCGGTAAGTTTGCGACCGTTTCGAGTGTTACGACCTTTGACCGCGCCGCACGAGCATTTGTAATCGCTGTATTCAATCATGTGCGTAACGCCTTGTGCGCCTTCTTGCCACGCGGTCCAATTGTAATCATGCTCGTGTTCGTCGCTCACTTCAGTCCTCTCTAAGAATGTGGCCCAACTGTCCCATTCGGACCACAGCAACGGTTTTCGCGTTGCGGACCCACCATTTCATCTCTTCCAGGGCGCGAGAGTGAGACAGGTCGGAACGTACTTCTGGCCCTGATTTGCGATGCCGCCACGCGACCACGGCCCACTCTCCGCCGCTCACTGGAGACCCTCCACAGTCTCTTTGAGCGTCGCCACGGTTGCCGTGAGGTCCCTAATCAGACCAACGATGTAGTGTCCGTCTGCCGTATCCAGTGCCGCGCACGGATACCAGCCCGGTACGCCAGACTTGTCCACAGAGGTTGTTTCGAGAATGGTGCCGGTTTCCGGATCGGGTCGGAACCAACGCTGACGAAGGAATCCAAAGATTCGGTTGTAAATGTCACGTTGTTCCTGTGCTGACAATGCCATGAGAAATCCTCCCTGGGAAACACGTGCATTCATTTCTGCGATTTTGTGATAGGCGTATGCACCTGGACATGCGGTAGCTTTCAGGTCTCGATGCCCACCGTTTAACCGTGGTTGAGTGATCCATCCGTTAGCGTGCGCGGTGTTCAGTAGCCATGCAACCGCGTCTATCTGTGCATCGGATGGCGGATAGTTGTCGTAGTTGCCGACTAGACAGATGGCACGTGCGATGCTGTTACGGCCGCCTGTATGCGTCCCTAAGCGGTTGGGACTGTGACCCTCGTAGATACTACCGTCGTAGGTCACGAGCCACGTGTAAGAGATTCCAGAGCCGAAACGGTCCTCACCGATTTGTTCGATGGATTTGATGATGGTTGGACCATCGGCCGCTGAAGTCGCCGAGTGATGTAGCCACACTTCCGACGCTGGCAACGGAGCTGATCCCGCACCATTGTCGTATCGTGCACCCCATTCACTTCGCGGAATGATCCGCATCTTCCCTCCACCCTCGCTGAAAGATATTGCTGGCCTTGTCGCGCACAACCGCGTCTAGGTCCCATCCTAGTTCAGCAGCGGTTACGTACGCGGTTATCACGACGTCGGCTAGCTCTAGCTGTGCTTCGCGTTCAGTACCCGTCCGACGCGCTTGACCAGTCCACCGACGGTATGCGCCGAGGAACTCGCCCACTTCCTCACCTAGCGCGATGATCTGGCGGTTTGGCTGCTCTTCCTTCGTGAAACCGTTGGCGCGTAACGCATGCACGATATCTCGTGCAATCCAGCGCAACTCGGATTCAACTCGTGCGTCCATTATCTTGCGTCCCTTTCACTCAGCGAGTCCTTTCGAAATCCACGACCACATGTAAACGATCAGTGGTTCCAGGATTACCCGCTGAGTGCAGTATACCGCAATAGGGGACCGGCCCGTGCCACGAGCCAACCGCCATGTGTAATGTGCCCTCCAATTCATCCCACCAATACGCGTCCGAATTCGTGATGACAGGTAAGTGGTAGCGGAAGTAATTCGGATACCCGTCACGATGGCGAGATAGTTCCGCGCCAGGGTCCATATTGTTCACCAGAATTTGCCGTACTGCTCCAAGATCGTATGTGTCTTGTAATTCTTCGACTGCCGTTGTCAAATGTGGATGGTCGTACATCAGAACACGCGCGTTGGACAGTCCGTTGATCCAGCCTGCTGGACCGTTGTGGTGTCCGTGCCCTGATCCGTCCGGAACGCGAACTAGCGGAATTGCAAGCACTTCTGCCTGCAATTCCGCTAGCCGCACCGTGGACAGTGCCACGATGTTCACGGGTCATTCCTTCCCGGTGGGAGTGACCCGCCTACGCGCTAGCTCAACGGCAGGCACGCCGAGCACAGCGGTAGCATACCCCACGAGCACGGCGACCACAGGAGCGAGCAGTCCATAAAGGTATGCGCGTACCGGTTCCATTTACTTTCACCTCAGACTAGTTCGAATGACACGCCATCGAGACCGATAGCGTTAGCAGTGTTCATACGGAAAATCTTTACTTGACCTTCCGTACCGACGTCAGAAATGCCGTTGATTTGAATCACTGGCGTCTGTCCAATCACATCACCAGAGACCGCGATGTGCTTACGTCGTGCTGGCCGATACCCAGATGGAAGCGTGAAAATGGTAGTGCCATCAGTTTTGGTACCTGCAACCGTGACACCACGAAGCATCACCGTTCCATCAGGCATTTTTCTATATCCCGGTGGGTCGAACACACCTACGCCAGTAACGTTCCAACTGTTTTGGAGTGATGCCACAGACCAGCTTTCACCGTCAATGACCATGAAACCGGTGTCACCGCTACCCTGTTCCAATTCAAGGGTTCCCCCGCGATTGAAGAACAGTTGCGGCGAAGACAGTTGCCAACCCATTCGAATCACGCCAGCAACCGGTGCAACGATTTCGAATACGTTGCCGTTGGTGTCGGTAATCAAAATCATTGGTGTTCCGGAAATGGTGGCAATTCTGACTTCGGCATCCGGGTCGGAGCCGTTTACTTCGAGACTACCTCCAGTGATTTGTACTTGGTTGAATTCAGCGTTACCGCTCCGTTCAATACGCCACCCGGTGACCCCTGATTGGAAGCCTTCCGACTGCACGTTTTGAAGGATTGTTTCGCCTGCGGTTAGCGGCTCGCTGAACCCCATTATCGCCCCTTAAGGTCGCCGGTGACGGCCAATGTACATTGTGAACCTACGTCGGCACCCTCGAAGACTGCTAACAGTCTCTCGCCGTTCTGAAGGTCGATCGGTCCGCTGTGGAATTCAACGTGCCACGAAACGTACCGTCGATCAGCGATGACGGCGACTCGCCGCCACGGTATAACCGCAGTGTGGGAATTAACACGGACGACGTGCTTTGAACAGTAGTCATTGTGATGTGCCACCACTCGAACGCGCGCAACGGCTGCACCTGGCAGACCGCGCGTCCGTTGGAACCAACGGTTTTGACATCAGATGCCAGTAGTTGCGTCACAGATCCTCCACATTGAACTCAGTAAACCAACCAAGCGGCACGGTGTCGGTGAGCAGACAATATGCCCACACTTCATCGTTGTGGAGTAACTCGACTTCGCGACCAAAGCTCAGCGGATACGCGTTGATCACGATATCGCCGTTGCGTCGTCCCAAGTAGACGACTTTGTCAGTGCTGTTGTTTGTGATGACGATGCGCGTACGGCGACGGTCAGCGCCAGCGATCCTCTCATGCTTGCTCGTGATGGTGGCGCTCTGCGGTGTCCACTGCCTGATGGAGTTATCGCCTGGCAACGGTTCCGTCAGATACACCGGTACGGGATTTGGTGGCGGCACGAAACCGTACACGGGCTGCTCTGCTAGCTCCGAGGTCTGAAAGTCCGGAGTGGGCAGAACTTCCCGTTCGTTCTGGTCATCGTGCCAATGAGACGGACGGTTGTCTTCGTTCTCGTCCACGTTGACACTTTTCGGCTTCAATGGAATCAGCCTAGGCATGATTCTTCTCCTTAGCTGTTCATCGCGTAGTGATACATTCCTGCGATCACCAGTGCAATGAACACACTCGTGACGAGTGGAATTTTCGAGTCGGTCAGCATACTGAGCATGACGCCAACACTGATCGAAACGGATGCGGCAGCTACTTGTCCCAAGTAGACGTTACTTCGCATGTTCGGGTCGTCAGGCTCAGCTTCACGTACTTCAGCCAGTCGTGGGAGGAAGAATTGATACGATGCGACTGACTGTCCAATCGCGATGCTCGCTGCACCGACAGCGCCAGCGTCAGCCATTACTTCTTCCCCCTACTCAGCGCACCCTTGATTATGTCGCGTGGGTCTTGCCCCTTCACTGCCGCATAAATGAACAGCAGAGCGGCAACACCAATGATGACGATCATGAGGTTCATTTCGCACCCTTGGATTCGAATCCAGCCGCCTTGACGATGGCAGGAAAATGAACAATTGCGACGGTCACGAGAATCAGAGCAGCGAACGCGGACGCGAGGTCAGCGTTCATTTGATCGATAATCGCGAGTCCAATTGCGATGCCTGCAATTCCGATCGCGTTGTCGATGTTTGGCGACTGTCCACGTGCCCACTTGCCACCAACCACGAGCGCGCCAGAAATGACCGCTGTGGTAACCGGGTCTAGTGCGCTCACTTCTGACTCCTCACGTACAACACGATTGCGAGTACTAACAAGACTCCGCCACCAACAAAGCCAGCTATTCTCAGCCCGATTTCTTTGATGAAATTGAAGATGGTATTGAAGAATTCAGTTACCGGGTTTGAGGTAATAACCTTGCCTTGTCCTTCAGCGAATCCCTTACGATTCTTGACCGCTTCGCGTGCCGCTGGCAGATGTTGACGATACTTGCCGTTAATATACGAACCGGTCCAGTCGCGGAAGCTCCGTCCTTTGTTGACCCACAATTTGATCATTGCGTTGGCGTTGGTTCGTGGGTCGAACAAGTCACGGTCTTCTGCGATCCCGAACAACTTTCGTCGTCCGGGACCGAGAGAACCGATCATGTTGATTTGCCACAGTCCATACGAGTTGTCACCGGTGGCTGCATTCTTGTTGTGGGCCATGACTTTGCCGCCACTTTCAACCATGGCGATAGCGGTAGCGACAGCGGCATACTCGTCTAGTTTGGACACACCTTCCGCGACGTTGCCGCCACCGAGTACGGCGGAACCAAGCGAGTTGAACGCATCCCACGCCAAACCGGCTATCTGTTCCATAGACAGCGTGAGGTCTGCGGGTTGCGCCAATGTCGTTGTCGCCATTCGAGTCAGCCCTTCTTACCGAACATGCCGCTCATCATCTGGGACATCATCGTGCCCATCCCACCACTTTGGAATTGCGCGAGTACCTGCCCTGCCGTGCGCATCCAATACAGCGTCTCTTCCGCGATTTCGCGATCAGTCATGTTCTGAATGGGACGCGCGACCATTTCCGCCTGACTCATTGGTGCGCCGTTGACCTCACGTGGTTCGTTCATTTGCCTGCTCTTTTCATGCTAGTGGATTGAACATATCTAGTAGCGCTTTGAGGCACCCACTCAGCGGATCATCAGTAGAACCGGATCCACTGCCGGTTAGCGAGTCCACATTAGCACCACCAGGACCAGCGGTAGCGCGGTAAGAAATGTGCACGTGATCGGTATGCGGGCTAGGACCGGTATAACGCGACCAGCCTTTACCTGGATACCATATCTGTCGATTCCAAATCACGTACGTAATGGACAGTCGTGTAGCGTTAGCTATCGCCCAATCGGCGACAGCAGGCGCTTTAAGCACGGTCATGACGTCGGTAGCTAGCCCTTTGGGATGATCCGAATTACTTACTGATCCTGTTGCGCGCCAACCACCGATGTTAGTGATTCCGAACCGGTCTCTGATTTCAGCGGCTGCCGCACGCACGTGCGGTGCACATTTCGGATCATCCCACGCCATCACCATTACGGAATCACCAACACCGTACCGGGGTAAATCCACCATCCCACAGTTCCGTTAGGACCACGAGAGGACGACTTACCATTCGCCTTTGCCGCAGCTTCAATTGCGCCAGCGTTGGCGTTGTAGATTTGAATCCAGCGGGTACCGGTGCCGTAGTACTGCGAGGAGATACCCCACAGTGTGTTTCCCTTGGCGATTGTGTGCGTTCGCTGTGACGGCGGTGGAGGTGGCGGCGGCGGCGGATTTGATGGCGGCGGATTGTTAGGCGGGGGAGGGGTTCCTGTGGTCTTCCACTTAGGAACGGTGATTGTTGCCGCTTGGCTTTTGCCGAAGTCATTGACCGCGCGAACGTAGAACGTGTGGTCGTACCCTCCATCGTGGGGACCAGAACTGATCGTAGGAATCGTGGTTGTAACCGGACCACCCTGCCCCCATTCCGTCGTATTCCACATGACCTCATATTCATCTGCACTGATCACTGGTGACCAGGACAGTCCGACACGGTCATTGATCGTTCCTGTGTGGACGAGGTTGCCAGGCGTCTTCGGTGTCGGATCATCGGGCGGAATTGAGATTCCCTCTGGCGGCGGTCCAAAGTGGGCGACCGCCATAGCGATAGCCGCACTCTCTTGCACGCTCAACGTCATTCCGGCAACGTACTTCGTTGCGGCGCTGTTCGCCACAACAGAATCGATTCCCTGAGCGATTAGCCACTTCACAACCTTGGTTACCCAAGCTTGGTTGGTGTCTGGCGTTTGGTCCACCGGAGTGTCACTAGGGGGGTTGATCGGCAGGAATGATCCGCCCCCCGTACCCACGTCACTATTCGGGTCCGTAGTTGGCGTGTCAGCTTTCTTCCCCGCGTTTTTGTTAACGAAGTAGCCGATAGCCAAACCAGCGCCAACCACGACAATCCATCCACCGATCGGGAGGGGGCCGACCTTTTTACCGAGGTCCATTCCCTCAGCCATGTCACAACCTCCACGCTCGGTTACCAGCGATGCCGCCAGCTTCTACGCCAGCGGGAGGAGGGTTGAACAAGTTCTCGTCCCACGGGCGCGGCTGCGGACGGTACGTATTGGTGCCTAAACGGCCCATAGGCCGCATACCGTGTACCGGCGCACTCTGGATAGGGTGAATGCGCTTGTGGTCCGCTAGAGAGAAGTGGAGGTTAGCGGTTTCCCCAAGCGCGTCCTTGGCGTTGCGCGGAATATGCCACGGCCGTTGGAAGGTACGACCCATTGGGGCCATATCCGCTGTAGGCCGCACTGGCATGCGCTCTTGCAGCCACAGCGGATGATTTGGCGTTGGTGCTTTCTGCTGCTTGACGTGCCATCCCTGTACCGTCTTTTCCTCACTGAGACGGGCCAGAAATTCAGCGTCCTCGTGCGCTTGCCAGCGCGGATCATTCCAGTTCCGACCAGGAATAGGCGTTTCACGCTGTCCAGTACGGACGTTATCGGGTAGTGCTTCACCCGACGATGAACCACCTGTCACGAGCGGCGGAGAATAGCCAGTCGTGTAGTCCGGGTCTGTCGACTCAGGAACACCCCGCACCGCGTACGCAGGATTACCGCCAAAGATGTTCATCGCACCTGGGGCGGTTCCATTGCGTTGTGCCGCTGTGGGAGCGGCATACGGATTCTGCGGCATGTTTGACTCCTAATCAGACACGCTGGGCGGCATCGATGCTACCGGCGAACGCATCGCCGAAAGCGCGGATGATTCCCGCCATCTGAGGGCTTGAGGCAATGACGGCGACAAGCGCCACCGTCACAATGCTCCCAAGCAGGTTGAAGAACTGTTCACCCATTGGGTCCTCACTCGTCTAGTTTGCTTTGGTCCTCAGGGAGTTCGTAACCCTGACTCGTGACGAAATTTTCGAGAACCTTGATGTATCGCTGCATATCGGTGCGTTGGGAGTTCACGATTCTGTGCGTCGGAATTACCGTCTTAATCGCCAGAAGAAGACCGCCACCCGCCGTTAACAACGTTGCGAACGCAGTAATCCAACCGGGTAGCGTACCCCATTCCATTATGTACTCCCACTGCCGTTACTACTGCGACGGCCCGTTGTTGCGTGCGATTCCATGTGCCTGTCAAGCCTGTCATTAGCCTTTTGAGCTAAATCCATTGCCTGGCCAACGCGCGTTGTAAGCGTTTGGACTGGTTCCGACACTTGCTTCACTAGCCAGCGTCGGAACCATCCAACGAGAGCGAAGAACCCACCAGCTAAGGCAAGAATGTTGCCGCTTACCAAAATGATTGCCAGTGGGTCCACGGGTCTCACTCTGCCTTTGCCTTCGCCCGTGAGAACATCCCCAAGATCCAGGGGAGAACCCACAGAGCGAACGCAACGCCGACCAGAACGGACACGAAGTCCAGTCCAAAGGGGAGCGACATTGTTTGTTCCTCTCTCAGTTTCCGACGTTGACACGAGCGCCGAGAACGTCGACACCCCGGAATCCCATGCGGATCAGCACGAGAATTCCAAGTGCGCCGAGGACCACAACAGCGGCCCATCGTTCGGCACCCCACGAACTGATGTCCGACACGTTGTATCGGCCACCCTGGGTTTGACTAGTTCCTGACGTTGCCATTTAGTCCGCTCCTCACAGGAAGACGTTCTGAGCAATGGCCACGTCGTTCGTGATGACGTCCAGGGTTCCCGCGTTCGCGAAGTTGCCCTTCAGTTCGAGACGAGTTGAACCGCGCGTGGGCTGCCACAGATCACGGTTCTCACGGCCAAGGCCACCGTCGAATTCGTGCATGTAGTCGTGGAATCGCACGCCGTTGTCCAGACCGTTCTTCGCTTCAAGCGCGCCATCGAATCCGGTGCGCTCGAACATCTGGGTACGCCAGATTTGATCCGCGTAGTACCGGGCAGGGAACGCATCGCGCTCGAAACGAGTTTCGGTAGGCCAGTCAGTCTGACCGTTCGCGCGAGACGTACCGGCTCGACGGAACGCGAAGATGATCTGACGAAGGTAGTTGCCCTTACGGTTCAGGACAATGGTGTTCGCGCCAGCCACAACCGTGATACCACTCTGGACAGTCCAGAATGACGTGGTTCCGTGTGCCGGAGGTTCGGTCTGGTTGGCGACGCCACCGGACTGCATTTCCGGCTGATCCCATCCGGCCAGCCATGCGCGGACAGCGACAACCGGCTTCGTGTCGGGCGCGGTGCTGTAGATGTCCGTGGTAGCACCCACCTTGAGACGGAGCTTGAATTGTCCCGCGCTGTCCTGGTTGGCCAGTGCGCCCACGGCGTCCCGACCAGACACCGCGATGGGAATGCGGAGAATGAATCGGAAGTTGCCCGTGGTCGCAATCGCCGAGTAGTCCGGATTGGCCTTCGGGTCCGCAGAGTACGGCGGGAGGTAACCGCCGTATTTGTGCGCACAGTACATCTGCCAGCCATCGTTGAACTGGGCGATGACAGCGCCGTTCGGTTCGGTGAGTGCGATATCGCGGAGAATGGAGAAAGGGCCATCCTCTTTGGCAACCGCGTTGTTCAGGCCAGCAGCGCCGCCAGTTGCCTGAACATCGATGTAGAGGTGGGACGCGTAGCCGTACGCGGGAACGTCGATGATGCCGTAATCCTGGGCAGAAGACGTCAAGGCCGCACTTGTGCGGTCCAAGTTGCCAGGCTGAAGGTTTTCATCGGACGCGCGCACGAACGGCACAGCGAGAGCAACAGCGTTCTCCGCTGGCGCGTCATTTCGGTCGGAACCCTGTTGGGCAGCCTGACCCTGGGAAGCGTTTCCCTTGTTTGCGCTCATCAGTGGCATTTCTTTCTGTCTCCTTATCAGAGGATTACCAGCATGGCCTTGCCAAGGCCACTGTCAGGATTCCTTTTCACGAGGGCAGAAGCACCCATTCGCCATAGGAACGTGAAGATAATCATCGAGAATCCGATGATCAGGATATTCAGCGCCGTTGGCTGGACCATTGTGGACTCCCTCAGTCGTCCGTGTTGGACGGCTTGACGTCCGCCGCGTAATCGCCGTCACTGCGTTCGACCAGTGCGGGGCGAACGTTGACACCGTAAAGGTGGTCACAGACGTCCTCGACACGATCGCGAACGTCCTTCAGACCCTTGTTGTCACGCTTCTTCTCAAGCGTGCTGACACGCTCGACAAGCTCGCTAACCGTCTGTTCGAGATCAGACAGTCGCGAGTCATCGTTCACACCCTCGCTTGCTCGCGCGGGAGGAACATCGACATTCTCCTTGATTTCCACCATTTTCCTTATCCTCTCGCGGGTGCTGGTGCGCGAGTGCGCATCATTTGCCCTGTCCTCGTGTTGACGTACAACACTTGGTGTTCTTCCAGGTTAGCGATAGTCATTCGCATAAAGGACGCTTGAGCACGCGCGTTGATTTCGGCGAGCCTGTCCAAGTTCGCTTTATCGCTATCCTGGAAGAAGAATAAGTGAGTGCTCTGTGAGTAAACCTCAAGCGGCACCATGCTTGGACGTTGCGTTGCGACACACAACGAGTGGCCCAATGAACGGGCCTGGAAAAGAAACAGTTTGATCTGTTTGCCCAGACCCAACATGTTCGTGATGTACCACAACTCATCAATAGCCACGGCCCAACCAACGGGCTTATCAACCGGTCGACCACCCTCGCGGAAAATCAAATCTAGCGCGCGACCAAAGACATCCGTCTGCAATTCCACAGAGTCCAATTTGGTCGCATCCGGCCAGATGACACGACGAGGGTGGTCGATCGGGTTGAGCCTAGTCCAGCGAGCTAGCCGCACGTAACCGTCATACTTAATCAGTCGCTCCATACTGACATCAGTCGGTTTGGTAGCGAACGCAGCGATGAACGGCCATTTGGGCAACAGTGATTGCAGTAGGACAGTTTTACCCTGTCCCGTCGCCCCGAACACGGCCATATGCTCACCTGGATTAGGTGAGAACTTCTTGTAAAACTGGTCCCACGGAATACGCGGTGCGTCCGTCGACAGCGAACTGTTCCAACTGTCTTCATCCCACGTGACAGTTGGCATACGGTTCACACGAAGGTTATTACGCACCGAACATCCCACCCATCTTCGCCATGTCCTCTTCGGACACCTGCACGTTCCGGCCGACCGTTCCCATGACCTTCAGGAAGAACTTTTCGAGTACCGCTTCGGGAATGACGGCGAGAAAAATCGGAGTGTGCGCGGCAATAACCTTGGTCCACGCGCCACCCTCAACCATGCCGAGAATGTAGCGACGAACGGTATCGTTCTTTTCGGCGAGATCAAACCATGCGTCGGCGCAATCCTCCGCTTGTGATTCCAGCGCCATCGACAGTTTCGGGTGGAACAATGCCGATAGCTTGCTGAGTCGGTGATACCACGCGACCAGCATTTCGAAATCAGATTTGGTCTCACCGTTCGGTGCTTCGCGCGTGAGCTTCCGCACGGGACTACGGAGCTTCTTGTTCTGCCCCAACGGCTTGAATGTGTCCTTCGTGGACCGTGGCGGATTCTTGATGTTGATCTTTGGCGGCTTGTCCTTGTCCGGAGTTTGAGAGAAGTCCGGGCCGAACGGTTCCGGAATCGGTGGCGCTTCGGCAGTCTTGAACGACGGTCGCACTGGACCAATGTTCAGTGGCGCTTCGGTGGTTGTCACTTGCGGAACCACCATTCAGCGAAGCGTGAACCACGTCGCGCGCCTGTACCGCCCGTTGCTTGCTGCTCAACGCCTGCTGGCGGAGCTGGAGCGGCAGAAGATGGGTTGGCATTCGTACCGGGCTGCTGTGCGCCAGAGCCGCTCTGACTGGCCGCTGGCGGCTGTGCCGGTTGCGTGGCTTCGCGGAACCCGTCAACGATTCTCTCCGGCAAACCTCGAATGGTCTGCTCCAATGCGGAGATTCGTTCGTTCGTGCCGGACGTATCCGCTTGCTGAACCACTACCGGGGGGCGCGACGCCTGCTGCTGTGTCGCGTTGTCCGGCTGACTCGCCGCGTGCGGCTGCTGCGGATTCGGAGGATTCGTCTGCGGTTCTGTCATGGTCTCTTCCTATTCCCCTTCGTGGACTCCACACAGGATTCGCGGAAAGGGGACGCTGAATCCTGTGTGGAGTCGTTCACTGGCAGGCCAGGCGATCGGCCGCGCGTCCTCGAAGGACACACCTATATCATAGCACGCTTATATAAGACCCCACTTACATAAGCATTCGCTTAATCGTCAGTCGTCAATGGAGGGTGTATACTTGAGGCAGGCGGAAAAGCCTTTTCCGCATTGTTGAAAGGGAATTAAAATGGCGACTGCCAAGGCGAATTCGACGCCAGCTGAGACCGTTCCGGAAGCAATCGACTTCGGCGCGGAAGGGTGGCGGCCGAATCCTGGCGACACCATCACGGGCAAGGTCACGGACCTGACGACGGGACAGGGCGACTACGCCAAGTACCCCATCATCACGTTGGCCACGAAGGACGGCGACGTGAACGTTCACTGTTTCCACCACACTCTGAAGAACCGCGTGAAGGAGATGCGGCCGAAGCGCGGTCACACGCTCACGATCACCTTCCTGGGAGAGGTTCCGCAGACCCGCAAGAGCGACGGCGAACCGATCATGTTGGACGGCAAGCCGAAGACGCTCATGATGTACGCGGCGGACTCGCCAGAGTTCGAGTTCAACTGGGACACGTTCGAGTGACCTCCTAACCCTGTCCGCTAACGGGCGGCCGACGACACAGTCGGCCGCCCGTTTTGTCTCTGGAGATAGATGTGGCTAGCGACGGTTGGGATTTTCTCCCGAATGATTGGTCATCGGCCGAAAGGGATTTGTGGGCCGGTGCTTTCGAACCAATCGGCGCGTTTACCGACACGCACGCGCAAGCATTGTTCAATGCGGGATACTTCGAAACTGAATACTCCAAAGAGGAACGCTCAGCTATTCGCGACGAGTTGAGCGACTATCTGATGGACGCTTACGGGTACGACTTCGACGAGATATTTGATTGGGAAGCTTGGCGCGAAGCGTACGGCGAAGCCGCGTGAAAGTACGCGAAGGTGATCGGTCGCGGTTTTACAACACTGGTGAGGCGAATCGTGAAGACTACGATAGTAAGACGTTTCGTCGCCGTGCTCCGGCAGTGGCGGACAAGAAAATCATTGCGTGGGACATGGAAGGCATTTCGCTATCCGGAATGGACCGACCACAGCACCCCGTCCTATTTGGTTGCTCCATTGAGCGGCTACGACCTTTGGTTAGTGAGCGGCTATCTTCGCGAGCAATGCTTGAATATATCATCGACGTCGGAACCCGATACCCGCACGCGCTCCACGTTGGATATGGATTCCGATATGACGCCAACATGCTCATTTTTGGACTCACCGACCGTCAAATTATCAAGCTCTGGAAGTCGGGAGTTGTGTCTTTTCGATTCGATGCAGAGTACGTATGGACCATTAAATGGGTACCTGGAAAGATGTTCACGGTGTCCAAGCGGTGGGGCCAACGTCGCAATACCCGTGCAAAGGTCTCGGTGACCATCTATGACTACTCCTCATTCTTCGGAACAAAGTTCCTTGATGCCGCTGAATCCATCCTCCGAGACGATCTATCAGAATCTGATCGCGACGTTATCTCTCACGGTAAAGCCGCACGTGGTAATACGACGTGGGAAGATATGGACGAGATTAGACATTACTGGGAGCGTGAGATCGTTCTCATCGAACGCACCTTCGAGCGATTCCGTGACGTTATGGTTCAGGCAGGATTCAGTCTTAAAGAATGGTATGGTCCTGGGGCGCTCGCGAATTACATCAACTCTACGCGGCAAATTCGCCCGCATCTTGCAGGCGTTCAAATCACATCCGGAGTGATGCCAAGTGAAGTGCACGAGGCAAGTAAGCGTGCGTTCTCTGGAGGACACTTTGAACTCTTCCAGGCAGGCCGAATCCAGGGTCCTATTTATGCGGCCGACATTGGCAGCGCGTACCCCTACGCGCTTACCAAAGTTCCCTCGCTTTCTCCTGATGAAGGATTCTGGAATCGCGTGGACTCAAGTTCTATCCGTGCCAATGGTATTAGCCGGTTTGGGGTGTATCGAATTCGTTTTCGGGCTCCTCAAGCCGCACCTTTGGAGTACCGACCTATGCCTCTCTTTTGGAGAGACAACCGAGGCATGATTTCATATCCACAAATGGCGCACGGTTGGTATTGGTCGCCAGAAGCGGCACTAGCACTCAACTTGCCAGGCGTGGAAATCGAAGAGGGATGGGAATGGATATCCAACGAAGACATTTATCCGTGGTCCTTTCTGCAAGAGATGTACGACACCCGAATGCGGTTAGGCAAGAAAAACTTGCTTTCCATGCCATTCAAGTTGGGACCGAACTCACTCTATGGCAAGTATGCGCAAACGGTCGGATGGGACCAGAAGAAGAAATTACCGCCAAAGTCACATGCCTTGCCTGTGGCGGGGTGGGTGACCTCGTATTGTCGGGCAATGCTCTATGGCGCGATGCTCAACAATCCGTCTTCAATCATCGCTGTGGAGACGGACGCCATTTATACAACCGAAGATCCTTCAAGCTGGGGCAACTTGCGGATGGGTAAGCAGCTCGGCGAATGGGACGTCGAAGTCTACGACGAAATGATTTACGTCCAAAATGGAATGTACCACTACAAGAAGGACGGCGAATGGCAAGGCGTACGTTCGCGGGGAATGAACCGTGGAGAGTACCCGCTCCAGACAGCGCAAGATTACGTTCAGAGTTTGGTTGGATCACCGGACACGAAATGGGATCCAATGCACTTGATGACCAAGCCTCGATTTATTGGGGCGGGGGCGGCTTTAGCGTCTTCGGAACCACTGAGGCAGATTATGACGAGCTGGCGAGCGACACCCAAAGAATTGACTCTTGGGGATACTGGCAAACGAACACATATCCCGGGTGCGTGTTCCGAGTGTGCGGATGGGATATCACCGTGGGAAAAACCACACCGATTGGCAATCAAGAGCCGGAGTGACGGCGAGACGCTATCGTTCCCGCGCGCTCTACCGTGGGAAGGGAAGCACACGCCGGAGATTGACGAAATCAGGATGATGGACGCGATAGAAAGGGAGATGATTTCACGATGAAATTGTTCGGCAGGCGTCAAGAAATGCAAGACCAAATGGGCCGCATGCAAGACGAGATAATGAAGCTGCGTCGTATGGTCGACATGACCGTTCGAGTCAAGGCCAACGATCGTGACGTCATGGTGGCCACAGTGGAGGAGCTGTACTACATCAGCGAGTTCGCGGGTAAGAAGCCAGGTGAACAATATAGTCTGTTCGTGCCAGAAGGAATGGATTACGGACGTGTGCAATATCAACCTGCGGATAAGGCTGTGTTCTTTGACGTGACGTTGGAAAGGCGACAAGACTAATGAAACCTTTCGGATCAACAAAATACGAGCACTATCACGTGTCACTATATCGCGTAGGCGACAGTGAACGCAGCTTTCCTGTTGTACTTAAAACAGAAGAATACTGGCAAGCAATTGCGATGTGCGTCACCGACCAGACAGAAAATGCCTACGTCATCTATAAAGAGGACGGTAACGGGCATTTTACCGCAGACTCAGTATGGCGAAACGGTCAACGCAAATGGCAAAGGGAGTACGAAGACTGATGATTTGGATAGTGGGAATTCTTGCTGGTCTCAGTCCCGTAATCATTGTGTATGGATATTACTGGATTAAAGACCGAATAGATGCCAAGCGGCAACTAGGCGCTTTTGACCGTGAAGTGGCAGCGCTGTTTCCAGATCTGTACGACGAAAATGGTAAATGGAAAGGATCAGCATGAGTTTCCAATGATTTTGTGACCAATGTGGACTACGTATCGTGCCAGAGCACGTAAGTGGAGATACTGAGTTCGCAATGGTTGTCACAATGATGACCTACGACACGAACAGCAGGCCAACAACGAATGATGCGCATGTGGACTGTGCGAAACTGTTGGTGCCCAAACTCCACAAAGCACTCATGGACGATTCAATCGTGCGAGTGGAGCTGAGGAAAGAGCGTGTGTACTCGTGAAGCGTGGTGCTGATCCGCGCTCGCATTACTACTTGACGCGGTGTTCGGACTGTCCTGAGTGGTATGTGGAGTGTCCACAAGCGCCGTTCAAAGCGGAGCGTGAAGCTAGGCGTCATGCGAAGCGGCGAACGGGACACACTGCGTATGTGATCGATGTGACCGCGCTAGAGGTGGTGTACCGGCGTCGATACGACGCGTTACAGGTCAGTGACGTTCCGACGTTTTAACTTGTTACCGTTCCGTGACCGAAACAGCGGAACAAACTCGTAACGCCGAACGATGTACTAGGTGTTAGGCGGTTACAACCCGCCAGCGCCGTAGGACACGCGGCCCGATCGCTGCCAAGCGAGGAGGTCAGAAGTGACCCAGCCGACCGGCGTTAATTCAAGAGTGAC
>Ga0193739_1000220_pt1 | contig 16198 bp, 21 predicted proteins | sample L2a2metaG_FD_144926 | JGI IMG/M metagenome (GOLD analysis project Ga0193739, IMG submission 144926) | Soil microbial communities from a riparian zone of the East river system, Colorado, United States - L2a2 | ecosystem: Environmental > Terrestrial > Soil > Riparian zone | place: USA: East River...
CGCCCGCGAACGGCGCAAGACTGGGGCCGGCGACGGCGCCCAGCGTCGTCGCCCAGACAATCAGCGAGAGATGGCGGCCGCGCCGCTCCGCCGGCGCGAGGTCAACGGCGGTGTAGCGCGCCTGCAGGTTTGCCGCGGTGGCGCCACCGAACAGGAGGAAGCCCGCGAACAGGAGCGGAATCGAGCCGCGCATGGCGGCGAGGACGACCAGAATCGAGCCCACCGCGGCGACGAGGTAGGCAGCCGCGAGACTCGGCCGGCGGCCGTGGCGCTGGACGAGCGCCGCGGCGGGGAGCGCGAGCAGCGCGGCGCCCACGACGGTCGCGCTCTGCGCGAGGCCCGAGACGCTGACGCCGGCCAGGTCCGCGGCGAGCAGCGCGCCCACGGACGAGCCGATCGCGACGCCGATGCCGCTGATGATCTGCGTGACGAAGAGCAGCCGCAGGGTACGCCGCTGGACAACGGCAGGATCCGTCATCGTTGATTGCGTCCGCCCAAATGTCGGTGCTGGTGAAAGTCTACAAAACCGAATGCAGCAGGCAGGAGAATCCTGGGACCACGCCCTCTCCATCTAACGCTTCGTCCGCGCTCACAATCTGTTCTGTGCCGTCGTGTCGATACACCCGCGCCAGGCGGGTGAATCCTGTTTCGGCGAGGAGGACGAGATTCGCACCGGTTTCCTCTATATGCGCGCCGAGCCGGAACCCGAGAGCCGCCGTGATGCGGCCGTGCGTATAGCCCGGCAGTTCGCGGACCATGAGGACGCCCCGAACCAGCTCCACGTGCTTGTCGGGAATGCGACGCTCGATGAGGTCGTCGGCGGTCATGGTGGTAGGCGGCGCCACGATCGGAACGTAGGCGCGCTCGGCGGGCATCGCAAGGAAACGGCGGGAAGGTCGGTAGGGGCGCATCTTCGTGAACCCAGTCGCGATCGGGCGCGGGATGCGCATTTTCAAGGACCGGAAGGCGCTGCGCTCGACCGGTTCAACGGCGTATCCGAGCGGCGTGGTGATCAATACGTATCAGCCGGTACGGGGATAGCATGCGGAGGTAGGGAGGGACGTAGCGTGCGGAGGAAGGTAGGGGCGCAGCATGCTGCGCCCCTACATCCCGCAGCTATGACCCTTGGAACCACGCGTGGAAGCGGTACGGGAGGAGGCAGTCGCGGCTCGCATCACCGATGCCGCGACATTCGATGCCGGGATCCGCGATCTCTATCGCGCGGCAGAACCCGACGGCGTATTCTGCTACACCTTTTTCAAGGGAGTGGCAGTGAAGCCGAGGAGCATTCCATGAGCACGACGCAGGAACGCCGCGCCGCAGGTGCGCTGCTGATCGGGGTCATTGCGCCACTTCTCATCATGGGGATGCACCCCACGGGCGCGGACATCACAACCGGCGGCGCCCGGCTCGTCATGATCAATCATCTGGTGCACGGCGTCTCGCTCGCGGCTCAGCCGGTGGTTTTCCTGGGCCTGCTCGGGTTGTGGCGCTCGTTGCGCTCCGACGCCGCGACCGCGGCGCTCGTGTTTTACGGGTTTGGGATCGTGGCGATTCTCTCGGCCGCCGTGCTGAGCGGATTCGTCGCTCCCGACGTCGTCGCAGACCGTCCGCTCTTCTTCTATACTGGCCAGCTCAATCAAGGCTTTGCCAAGGTGAGTGTGGCCGCGATGGGTGTCAGCCTCGTTCTGTGGGGCGCGGCGCTGTGGGCGATCCCCGGGTTTGCCCGGCTGCCGGCCGTGGCCGGCGTGATCGTGGGCGCGGTGCTCGCGCTCGGCATTGTAACCGGCTGGCTCCGCCTGACCGTAGTAGGGATTGTGGTCGTCACGCTGTTGCAGGGGATTTGGATCATCCTGGTCGCCGCGCATCTACTTCGGGAGGGCTCCAATGGCCGTAACGTCTAAGCGAGAACGAGCGCTGCAGGTCGTGCTGGTGGTGTTGGGTCTGGCGATTGCCGGCGCCAATATCTATCCGCTGGTGACCGCTCTCGTGGCCGGGCTGCGCCCGACTGGCGGGACGACAGCGCCGATGTTCTGGACTATATACGCGACGCTCGGCGTGTTCCTGGTGCTCGCGGCGCGCAACCCCTCCGCGCATCGCAGCTTGATCGCGTACGCTATATGGTCCAGTGTCGCGCATACGGCGGTCATGGCGCTGATGGCGATTCAACTTCCCACCAAACGCGGCGAGCTGCTCGCCGGCGTGGCTGTGACCGGCCTGTCGGCCGTGCTGCTGTTCGTGTTCGCCCCTCCGAAGGAGACGGCGTTGGCGAGCGACTAGAGGATCGCAGCATGCTGCGCCCCTTACCTGACGATCAGTCTCCATTTAGGAGCGTTGCGGCTCCGCTTTACGGGATCACATCTCGATGTCCACGTCATCCGCATCGATTTTGCGTCGATACGCCGCGCTCGCGCGCGCGAGCATTTCCGTTGATCCGCGCAACGTCGTGTCCTAGTGACCGCACGACGACCCTCTGCGAGGTCAGCCGCGCGTTGATCCAGAGGTTGAGGTGTTGACGCGGCGCGACGTGGAGATTGTGCGATGCACAGGGTGGATTCGGTGGCAGACAGTAGGCATTCTGGGACAAACAGGAGACGCGCAGCATGCTGCGCCGCCGTTCGGACCCGAAACCAGTCTGCCGGCGCAGAAACCGGTGGGGGCGATGCAGAAAACGGTAGGGGCGCAGCATGCTGCGCCCCTACGTTGACCACGCATTCCGTCCCCGATGCAGGACACACCCGCGTTGACGCGTTCGCGGGCGAGCGCGAGTGCGCGTGGCCCGATAATCGCACAACGCATTGGACGGTCCTCACCCCCTGACCCCCTCTCCCGTCGGGAGAGGGGGAACGAAGGGAAATGAAAAGGAGGAATTCATGAACGCGGTATTGCGCAGGCGGTTCGAGATGGCCGCGCGGGTCCGCGATTTCCTCCGGGCCCATCGGACGGAGGGCGTGGAGGGGGCGGCATTGGTGCGGCTCGAGGAGTTACTGAACCGCGCCGAGGTGCTGGCGGCGCAGCAGCGAGCCGGCGTGGTGGCGACGCGCGCGTCGGCCGGCAAGCGCGCCGAGGTGCGGCGCGCGCTGCAGAGTAGGCTGCTCAGGTACCTGGCGGGTGTGGGTGCCGTCGCGGCGAACGAGAACGCCGAGCTGGCGGCGGAGTTCCGGCTGCCGCGGACGCGCGCCACGAATCAAGCGTTCCTCACGTTGGCGCGGGGGATGTTGGAGAAGGCGACCACGCAAAAGGAGCTGCTCGTGAGCCGCGGGATGTCGGAGACGTTGCTCGCCGATCTCGCCACGGCCGTCGCCGAGTTCGAGAAGACGCTCGAGGCGACGCGGGCGGGGCGGCGCGAGCATGTGGGCGCGAGCGCCGATCTGCGGGCCGTTGCCACCGAGATCGCCGAGCAGGTGCGGTTGCTCGAGGGCTGGTGCGGTACCGGTTCGGGGACAACGCCGAGCTGATGGGGGCGTGGGCCAGCGCGCGCAACGTGCTGGGGCCGTTCCGGTCGAAGGCCGGGCCGGAGACGGACACTGGTGAGACGCCGGGGGTGGTGGAGCCGGCGGCGTGATGTCCTCACCCCCTGTCGATGAGGCGTAAAGCGGGAAAGCTCCCGCTCGCGAGGCGAGCGATTGGGCGGAACGTTAGGGTGGCGGGGTCGGCACAACGGGGGGCGACACTTGCGGCTCCAACGCATCGTAAATCGCGGTTCCTATCGCGTCAGCTTGTCCACGGCGGTCCGCCCCTGCCTTCCCGTTGCTCAGGACGACGATCGTCAGCGTGTCGAAGCGGTGCACCACCGAACTAAAGCCTGCGATCGCGCCGCCGTGCGTTACGAGTCGGTTGGCGCGATAGCTGGTGAGAAACCAGCCCAAGCCATAGCTGGAGCGCGCCCCCGAGAATTCGAAGTCAACGGACGTCCCACCTCGAAGAATTGCCGGCTGGTACATGAGCCGATAGGACTCCGGGCGCAGTAGCTCACGACGCGACAGCGCGCTCGCCCAGCGAGCGATGTCGATCACGCTCGCTTCAATACCGCTGTTCCCCCAGCCGCTGAACACGCGGGGCTGACGTCGGAGGGTGCCATCGACAAGGTCGTAGCCCGTAGCATGCGCGGGACCAGCACTGCTGTCACGATACGCGGCCGTTGACATTCCGAGGAGCTGGAAGATTCTCTCGCGTAGCAGTGTGTCGAAGGACTGCCCACTCACCGCTTCGGCAATAAGGGCGAGCAGCGTGTAGCCCGTATTGCTGTACTGCCAGCGCGTTCCGTGAGGAAAAGCCGCCTCGCTCACCGCCAGCCTGCGCCTGAATTCGTCCAGCGGGAACTCATCGATGTTCTCGCGTCGTAGGTCGTACCGGACGCCGCTCGTGTGATTCAGCAACTCCAGAACCGTTACGTCGCGGTACTGGGGCGGTAGCCACGGCAGGTAGAAACGTGCCGTGGAATCGAAGTGGACCTTCCCTTCCTCGGCGAGTCGTAACAGCACTATGGCCGTGAACGGCTTGGTTGTTGAGCCGATCTGCAAAATGGTCGAGGCGCTGACTGGCGCGCCGCTCTCGAGATTTGCGGTTCCATAGCCTTTGGCGAGGAGGAGGGTATCGTTCGACAGGACCGCCACCGCAGCGCCGGGAATCATGCGGGCGGCAAGCATCCCTGGCACAACGGAGTCGACGACGCGCTCGATGCGCAGAACCGACGGCGCAGTTGGCATGGTGTCGGTGGCGGTCCGCGGCCGACCACACCCCACACCCGCCACGCCGGCCGAGAGAAGGATCGTCAGTATCCGTATCATCCACCGACGAAGTTGACCCCGCACCGTGCCGACGTCTTGTATGAACGACTCAGTTTGTACGTCGGGCATGCCTTAACACGAGCCGACGGTACTCGCCCGGAGTCACGCCAAAGCTCCGCCGGAAGGTGTGTGTGAAGTGGCTCTGGTCGAAGTACCCGAGCCGCGCGGCAATCTGGCCAACGGACTCAGTCGTCTCACAGAGCAACCGCTGCGCCCGCGTCATGCGGCGCGCGTGCACAAAGGCGAGGACCGTACAACCAGCATTGGCCCGGAAGGCGCGCGCCAGCACGGCCGGCTCCACCTTGAGTTTTGCGGCGAGGCCCGTGATCGATGTCGGCCGAGACGGATCGGCGTCAATGATCTCCACCGCCCGCGCGATCAGCGTTGCGTCCGGCGTAACGCGCGGACGAGCGGTTCGTGCCAAGTCGGCGACCAGCTGTAACGCCAGACCCTCAACGGCAACTCGGCTCAGCGCATCAGGGCGAGCAAGCTCGCGGTAGATGCGCACGCACAAGCCTGCGGCAGGTTGCGACAGGGACCGATGCTGGCGTGGCAGGACATCCTCGATCCCATACCGGCTCATCCATTCGCGCGTCATCGAGATGTTGAAGCACACTCCGCCGTCGTCACCGAACACTTGTGCGTGTGGCAGCCCCGTGGCCCAAAAGGCTGCGTCGCCGGCGGCGTGCGTAGAGGCGCCCGAACTGCTGTGGTGAACAAACCGGCCGCGAAGAACGAGACAGAAGTTGTCCGTCGCGTGGCTATGCGGTGCGAGCCGCTGCTGCGCTTCATAGCGGCTTGTGCGCGTCGCGAGCCCCTGATAGTCGGCGACCCCGATTGGCTCGCCAAGAAACCTGCCGTGCGGAAGGAGCGGTCCAGGGAGCAGCATTCCACATTGTAGTGCCGGCGATCTTGCGCGGACAGGCCTGCCGACCGGTGTCGGTGGCGGAGAGGCGCGGTGGGTGGATGGTCACCTGCCGCGCCTTGTTGCTGTCGGGACTCCATGCGGGGCCGTTGTTTTTTCGGCAGTTACGTGCGTTAAACGACCGCATCGGTAGCCATCGGCAACCATGGAACGGCAAACATTACGGCAAACATATTCAGCGATTATGATGATCTGGGAGGTAGGGGAATAGGCAGGTCTTTCTATTTCACCGTTAGGCATCATTCACTCATTCAAGACACCTGCATGGCCCAACTCGAACTCCAATTCGGTACCTTCATAGCCGATCGGTCGCTCGATTCGTTTCTTCCATGTCACGGGCCTGTGTTCCATCGCTGGTTACCCGATGGCATCGCTGATGCGGTCGCGATTGAACTGCCCGAGCTAAGCGCGACCGTTCGCTTCTGGTGCGAACGCCGCGGCTATGTCGAGGACAAAGGCTTCGTCCAGTACGATATTGAGCGCCGCGAAGTCGACCCCACCGTCATGATCCGCCAGGCGCACCTCGACGGGGGCGCCCTTTACGGCTCAATTCACCTCGATGGTGTGCCCGATTCGCAAGTTCAGGCGATCGAAGGTGGTGAGACGAATTCCGAGAACTACGTTGCGTTGGGAAAGCTTGTCATAAAGAAGATCCTTGACCCTGCCCTTCAGCGATTTACTAAGCTCCTGCGTGATAGTTTCGGCCAGTACTGGATTAGGGTACCCGAGTCCTTCGACAGCCGCCGCTACTCCCTTGGCCAGCACTGCCACCTGTTGAACCTCAAGTGGCGCGACAAAGATCGTACGTGGCGGGAGTTCGTTCCAACCGACAGGAAACACGCAACAATTACTGTAACTCTCCGCCGACTTTCCTATGGCGACTTTCTCACGCGCGATGATTGGCGGCGAATTGGGGACCTCTTGCAGACCGGTCCAGAACCGTCGCTTGCCGCGACGATCGCTTCTCGTGCGACGCGCCTCCTTCATGAGCAACGCATCTCGCATGCGCTGATCGAGGTGACCACAGCTTTAGAAATAGCTGTAGAAGAACGTCTACGGCACGCGATAAAGGGCGACGCTACCTTGAAGGATACCATTGCGCCTTTTTGGGACCAGCCTCTAAGAGCCCGTCTTACTGTAGCAGCGGCCCTTGGCACTACGGTCCCCGTTTCTGACCTGCACGCGGCATTGAAGTGCATCGAGCAGCGCCATGAGATAGTGCACGAGGGCGCGGACCCTAGAGAAGATGCTCCCGAACTTATCTCCCAAGCGCTTCGCGTCGTCGGAGCGCTCGCGGTGCCTCCCATTCTCAAACGCCCGCCCGCGCCGGTAGGTAACGAGCTCCGGGCACGCGCGGAGGACTGGGACACCGGGGAGTGAATGCTGCCTAACCAGCGCCTGAAGCTGCCGGCGCGCGTAGATTGTGGAATGAATCTTTCTTCAGCGCGCCGTAGCTTAGGCGCACCCCGTTAGGCCGCACCGTAGAGAGACTTCATGCCAAAAGAAACCTAACTCGCCCCACATGAACAAACCCGCGTCCGTATTCGTGCCGGCACTCGGAAAGATTGTCGAGCTTCGCACGTTGGACAGATTCATGTGGGCCACGCTCAGTGGCTGGGGTACGCTTGGAGGACTCAAGGGCTTCAAGGAGGTCATTCAACCTCCCGTCGGAGAAGGGGACGCCAAGTCACAGGCAGACCGTTTGGCAGAGCGACTCAAACAGGAAGGGGAAGATCTCAAGATTGTTACGTTTACTAAGGATCAGGCGGAGAAAGACTACCCATATTTGTTCGCGCTGGTGTCAGTGAGACTCTGGGCAATGGCCGAAGCTGCAGCCAGAGACGTCGTTGTTGAGGCAGTTAAGAAACCATCGGGTCCTCCGGATCGGTCCAAGCTGGTCAAGTTAAAGGGTCCCATTGGCCAGCTGATGGGTGCAGATCTGGACACGCAGGCCGATTTGGTTGCAGATACCCTCTGGCAATCTGCGGAAGGTCGCTTCAGGGGGGTCGGCCGTTTTGATGCGGTTCTCGAGCTGATTGGCCTGGGCGGGTCTGCTCCATCACCTATCGACGAAGTCCTCACCGAACTATCGGAGATTCGGCACTGCGTAGTGCACCGTGGAGGCCTGATCGATCGCCGCTTCCTGGAAGCTTGTCCCTGGATCACGATGAAAGTGGGCTCCGTTCTACCCACCTCTCTTAAGCGATATTGGTTCCACCGTAACGCCATCTATTGGTACGTTCTAGATCTTGTGAGGAGGTGGGCGCGTTGGCAGAACGTTCCAGATCTGGTTAAGGTGGCGGATCAGATGGACAGCGTGGTGCTCGGTGAAATGCGGCCAGCTTGGTCCAATGACAAACGCCTGGGCGCGTCATGACGCCGAGAAGGCCTCCAGGATCTGCGAGCTCGTCACCTTCAAACCGTAGTTAGTCACCGCGCCTCAGCGGATGGATCGTCAGATGCGACTCGTCAGCATGGTGGTATCATTCGCACTCGCTGCTCGCTTCGCCCAAGCCCAAGCCCAAGCATCGGTTGAACAGCTCGCGCGGTGCGCTGCGATTCCCGCTGCAGCCCTTCGCCTTCAGTGTTACGACACCCTGGTCAAACACACGTTAGATACCGCCAGCCGTTCGCAACGGGGAGTTCCTACTGGCAACAGGACGATCGTTAACTGGATCGTGTCGGTTGAGATTGATCCGATCACCGATCAGAAGGGCGTGACGTTCGCGCTGAAGGCGGAAGGCGCGAACCGATTCAACACGCCGACGCTCATCATCCGCTGCAAGGGCGGACAGCTCGATACGTACGTGGCACCAGACGAGTATCTCGGTAGTGAGTATAGCGGTCTCAGCGAATCTCCCGAGGTGACGATCCGATTCGGTAGCGAGCCGGCAAGGCAAGAGCGTTGGAGCGCGTCGAGCGACCACACAGCCGCGTTTTATCCCGGCGACCGCACGGCGGTCGAGACCTTTGTTCGGAAGCTTGCCCGATATGACCGGGTCGCCATCCAGGTCACACCATACCAGAAGGCTCCGGTGGCGATGGTTTTCAGGCTAGCGGGGATCGCCCAAGTGAACCGAGAGCTTTGGGCCCTTTGCCCTACACCGCAGCAACAAGTCGATCCCAAGGATTCCGGTGTCGAGGTCGGGATCGGGACGAGGATCGAGCCCTCGTTGGATCAGGTGTTCATGGAGTCGGTGGTCGAGGAGCGACCGGAGGTTCTGTCGGGTCCATCGCTGGAGTATCCCGATCTGCTGCGGCAGGCAGGCGTGCAGGCACGCGTAATGGTGCAGGCTATCATCGATACAACCGGTCGTGCCGAGTCAGCATCTGTCAAAATCATCAAGAGTCCGAATCCCGGCTTCGACCAGGCTGCGAGATCGTACGTGCTTCAAGCGCTGTTCCGGCCTGGGCGCATAAACGGACGAGCGGTGCGTGTGCTTATGAGTTTGCCGATCGACTTCAAGATCAAGCGGTGACGCAACGGCGTGCATCCTAGGCGGATATCCCTACCGGAGGCAAACGTGGTTCTTACGTCGCTCGGTCACCCACAATCCAAGGTGGAAGAGAGAGAGAAGTCCCGGCTCTCCGTGTCGTCGTGCTGATCTGGAAGGTGCTCGTTGCAGTCCAGGTGTTTGCGGTTGTCGGTGTCACGATCTACGCCATGGTCACGTCCACCAGGAACAATGAAACGGCGCTCGGACTCTTGATCATCCTTGGCGGTTTTCTTGTCGCCTTGATACAGTGGGCCCTTGCAGAGATTGTCGAAGTGCTGATGGATATCGAGGAGAACACGCGGCGCGTTGCCGAGCGCGCCTAGCGTTCCGAGTTGTCTGGGGAGCCAAAGGAAACGCAACTCGGACCGAACGGACTCGACGCGCTCCTATCCCTATCCCTATCCCTATCCCTATCCCTATCCGTAAGGGTAAGGTCACCGGAGCACCGTGAGCACCGGGAGCACATTCGAGCACCGCGAGCACGGGAGCACACGAACCGCGGCAAAGCTAGGCGGCGCCTAGAGGTCAGTAGCCAAAACTGGCCGCGTGGGATGTCGGCGGCAGCTAGTTCCAGCCTACCCTCCGGTAGTTGGCTGCTTGTCCCGCTTGCCCGTCCAAGGGCCGAGCATTTCTTCGGCACTGCAGCAGCACGACCCGCGTCGGTACCTTGCTGTCATGGCGGACGAGTCGCCCATCGTATCGGCGCTCGCGAGCCCTAGGTCCGGGACCCGGCGCGCGCGCGCCGGGCCGGCCCGCCGGTCATCAACAGAAAAGCGGGAAGGGCACATGGTCGCGCTGAGGGCGAAGAAAGTAAAGAAGACTCCGGAGGAGCGTCGTGTTGCGCTGCGGAACTCGCTGTGGCCCGGCGCCAAGTCACGGGTGTGGAAACGAACCGAGGAGGACGGGTTCTCGACCATTCCCCGCACGCTCCCGCTGATCGGCACGCTCATCCGCGTGCTGACCAAGGACCTCGACGCCTCGCGCGCGTACTTCGACTTGTGGGGTCGCGTATTCGATGAGGGGCTCGTGGACGTCCTCGACGAGGAGGAGTTCGCCGCGAGCTGCGGCTACCCAACTTCGGGCCGGAATGTGCGGACGTGGCGCGAGCGGATCGAGGCGCTCGTCGCCCTTGGCCTCGTCGAGGTGAAGCCGAAGGGCACGAAAAAGTTTGGCTACATCCTCCTCATCCATCCGCACGACGCGGTGCAGCGGCTCCGGAAGAACCGGAAGAAGGACATCCCGGAGTGGTGGTGGAGCCTGTTTTCGAAGCGGGTCGCTGAGATCGGCGCCACTCTGCGGCTGAGCGCCTAGCCGCATGGCGCTCCCGCTGGCGCAATCGCAGGCCCTCGCAGAGCTCGCGGGGATGCTGTACGACTTCCTGCCGGGGACCCCCACCCGTTCGGGGACGCGCGTCTGTCGTTCCCCGGCATCGCGGGCGAGATGGGACTTATCGAGTATTGGCCCGCGGGGGGGAGCAAGCGACCCGCCATCACCGCGCTGCTCTCCGCGACGTTGGAGCACCGAGGGGCGCGGTTCTGCCCGCTGGTACTCGAGGTGGTGCGGCGCGGGATCACCCATCGTCACGGCAAGAACCCCGTGACACGCGAGGAGATTGAGGCCATCAACGCGACCCTCGCTCGTGTCGACTTCAAGGTGCCCGAACTGCGGGACCGCAGGTTCCTCGACGCCCTGCCCAGGAAGGCGCCCCCGGCGGCTCGGCGGCCAGCGGCTGGCCCCGCGCCCGCGGACGCCAAGGTCGTTGCGGGGTTGCGGGACGAGGTTCGTGCCCTCTTGAGGATCGAGAACCCGCAAGCGCGAGGCACAGCGTTCGAGGGGTTCCTCAACCGGCTGTTCGCGGCCTTCGACCTTGAGCCCCGCGAGTCGTTCCGCATCGTCGGCGAGCAGATCGACGGGAGTTTTCAGTTCGACGGCGACACATACCTCCTTGAGGCGAAATGGCACGGCGCGAGGGTCGGGGAGGCGGACCTGCTCGTGCTCAAAGGGAAGCTCGGGGGCAAGGCCCCGTGGGCCCGAGGCTTCTTCATCAGCTGGAGCGGCTTCACGGCCGAGGGCCTGGAGGCCTTTGCGGCGGGCAAGCGGGCCGACGTCCTCTGCATGGACGGTCTGGACCTCGTGCAGGTCCTCGCCAACGGCCTCGACATGCGGCACGTGCTCCAGCTGAAGGCGCGGCGCGCCGCCGAGACCAACGCCGCTTTCGTGTCGGTCCGAGAGTTGTTCCCGGGCGTCGGCTAGAAGACGCGCGGCTCAGAGCCCTTGCGTCTTCAAGAACGCGGGGAGTGTCACGGCAGCCAACCCGAGAACGCCTGCTGCGGTTGAGAGCGCCAACTTGTCTGGACGCTTGCGTGTCTCTTCTGTGATCACACGGACGATGCGACCTGCGCGATGTAATTCCAGTGCTCGGCCCAGCACATAAGGATCAGCATCATCCACCGGCGACGGTTTCTCATGGTCCACCACGTCCGACACCTTGGTCAACACGTCGTTCTTCACAGTGTTCCAGTCCGGGGCTGAAGATGCAACACTCTCGACGCTGAGGGCCCATTGCAGGGGCGGGTGCGGTCCAAGCTTTTTGGCCGGTGCGTAGCGCTTCAGTTCTTCAATGACTTGCGGTGGGAAGACGAGTTGCCCGGCATGGGCGAGCTTGGTCAGGAGCGCGGCGGCCTTGTCCTGCTCCGGTTTAGGACGATCGCGGAATACGAGGATAATGGAGGACGTATCGATGACCCACACCTCCTGCGGCGGCGGAGCGTGCGGGCTACTCCCCGACATTCGCTGAACCGATAAGCCGGTCGAGCGATGGCTCCGGTACGTCGAAGTAGTCCAGGACTTCGCTGCGCCCGATTACGTCACGCTCAAGGCCTCGACCAACGAGTCGGGTGGCACGGCTCCCGTATTGGTCAATTCGCTGCTGGGCTCGGTCACGGCCCTTGCCCCCGCCACGCTTCGCTACTTCGACGCGCGGCAAGTCCTCATAGTCTTTCCAGGTGAGATAATCCAACTCAATAAGTCGTATCGCGGCAGCGAGACGACTCACCGAGAAGTAGTTTGCGACGGCCCCGCTCAGCGCCTCCGGCGGCAGCTTTCCAAGCTGCTTGACAAGCGCGTGCACGGCATCAGCGGGCATTAGCAGCGCCGCTGCAAACTCCTCGCCCCATCGCTCGGGACTATCGGACGCAACGGACGTCAGGCGGCGCCGTGCCAGGAGACACGCGGACGGCGTTCGCGTGACGAGGTGACCATACTCATGGAAGAGCGTGAACGTGCGCGCCCCCGGCAGCCAGCCGGTTGTGTTGACGGCGATCAACGGGACATGGTCATCCCATAGGGAGAAGCCACGGCAGGACTCGCGACCCAGTGAAAACAGGAGGACCAAGACGCCCTGCTCTTCGAGCTTCTGACGCCACGCCGTAAACGCTGCGTTCGGGGACGGCCACCCTACTTGCTCTTCGACCGTGACACCCAGGCGGTCGCGGATTCGCTTGGCCACTGTGGCGGCAGGAGTTTTCGTCCGCTCCTGCGGCAAGGTCACGGGTGCGTCACCCATCTCCTTGGCCAGCCATGACAGGAAGCGTTGGAGCCGCGCGGCCTCGCGCAGATAACGACGTTCGGCGGGATTGAGCTCGCGGGGTTCCGTTCCGGGTGGACTGCGAAACTCAACGGCTGGTGCCACTACTGCGGGCGGCTTGGGGAGCAGAAACGTCGCGAGCGGACGCTTGACCTGTGCTGCGAGCTTGCGGAGTTGGGTGAGGCGAGGTTGCGCCGATTCATTGGTCCAGGCGCGCAGCGTGTCGACCGGGACTTGGAGCTTTTTGGCAAGTGCCGTGAGGTCGTACCCGGCCTCGCGGATGGCCCACTCGACGACCGCACCAGTTACGGGAACTGTTGGGCGTGGCACGCTAGGGTCCCCTTTGGCGACAGTCCGTCAGACCAATTCGCCACCAACATAGGGGATTTCATCCCAAGTCGGGACGGCGGGATTCGACCGGGAATGCCGCGAGCACAGCGAGCGGCGGCGGCAAGGGCCCGCCGTAACCACAAGGCCCCCGCCTCGGCGGGGGCCAGTCGGGACGGCGGGATTTGAACCCGCGACCCCCTGAACCCCATTATCCATTGTCCTGCGATCTAGTTCCTGCTCGCCCGTTGTTGCCTTTCCCTAGGTTGCCCGTCGACCATTCCCGGGATCGACCGAAAGAAATCGAGACCTATCGGCCTCAAGACTCTTGGTACCAATAGTGGGGATCACGACCTTCGTACGGACTATTTCCATTCGGCCCAACCGTGGTCGCCGAGTAGCACGCGCAGTGTGGGCGGCTTCACGCTGTTCACGGTGTCCCGCCAGCGATACGTCTCCATGTGCGCGCGCAGGTCCTCGAAGTTGTCGGAGTGATCCCACAAGATGCCCGCTACAACCCGGACGCCGTGAAACTTTAGCTCAACGCGCCCGACAATCTCGCTGCTAAACGTGTCCTCCAAGAGCCGCACGCCGTCCGCTGTGGGAAACTGCGACTTGGCATATGCGAGTAGTTGGTCGCGGGCCTGCGTGTCATGCATGTCCACGGTCTTTCCTCCTGAGCGGATGCCGCTCCCCTTTTTTCTCTGTCGCTGCCTCTACCTGGACGACCAGCGTCATCAGTTCCTTCGCTGATTTGTATCTGATCGTGCAAGCCTCTGCCCCGAGGTCACGAGCGAACTGCGCGGCGTCGTTGCCGTGATAGGCGGCAAGCTGGCGTAGGATGTGCTCGCAGTTGCGGTCGCCCTTCTGGCGCGCCTCGTCAGCATCAGCTTCAAGGTTGGCCCGCAGATCGGCCGGAATGAAGTTTGGATCGTTCGGCACGCGCCCTCCTTCGCGCTCGCAACTCCGCGCGCCTACTCCAATTCGAGGCTGGTTTGGGAATCGAGACGTTTAAGGCTCTTCATGCACTTCTGCCACAACTCCATTCCGAACGGATTCTTGCTGTAGAACGCGAGCATGTACTGCAACACCTTCGTCCCATTCGCATAGATCGGATGGACCTTATTTCGCGCCGTTGGATAACCGGCGCGCTGCATCGCTTCGTCGAATGATCGCAGGACGAATCTTACCGGCTGCCCATCCTGCTTGTATGCCTCGCGCCAGTCGGGACGATCGACAAACTCGGCGATCCTGTTCGACGTCGGGTCCCAGAAATAATCCTCGAAGTTGCGGCGCGCGTCGTTGCCGAGCATCAGAAGAATCAGGAAATCAACTCGCCGATCACTCAGCGCCTTGATCGTCTTGAAGGGAAGTCCGGTGCTGAACGGGTCAACGAAGCAGAACAACAGGGAGCCCTTCTCAGGCGGCAGTGTCGCTTGCACGTCAGCAATGCTCGCGGTTACCTCCTTGGGAATGATTTCAACGTCGGCGGCTTGCGCGACGAGCTTCCACCGCTGCGACAGCGCCACCACGCAACGCTCGTCATTCTCAACGAAGACGTAATGCTTGAACAGGTGAGGCTGCCGTAGGACAGATAGGGCGGAGGTCTGGATGATCGTGTCCGTGCCATCCAGTCGGGCGTGCCCAGCGCCCGCGTACAGACCAACATAGGCAAGCTCAGGCCACTTGTTACGCATTGACGTGGCGAACATCCGCGCGAAGCGGTTATGCGCTCGGAGTTTCTCCAGCGAATGCGGCTTGATGGTTGGCGTATACAACCCGTCGTCTGGAACGACGAGCGCTGCGTCGTTGTCCGGGGAGAGCGTTACGCTGAGAGGGCTATGCGTTCTACGTCTGGATACTCGCTCCATGTCCTTCCGTCCAAAGTTCGACCACCGGCTTTGGGAGTCCGGCCACCCATCTGCTTGAAGAAGAAAGGAACCTGATGACGCACGCAGTCGTCTCGAAGACTCCGCACCCATTCCAAGTTAAGCGGGCGATGATGAATTCCACTCTCGCCGCCGACGATCACCCAATGAATGCCGCTGAGGTCGAGCTGCAGCGGGCCAATCAATGGCTCACATGAAAGAAAGCGAACGGCTGCTGGGACGAGCCGTAGGTGATCGGTACGATACCGTACGTGAGCGTCCTCGACTGAGGTGCCGAGCCAGATGTGTCCAGGCACGACTGCCTGCGGGAAGAGGTCCATATTCCTTTCAACGAACCTAGCCATCCGCGCCGGCCGCTTCGTGAGGATCTGGTAGGTGTGCCGGTCGGCACGGAGCATCACGTCGAACACCTTCCGCACGTAATCATCGGGAATGTCTGCGTGGAACAGATCGCTCATGCTGTTCACGAAGACTCGCTGCCGCCCTCTCCATGAGAACGGCTCGCCCAAACGCTCGGGCCAAAGTCTCACCGCGAACGGATCACGACGATTCGCAAACGTGTCCTCCTGCGGTCGACGCTTGGTGTAATGCTTCCGCAGCAGACGATGTGCAAGCGTCAGGGCATAGCAGTTATCGCATCCAGCGCTGACCTGCGTGCAGCCCGTGACAGGGTTCCAAGTAATGTTGGTCCATTCGATGCCGGTGCGATTCGCCATGGGCAACTAATCTAAGTAGCGTGATCTGTCAGAACTACCACAAGTCGTTTTGGCGGCAGTACAAGTCGTGATCGGGCGAGGTCGTGTCATCCGGAGGCCATCGTGATTGGACTGTTGCTCGTACTGCAGGTGGGCACGCTCTCGGCGCAGAACCCAGCGAACAGTGTCTACGACCGCGTGATTCTCGGCGGACATGTGATGGATCCGGCCTCCAAACTCGATGCGGTCCGCAATATCGGGCTCACGGGCGGACGAATCGCCGTCATCTCGGGCGAAGCCATACGCGGCCGGGATACGATCGACGCGCGCGGCCTCGTCGTCGCCCCTGGCTTCATCGACCTTCACGCTCACGGACAGACGCCCGAGACATATCGGTTCCAGTCGCTGGACGGCGTGACGACATCGCTCGAGCTCGAGCTGGGCACGTCCGACGTCGCTGGCTGGTACCGCGAGCGCAGCGCGGGCCAG
>Ga0193739_1000221_pt1 | contig 16168 bp, 15 predicted proteins | sample L2a2metaG_FD_144926 | JGI IMG/M metagenome (GOLD analysis project Ga0193739, IMG submission 144926) | Soil microbial communities from a riparian zone of the East river system, Colorado, United States - L2a2 | ecosystem: Environmental > Terrestrial > Soil > Riparian zone | place: USA: East River...
AAAACGTCCCTGCCGAGTTGATGAACCGCAGGCTCTCGTAGTTCCGGTTGAGGGTCGACTTGACCAGCCGTTTCTTGACCCGGCCGGTTTCGGCGTCGGCGAGGAAGAGGTCGATGAAGAACCCCCCCTGGTCGCCGAAGAATGCCATCTCGCGGCCGTCCGGGGTCAGGGCGGGCGCGAGGAAGATGCGCCCGCGCGAGCGCTTCCGCGTCAGCGTCGCCTCCGCGACCCGGCGCGCGCGGTAGTGCTCGCCGAGCTGCGGCAGGAACGTCGTCTGCACGGCGTCGCGCCAGTCGGCGGACAGCTCATCGAGGGTCAGACCCAGCGCCCGTTTGACGGCGGTTTCGATGCCGGAGCTCGCCGAGGTCTGCAGGATCTCGCCGATGACCTCGTCGCCCCACTTCTCGCCGATGTACGACCAAATCGCATGCCCGTAGCGGTACGGGAAGACGTTGCCGTAGGTCAGCTCCTCGATCGTGGGGAGGTTGCCTTCGAGCGAGGCGTCGCGCAGCCACATCGTCGTCTCGGGGTTGAGCGGGCCGACCGACAGGTACTCCGCCATCCCCTCCATGAACCAGAGTGGTGGATTGACGCTGACGAGCGTCTGGATCCCGCCGCCGGGGCGTCCGCGGCTGTACACGTCGAACTGGAACTGGTGGACCATCTCGTGCTGCAGGACGTGCTCGAACTCGGCGTACGAGCCCGTGAACGGCAGCACCATGCGGTGCTTGAAGAACTCGGTGACCCCGCCCACGCCCTCGCCACCGACGTCGGTGACGTTCGTCTGCTGGAAGTCCGAGCCCGAGGCGTACAGGACGATCGGTTTGCGACCCTGGAACTGGTGGTGCAGGATGCGCGACAGGCGGGCGTACCCCCGCTCGGCCATGCGTGCGGCGTCGAGCGCGGCGGCGCGCTCCTCGGGATAGTAGTAGACCTCGAAATGCTCGGTTTGGATGATCTTGAAGTCGAAGGTGCGGTATTGGACTTTGTTCTGCCCGAAGTACTGTGCGGCGAGGGGACCTGCGCCCAACGTCGTGAGCGCCAGAATCGCCGCCAGTGTGCCGCCGATACGTCGCATGCTCCCTATCCTTTCGCGCCCGTCGCGCCCGAATCGCCCTCGGCCACCACCGGGGCATCGCCCCACAACCGCTCGAGCTGGTAGAAGTCTCGCAGCTCCGGGTGAAACACGTGCACTACGAAATCCACATAGTCCAACAACACCCAGCGTCCCTGCGCCAATCCTTCGACATGATGTGGGGCCACACCGCTGGGCGCCAGCGCCACCATCAGGTGGTCCGCCATGCCTCGCACGTGTGCGTTCGACGTGCCAGACACGATCACGAAATAGTCGGTCGCCGCGCACAGGCCGCGGAGGTCCAGCACCACGGCGTCGACGGCCTTCCGATCCGACAACGCTTCGAGCACGAGCCCCAGAGCGGCGGGCGTCGCCGGCGCGCGGCCGGCGGGACGGGAACGTCCCCGGCTAGTCATAGCGCGCGCGTCATCCGTTTGTTCCCGTCCGCTTACTCCTTGACCACCGTGATCACGATTTCGGGTCGAACGTCGGGGTGGATCTTGATCCCCACGCGGAACTCGCCGAGCGCGCGGATCGGCTCGGCCAAATCGATCTTGCGCTTGTCGACGTGGATCCCGAGCTCCTCGAGCTTGCGTTGAATGTCGCTCGCGGTCACCGAGCCGTAGAGCTTGTCCTCCTCGCCGACCTTCGCGGGGAAGGACAACGCCACGCCGATGAGGCGCGTCGCCTCGGTCTCCGCGGCTGCCTTCTCCGTGGCGCGCTGCTTGGCGAGGCGGTCCGCCTCGTAGGCGATCTTCTTCTTATTGGCGTCCGTCGCCGGATACGCCTTGCCCTGGGGGAGCAGGAAGTTGCGCGCGTAGCCGTCCTTGACCTTGACGACTTCGCCGGCTTTCCCGAGGTGCTGCACGTCTTCGCGTAGAATGATCTCCATCGCCGTCCTCACGTTGCGTTGGACCGGCGCGCCGCGAGGCGGCGCCGGAATTGGTACCAGGTATCGGTGATCCCCAGCGTGCACAGGCCGGGGAGGAACAAGGGCAGCGCGATCGTGGCCGCCGCGGTCGCGACGATCACGAGGGCCGCGGCCGAGACGCCGAGCGCCTGCGCGAAGGTCACGACGATCGCGGCGCCGCGCAGCACGTACAACGCGCCGAGCACAAATCCCACGTTGGTCCCCGCCAGCTTGAGCACGCCGGAGACCGGGGCGATCAGCAGCGCGAGCCAGGCAACGACTCCCCACACCCAGGCGTCCCCGATGCGAAAGTCACGGAACGGTGCCAGCGGGGCGCCGAGCGGTTGCTCCGTCAGGTGGACGTGCCACTGCCAGGCGAGCGCGAGTCCCGCGAGCGACTGGAGCGTCAACATCCCGGGCGTCGTGGTACTCACGAATCGCACGACCGGTTCGTACAAAGTGAACATGTTGGGCAGGAACTCGACGACCAGCCGCATCGTCAGTCCCGCCTGGCGGGTCGCCTCCCACGCCAGCGCGCCCCAACCATCGGAACCCCACACCACCTGCACGAGCAGCGCCGTCCCGACGGCGGCAACGCAGATCGCGTGCAGCGCCTGGCGCATGAACGTGGCAGGCGCGAGCACCGCGCCCGCGACGAACGCTGCCGTCACCAGCACGGTGTACGCGGCGATCACCGCCGCCAGGCGCCCGCCGGGAAGCGTCAGCAGGGCGAGGCTTGCCGCGCCGAGGATGGCCGCGGCGATGCGATTCCGCCCTGACCGATCGGGGGCGACGGCGAGCAGCGCGGCGCAGGGGAACCCCACGAGGGCGAGGGGCGCCCAGAGCGCGAACGCGATGACACCCAAAACGAGGCGCCACCGGGGAGGGCCTCCCGGCGCGGGCATGCTACGCGGTGTGACCCTTGATGTACGGAATCAGCGCCAGCTGGCGCGCGCGCTTAATGGCCGTCGCGAGCTGCCGCTGGTGCCGCGCGCACATCCCCGAGAGCCGGCTCGGCAGAATCTTCCCGCGTTCAGTGAGAAAGCGGCCCAGGGTCCGGTCGTCCTTGTAGTCGAGCACGCGCGCGCCGGATTCGCACACGGGACAGGTCTTGGCGGGGCGCCTCATGCTTCCTCCTCCTCAACGATCTCTTCTTCTTCCGGCGCGGCGATCACGGCGGCCACCTCGACTGGCTTGGGCTGCTCGCGCGCTGCCTGGACGGTCATGTAGCGAATCACGCCCTCGTCGAGCTTCACCGCGCGCTCGTACTCGGGGAGCACGTCGCCGGTGGCGTCGAACTGGGCCACGACGTAGTAGCCCGTGTCTTTCTTTTTGATCTTGAACGTCATGGTGCGCTTGCCCCAGTGGGACACGTTTGTGATCGTGCCCTTGCCGTCCTTGGTCAGGAGGGCGTGGAAGCGCGTGAGTTTTTCGGTGATGGCTGGTTCGTCCAGCGCACTGTCAAAGATGTAAACCGTCTCGTACCGGCGAGTCATGCCACCTCCCTTTGGTCATGGGCGACCCGGCGCAGGTGGGCGCCGAGTAGGGGATATGTGAAGCGCGAAAGCTAACCGGCGTGGAAGGGCGTGGAAAGGCGTGAAACGACGTGGTATCATGGACGTATGGCGGCGCTCTTCTTTCTTACGCTCGCGCTCTGCTTCGGGCAGGCGACGCCCTCTTTGCCCGACAGCCTGAGCGCGCCAGCGTCGCCGCGACCGCGGCCCCGCGTGCCGGCCGTGAACCGCGTGTGGCACGACTCCAGCCGGGGCGTTGGGTATCTCACGTCGGTCGAGAACCTAGACGCCTTCGCATGGCTGCGCGGGGTGATCCTGCCACTGTACCGCGCTCCTGGTGGCCAACCGTTCGCATGGTTGTCTCGTGGTTGGATGTACCACACCGGCCCGGGGGGCGCTTGGAGCCCGTATACGATTGGTGGATGGCTGGGAATCGTGTACGACGGGCCGATCGCGCTCACCGTCTACGAAAGCCGATCTGATGGCTGGTTCCGGTTCCGCTATTCTGCTCCGGCGCCGCCCGTCGATGAGGGCGTTGCGTGGGCCCACACGTCGCACCTCGCGCTCGGGCCGACGGCGATGAGACTGGTGTCCTGGGAGTCGCACTACTTGAGCGCGGACCGCCCGACCTACTTCATCGACAGTGAACGACACGCCGTTTACGTCTCACCAGATAGCTCGAGCGAAGTTGTAGCATGGCTCGAACGAGCGCCCCGCGGCGAGGTAGGCGCATACGGCGTGTTGCCACTCGAGGCTCGAGGACCGTGGATGCGCGTTCGCGTCCAGTGGCCGTACCCGGTCTGCGGTAGGGCGGTGCAGCGCACAGCGGAGGGTTGGATCCGCTGGACCACGCCCGGCCGCGGGTCCCAGCTGGGCGGTGGCATGATCTGTTGAGGTCCACATTGTGCTACATGATGGTTTCGTCAGGTTCCTGCACGCGTCAGACGTTGAACCGAAACAACAGGATGTCGCCGTCCTTGACGATGTAGTCCCGACCCTCGCTGCGCACCAAGCCCTGCTCGCGGGCGACCTTGTACGACGCCGCCTTCACGAACTCGTCGAACCCCACCGTCTCGGCGCGGATGAAGCCGCGCTGAAAGTCGGAGTGGATCTCGCCGGCGGCGTCGAACGCCGTATCACCGCGGTGCATCGTCCAGGCGCGCACTTCGTTCTCGCCCACCGTGAAAAACGTCTGCAGGCCGAGCAGCCGGTATCCGGCGTGGATGAGGCGGTCGAGCCCCGGCTCGCTCACCCCCGCGCTCGCGAGGTACTCTTTCCTTTCTTCTGCGCCCAACTCGGCGAGCTCCGCCTCGAGCTTAGCGGAGAAGGGAACGATCTCGGCTTCTTCATGGTGCGTCTGGACGGCGGTCTTGAGCGAGACGATCCATTGGCCACCGCCGGCCGCCAGGTCGTCCTCATTCACGTTGGCGGCGTAGAGAATCGGCTTGGCGGTGAGGAGCCCGAGCTGGCGCAGGAACTTCACCGCGTCCTCGCCTTCGCCTGCCTCGCGCGCCCCACGTCCGACGTTCAGCTCCACCATCACGCGCTCGAGCACGATCAGCTCGGCCTGCGCTTCCTTATCGCCCGCGCGCGCCGACTTGCGGGTCTTCTCGAGCCGCCGCTCCACCACCGCGAGATCGGCGAGCGCCAGCTCGCTGGTGATGACGTCGTGATCGCGCACCGGGTCCACCGGCCCCATCACATGCACCACATCGGGGTCGTCGAAGCAGCGGATCACGTGGACGACGGCATCCACCTCGCGAATGTGCGACAGGAACTGGTTGCCGAGGCCTTCGCCCTGTGAGGCGCCCTTCACGAGCCCCGCGATGTCCACGAACTCGACGACCGCGGCGATCTTTTTCTTGGGTTTGACGATCTCGTTGAGCTTCTCGAGCCGCGGATCGGGGACGAGGGCCACGCCCACGTTGGGCTCCACGGTGCAGAACGGATAGTTCTCCGCCGCCGCGGCCTGCGACGACGTGAGAGCGTTGAAGAGCGTCGATTTGCCGACGTTGGGGAGTCCGACGATGCCAAGCCGCAGCATTACTCGCGCAGCCAGCGCTCGACGGCGTCCACCAACTGGGGCTGGAGGGTCTCGAGCTGCTCAACTTGCTCCGGATCGAACGGCGCCAGCACGTAGTCGGCCCAGTCGCCCGTCCCCTCGGGGAGCGGCCCGACGCCGATGCGCAGGCGCGGGAACGCCTGCGACTGCAGCGCGCCTTCGATGCTCTTCAGTCCGTTATGGCTGGACGAGCCTTCGGTGCGCAGGCGAAAGGTGCCCGACGGAATCGCGAAATCGTCTACGAGAACGAGGAGGTCCTTCGCCGGATTGAACGCGGGGTCCGCGCGCAGCGACGCCAGCGCGGCGCCGCTGCGATTCATGTAGGTGGTGGGTTTCAGGAGACGGACGGGCACGCCCGCCACTTCGCCTTCGGTCGCCCGCGCGCGCTCGGCGCGGCGGAACGGCGGCAGGCCCCAGTGCGCGACGAGCGCATCGGCCAGCCAGAAGCCCGCGTTGTGGCGCGTCGCCGCGTATTCCGGGCCCGGGTTGCCCAGACCGACGACCGCGCGCAGAGCTAGTCCTCCTTCTTGCCCTTGGGCTTCTCCTCGGCCTTCGGGGCCTTACCCTCTTTCCCCTCTGGGGGCGCGCCGCCTTCGCCTTCCTCGCCTTCCTCATCTTCGCGGACCTTACGGATCAGCTCGGGCTCGGCGACTTCCGCGGCCGCTTCGGGCGTCGGCGCCGCCACTTCCTCGGCGCGCGGCGGGACCACCACCGCGATCGTGAGATCGGCGCCGGTCAGGATCGCGGCGTTGGGGATCGTGAGATCGCGGACGTGCAGCGAGTCGCCGATCTTGAGGGCCGTCACGTCCAGCTCGACGCGATCGGGGATGTGCTCGGGGAGCACTTCGATTTCGACTTCGCGCGTCACCTGATCGAGTACGCCGCCGCCGTTGCGCACGCCGTCCGGCGCCCCCACCAGGTGCACCGGCACCTTGAGCGTGATTTTCTCGCCCGAGTGGATCTCGTAGAAGTCCACGTGGATGATGTCGGGGCGGATCGGGTGCCGCTGGATCTCGCGAATCAGCGCGCGCGTCTTCTTGCCGTCCACCGTGAGCTCGATGAGCGTGCTCTCGGGCTCGACGCCGGAGAGCGCCTGCTCGAGCAACAGGGCGTCCACCATCAACGATTGAGCGGGTCGCCCATGTCCGTAGATGACGGCAGGAACCTGTTTCGCGAATCGGGCCTGTCGCGCCGCGCCCTTGCCCGTCTTTTCCCGCGGGCTGGCCGCGAGGCTCACCATCTGTGCCATGAGATCCTCAGCTCAATTCAATCGAAGAGTGCGCTGACCGACTGGTTCGAATGCTCGTAGCCGATGGCTTTGGCCATCAGGCCGGCGACCGACAATACCTTCAGTTTCTCCCACTTCCGCTCGTCCGGGAGGTGGATCGTATTCGTGACCGTCACTTCTTCGATCGGCGACGCCCGCAGGCGCTCCACCGCGGGACCCGAGAGCAACGCATGGGTCGCGAAGGCGAAGATCCGTCCCGCGCCGAGTCGCTTCAGCGCCGCCGCCGCCTCGGTGATCGTCCCCGCCGTGTCGATCATGTCGTCGGGGATGAGGCAGTCTTTGCCTTCCACTTCTCCGACGACGTTCACGACTTCCGCGACATTGGCCGAGGGGCGTCGCTTGTCGATGATCGCGAGCGACGCGTTGAGCCGCTTCGCGAAGCCGCGCGCCATCTTCGCCGATCCGACGTCGGGCGCCACCACCACCGGGTCTGTCAGCGCCTTTGTCCGGTAGTGATTCACGAACACCGGTGCCGCGTACAGGTGATCCACCGGGATGTCGAAGAACCCCTGGACCTGGTGGGAATGAAAGTCGATTCCCAGTACCCGGTCGGCGCCCGCGTGCGTGATCACGTTCGCCATCAGCTTGGCGCTGATCGCCACGCGCGGCTGATCCTTCCGGTCCTGTCGCGCGTACCCGAAATAGGGGAGCACCGCCGTCACCCGCGCCGCGCTGGCGCGCCGGGCCGCGTCGATCAGCAGCAGCAGCTCCAGGTAATTCTCCGCCGGCGGGTTGGTGGGCTGGATGATGAAGACATCCCGCCCGCGTACGTTTTCGTCGATCTTGACGAAGATTTCCCCGTCGGCGAACCGCCGGATCGTCACCGCGCACAGCGGCTGCCCCAAATGCTGGGCCATCTCCTCGGCGAGCGGCCGGTTGGCCGTTCCGGCGAGCAGCAGGAGCTGGCTGCGCGACAGCGTCAAGTCGCCCATTGGAGCCCCGGAAAGTAGCGGGCAACACGCTGGAAGCCAAGGGTGTTATGCTAAAGGGCGTGAGCGACGTCCAAGCCCTCCTGACGGCAAGCCTCGCCGGTCGCTATACGATCGAGCGCGAGCTCGGGCGGGGAGGCATGTCCATCGTCTACCTGGCCTACGACGAGCGCCTCAGCCGCAAGGTCGCCCTGAAGATCCTGCGGCCGGAGCTGGCGGCCACACTCGGGCCGGAGCGGTTCCTCCGAGAGATCGCGGTGGTCGCCGGTCTCACCCATCCGCACATCCTGCCGCTGCATGACTCCGGCGAGGCCGCCGAAATGCTGTACTACGTCATGCCCTACGTGGAAGGTGAATCGCTGCGCCACCGGCTGCAGCGTGAGGGGCGGCTGCCCCTCGAGGACGCGCTCGAGATCACGCGCCAGGTCGCCGACGCGCTCGAGTACGCCCATCAGCACGACGTGGTGCACCGGGACATCAAGCCCGAAAACATTCTGCTGCAGGCGGGGCAGGCGGTCGTGAGCGACTTCGGCATCGCGCGCGCGATCAGCGAGGCGCGCGGACGCGTCACCGGGACGGGCGTGGCCGTGGGCACTCCTGACTACATGAGCCCCGAGCAGGCGAGCGGCGGCACCGTCGACGGCCGGACCGACGTGTATAGCCTCGGCTGCGTGCTGTTCGAGATGCTCGCCGGCCGCCCGCCCGGCGGGTCCTTGAGCGGCGCGGCGCAGGCTCGCACGATCAGCGCGGTCCGACCGGCCGTCCCGATCGAGGTCGAAGCGGCGATCGAAGAGGCGATGGCGCAGCGCCCCGAGGAGCGGTTCCCGCGCGCGGCCGACTTTGCGCGCGCCCTGCGCGAACCCGGCGTGGCGACGGTGTCGGGCGCGCGGCACCAGCGCCGCGTGCGGAAGCGGTGGCGCGTGGTGGTGATCGGGGCGGCTCTAGTCGCGGTGGCCGCCGTGTTCGTCCTGCCGCGGGTGCTCGGCGCGCGGCTCAATCCGGCTCTCTACGTCGTCGTCCCGTTCGGGCACCGCGAGGGCGCCGCCCCGACGCTCCTCAAGGGCGATCAGTGCGAGCTGCGCGTGTACGAGGAGCTGGACCGCTGGGCCGACGTCCAAGTCGTCGACCGCTTCGTGGTGAGCAGCGAGCGCCAGCAGCGCGGACACCCCGTCCCCGATTTCCGCGAAGCGCTGGGGATCGCGCGCGCGGTCGGTTCCGGCATGCTCATCTGGGGCGAGCTGTGGCAGGAAGGCGATTCGGTGGTCGTGCGGGGCGGTCTCTACGACGTCGCGCGCCGCGGCCGCCTCGTCCGGGCGCACACGATTCGTCTCGGGCCCGGCCTCGGCGATCTCGACAGCAGGTTTCGCGAGCTGGCCGACTCGCTGCTGCTCGGCCGCGTGCCGCCGCGCGCCGCGCGGGCGGCACGCAGCGCGGGCTCCGCCACCGCGTGGCTCGCGTACGCCCGCGGCGACGAAGCGTTGCAACGTTGGGACCTGGAGTCGGCGGCGGCAGCCTTCGGCGAGGCGCTGGCGGTGAACCCCGACTTTCCGCAGGCCAACCTCTGGCTCGCGCAGTCTCGCGCGTGGGCCGGGCGCCCGACCTCCGATTGGCTGGTGTTCGCCACCCGGGCGCTCGCGGCGGCCGACAGCCTCGGCGAGGCCGATCGCGCGCTCGCCCGCGGACTCGTCGCCATGGCACAGGGGCGCTTCCCGGATGCGTGCGACGACTACCGCCGCCGCGTGACGCTGGACGCGAACGATTTCGTCGGCTGGTTCGGACTCGGCGAATGCCAGGCGCGCGATCGGTTGGTACTACGCGATGCCACGAGCCCCTCCGGATGGGCGTTCCGCTCGAGCCAGCACGCGGCGATCGCTGCCTATCGGCGCGCCCTCGAGCTGGTGCCTGCCGTGCATCGCGCGTTCGCGGGCGCGGCCTATGCGCGCCTCGAGCGATTGTTCTACACGCAGGCGTTCTGGTATCGCGGCGGCTACGCGCTCGGCCCCGACACGCTGCAGTTCGCGGCGCACCCCGGACTCAACGCCGACACACTCACGTTCGTCCCGCATCCGAAGGACGCGTGGCTCGCCGATGCACCCGGGACGGCATCGCCCACACTCGCGGCGGCGCTGGCGCACAATCGGGCCATGCTGCGGGTGATCACCGCCAAGTGGGTGCGGGAGTTTCCGACGAGCGTCGACGCGCTGGAGGCGCACGCCCGGGTGCTCGAGACGGTCGGCGAACTTGGCGAGGCGCGGAATCCCGAGCGCTCATCGCTCGACGCCGTGCGGGCGGCGCGCCGGGGGGGGGCGGCCGTCGACTCGCTGCAACGGCTGCGGCTCGGCGTGGCTGAGGTCCGCCTCCTCGTCAAGCTCGAACAGTTTGCCCAGGCCCGCGCCGTGGGCGACTCGCTGCTCACGCTTTGGGCCGCGCCCGACCCGGACGAAGCGCGTGAGCTTGCGGGCGTCGCCGTGCTCACCGGGCACGTGAACCGCGCCGCGGCCCTGCTGGCGATGGATGGGTCGACGCCCTTCGCCACGCCCGAAGGTGCTCACGTGGTCCTTCCGGCCAGCGTCGCCGGGGCGGCCCGAGCCCTGCTCGTGTATGCGTCGGTCGGTGCCCCTGCCGAGAGCCTCTCGGCAGTCGAGCGGCGCGTGACGCGGCTGGTCGCGAGCTGGGTCGAGCCGCAGCGGCAGGCGGCCGCGCGGCGCGCGGTGCTTGCCGACCCGGCGATGCTGGCGTTTCCACAGCTCGGCGCCCGCGAGGTGCACGCCGGGGGGGGACCCGTGGGCGGGAACTACCTGCTCGAGCTGCAGCGCTCGCTCGTGCGCGATCCGGCGGCCGTGCGGACCGGGATGGCGCGACTCGCCTCGAGTCGCGGCGCTCTCCGCTCCGGCGACGTGGCGATCGAGAACGTGTACCAGGAGGCCTGGCTGCTGGTCGCGGTGGGCGATACGGCGGCGGCGCTCGAGCGGCTCGACCGCTCACTCACGGCGCTGCCCGCGCTCGGGACGGCGCTGCTCGACCAGGTGCCGCAGGCCGCTGGCCTGGTGCGCGCGATGGCGTTGCGCGCCGAGCTGGCGGCCGCTGCCGGCGATTGGACCGCCGCCGCCCGCTGGGCGCGCGCGGTGAGCGCGTTATGGCGCGACGCCGACCCCGATCTCGGAGCCGTCGTCGCGCGGATGGCAGCCCTCACCTCCGGCAATCGCCGGTGACACTCCACTCTCCCACGCCCTTGGAGGGTTCATGAACACCCAGGCCAGAATCGCCGTGGTGGCGCTCGCCGTCGCCGCGTGCGAGCCCCTGCACACGCCGGCGCCCCCTGCTCTCGTGACGAACGCGGCCGTCGACGGCCAGCGGGGAGCGGTGCTCGCGTACGCCGCTACGCTCCAGTTCGACACGATCACCCATGGCGCGAGCGACATTCAACCGCTCACCCTCAAGGACTCGAGCGCCGTGCCGCCGAAGGACACGGTGGGGCCCGTCGGCAGGATCTACCCCGAGGTCAACACGCACCGCAACTCCCAAGCGGACTTGGCGGGTGTCGGCCGGATCGTCGCTCGCATCTACAGCACGGGTCCGTATCCGAGGCTCGGCCTGTCGGCGGGATGGAGTTACTACTGGGTGGACAGTCTGACGATGATCACGCCCGATAGCGGAGTAGGGCGCGCACTTCTCATTCCTGCGAATTCGGAGCAACCGATCTCGGTTCGCGTCCTCAAGTACACGAGGGACACGGGTGGGGCACGCGAGCGTCAAGCGATGGCTCGGTGGAGCTACTACCCGCTGCAAAGCGCGTTGCCGTGGGAGCGGTGTACCAAGATGGGCTGCTGTGAAGCCCAATAACGCCGTGCACCACGTTTTCGTATACACGCTGACCCCGTAAGGAGCTGCGCATGTTTCGAGTTGCTCGCACCGCTTTGCTGCTTGCCATTGTCGCTTCACCCGCCCTCGCTCAGGAACCGGGCGCAATGGGCGGCCAGCGCCGTTTCCAGCCGCCCCCCGACCATTGGATGACGATCGACTCGCTCGCCCAGGCCGTCGGCCTCACGGCCGACCAGAAGACCAAGGTCGCGCAGCCCTACACGGCGCTGAACGGCGTGATGAAGGACGTCGCCACTCGGCGCCAGGCCCTGCGCCAGCAGATGCAGGGCAGCGGGTTCATTCCGGGCCAGGAGCCGACGCCAGAGATGCGCGCGCGCATGGACAGCGTCCGGACTGAGATGGAAGGGTTTCAGGCTGAAGCGGACCAGTGGCTCGCCGCGATCCGCAACCTGTTGACGCCCGCGCAACAGACAAAGTTCGACGCGCTCCCGAAGCCCCAGTTCATCCGCCGCCCGCCGCGCGGCACGGGGCCGGGTATCTTATAGCATCCCCAACCCGGTTCCTCCGATGATGCGTCGCACGTTTCTCGCCTGCGTGTTCACCGCAACGCTGGGCGGCCTCGCCGCCGCCCAGCGCACCGCGCCCGCCGACTCCACGCTGCTCACCGTCGATCGCATTTACGGGAGCCCCGAGTTTCGCAGCGCCTCATTCGGTCCGCTCGCCTGGTTGAGCGACGGCGCTGCATACACCACGCTCGAGCGTTCCGCCGAAGCGAAGGAAGGCCGCGACATCGTGCGCTACGACGCGCAGACCGGGGCGCGCACGATCCTTGTGCCCGCCGCGCGGCTCGTGCCGTCGGGTGAGACGGCGCCGCTCGAGATCGAGGAGTACTCCTGGTCCAACGACGGCAATCGCCTTCTGATCTTCACCAACTCCGAGCAGGTGTGGCGTACCAACACCCGCGGCGACTATTGGATGTTGGACCGCACGACGTGGACCTTGAGGAAGCTGGGCGGCGACGGCCCGGCCTCGACGCTCATGTTCGCCAAGTTCTCACCCGACGGCCGGCGCGTCGGCTGGGTGCGGTACGGCGAGTACAACCTGTACGTCGAGGACCTCGCGACGGGCCGCATCACGAAGTTGACGACCGACGGCTCGCGCACGACGATCAACGGGACCTTCGATTGGGTGTACGAGGAGGAGCTGGGTCTCCAGGACGGCTGGCGTTGGAGCCCCGATGGTCAGTCCATCGCCTACTGGCAGCTCGACGCCACCGGTGTACGCGATTTCCCCCTCTACAACACGACCGACTCGCTGTACGCGTTCGACGTCGAGGTGCAATACCCCAAGGCGGGAGAGACCAACTCGGCCGCGCGCGTCGGCGTGGTCGGGGTCACGGGGGGAACAAGCCGCTGGCTCGCCATCCCCGGTGACCCGCGCAACAACTACATCGCGCGTATGGAATGGGCGCCCCCAATCGGTAAGGGGCCCGGTGCAGAGGAGCTGGTCATCCAGCACATGAACCGCCTGCAAAACACGCTGCATGTGATGCTGGCCGACGCGAAGAGCGGGGTGGTGCGCACGGTGTTCACCGAGCGAGACAGCGCCTGGGTCGAGCAGTTCGACGAGCTGCGCTTTGTGAACAGCGGACGTGACATCCTGTGGCTCTCCGAGCGCAGCGGCTGGACGCATCTGTATCTCTTCCCCCGGGCGGGCGGCGCGCCGAAGGCCGTGACGAGCGGCGCGTTCGACGTGTTGCGCGTGGCCGGTGTGGACACGCTCGGTGGGTGGGTGTACTTCGCGGCGTCGCCCGACAACCCCACGCAGCGCTATCTGTATCGGGCGAGCTACACGCGCCGCGGACGCGCACCGGAGCGCCTCACTCCCGCGGCGCAATCGGGAATCCATAGCTACAACCCATCGCCCACCTTCCGGTTCGCCGTGCAGAGCTACTCTCGATTCGGCGTGCCCCCGACCACCGAGCTGGTAAGCCTGCCCGATCATCGCTCGCTGCGCACGCTGGTTGATAACGCGGCGCTCAAGGCGAAGGTGGCCGGGCTGCGCCTCGGCACGACCGACTTCACGCAGGTGGACATCGGCAACGGCATTCGTCTCAACGCCTATCTCATCAAGCCGCCGGGGTTCGATCCGTCCCGCCGCTACCCGGTGTTCTTCACCGTGTACGGCGGGCCCGGGTCGCAGACGGTGCTCGACGTGTGGGGCGGGCAAAACTTCCTGTGGCACGAAATGCTGGCGCAGCGCGGCTACATCGTAGCGAGCGTGGACAACCGGGGCACGGGCGCGCGCGGTCGCGCGTGGCGCAAAGTGATCTACGGGCAGATGGGCGTGGTCGAGACCACGGATCAGGCGGCGGCGGCGCGCGCCATCGGCCGGCTACCCTACGTCGATTCGACCCGCATCGGCATCTGGGGGTGGAGCTACGGCGGGTTCATGGCGCTGAACACGATCACACAGGCGCCGGACGTGTACCGCATGGCGATCGCAGTCGCGCCGGTGACGCATTGGAAGTACTACGACACGATCTACACGGAGCGCTACAACGGGTTGCCGCAAGACAATGCGGCAGGGTACGACCGCGGCTCGCCGCTCACGTACGCCAAGAACCTGCGCGGCAAGCTCCTCATCGTGCACGGCTCGGGGGACGACAACGTGCACTACCAGAACACCGAGGCGATGGTGAACGCGCTGGTAGCGGCGAACCGGCCGTTCGAGCTGATGGTGTATCCGAACCGCACGCACTCGATCGCGGGCGGCACGACCCGCCAGCACCTGTTCACGCTGCTGACGAAGTTCGTGGAAGAGAATCTACCGGCGACGGCGGGGACGAGGGCGGCGCTGCCCTGACTGGGCCAGTTTCCAGAACTGCGGCTCTCCGATGATGGTGACGCGGTGTCCCAGCGTGGCGAGGCGTCGAATCTCGATCAGCTTGGTGCCACCATCCTTGCCGGCGATCTGCAGCTGGTTGGGCCGCCCTCGCACGAGCACATCGGTCGTACGTCCGGGCTTCGTCTGCACGCTCGCGCCCGCCTTGCGGGCGGCGGCGATGGCCTCGCTGCGCGGACGCCGCAGGAACCCCGTGAAGGAGAGCCGCTTTCCCGCGAGACTCGCGACGCGGCCCTTCGCCAGCTCCTTGGGACGATGCCGCAGCGCGGCAATGAGCTCGCCGGCAGCCTCGTAGCGCTTGCCGCGCACCCCTAGACAGCGGTGAATGACCTCCTTCAGGTGATCGCTACAAGGCAGGCCGCGCACGTCGCGACTACGCATGGGACTCGCGATGTCGCCGCGCAGCAGCATCGCCGCGAGCTGGCCGACCTGATAGATGTCGTCGCGCTGTTGCCACCGCCGGACCCATCCCCACGCGATCTCCGTCGGCGCGTTGAGCGGGTTGAAGGCGTCGGCGGTGACCCCCTGCCGATTCCGCTGGTGCCTGGCGATGCCGAAATCGCCCAGCTTCAGCTGCTCGTTCTCGCACACGAACACGTTGAAGGGTGTGAGGTCGCGGTGCAGCGCCTGTCCGCGATGCAGCGTATCGAGCGCGCCACAAATCCCCGCGATCTCGCGGCGCACGACGCGCTCGGGCTGCGGGCCACGGCGCTTGAGCCAGGCGCCAACGTCACCATGCTCCGCGTACTCCATCACCAGGCAGTAACGCATGCCGTCCCCGTCGGCCTCGGCGAACCGATCGAATACCCGTAGCGCGCGCGGCTCCCGTTCGAGCAGCTCGGCGAAGTAGGCCTCGCGGAGCCACGCCGTGAGACGGTTGCTGATCTTGATGCAGACCTGCGCCGGGAGCCCGCCGGAGGGCGTGGGAGTCGCGAGGTAGACCTCGCCGAAACCGCCCCTGCCGATGAGCCGGTCGAGGCGGTACGTGCGACCGGTCTCGGAGCTGTGGGCGGTGGCGTTCTTCTCCATGCGATCTACTTGCCGCTCATCCAAGCAGCCGTCAAGCTGACCGCCGCCGTCAAAGCCTTCGCCTCCACACGCGTGAGTACCTGCTTCAAGGCCGTCTTGATCAGAACGGAGTTCCCCTTCGCGGTGGGCTTCCAGTGCCCGACCAACCGGCCATCGAGCAGAATGGCGTGGTAGAAGGGGCTTGTGCTTTGCCCGCCCGAAACGAATCGTCTCTGCTCTCGCTGTACGACATGATGATCTCGTCGTAGCCCTGCACGAGATCGACGGCCGGCTTCGAGGCCTTTCTTGCGACGCGGGACCCCGGGTCAAGCCAGGACGTTTTGCCTTCGACGACTTCGCACTCCAGGTCGTCGGCCACCAGCGCCAGGCCGCGCTTGCCCTCGACCGCCGTAAGGCTGGACCAGCCCATGAAGTCCCTCAGGGTCGCCGGTCCACGGGAGATGAAATACCGTCTCGTGAGCTCGGCCAGCGCCGCGTCAGGGTCGAGCGTCTTCGCGTGCGGAGCGCGCTCGTCGACCAGCGCGTAGGTGTGCTGTTTCCCTTTCATCGCGCCGCTACACACCACGCCATCGAGCTCCGCGCGCATGACGATGTAGGCGAGCCGCTCGGCCTTCGCGCGCACTCCGGCATCCTTG
>Ga0193739_1000222_pt1 | contig 15969 bp, 19 predicted proteins | sample L2a2metaG_FD_144926 | JGI IMG/M metagenome (GOLD analysis project Ga0193739, IMG submission 144926) | Soil microbial communities from a riparian zone of the East river system, Colorado, United States - L2a2 | ecosystem: Environmental > Terrestrial > Soil > Riparian zone | place: USA: East River...
GGTGGTGGCCGCAGGCGCGATGCTGGTGGTGTCGTTCGTCGCCATCGGGGTCGCGCCACGCACGCTCGGCCGCCAGCATGCGGAGAGCGTCGCCCTGGTCATGGCCGGCCCGCTGCTGACGGTGACCCGGGTGCTGGGTCCCCTGCCGCGTTTGCTGATCCTGCTGGGCAACGCGCTGACACCGGGCAAGGGATTCCGGGAGGGACCGTTCGCGAGCGAGGCCGAGCTACGCGAGCTGGTGGATCTCGCCGAGGCCGGTAGCGTCATCGAGTCCGGTGAGCGCGAGATGATCCACTCGGTCTTCGAGCTCGGCGACACGATCGTCCGCGAGGTCATGGTGCCCCGCACCGACGTCGTCTACATCGAGGCGCACAAGACGCTGCGCCAGTTCCAGTCGCTGGCGTTGCGCAGCGGCTTCAGCCGGATCCCGGTTGTCGGATCGGGAGGCCTCGACGACGTGATGGGCATCGCCTACCTGAAGGACGTCGCGCGGCGGCTTTACGACAACCGCGACGCCGAATCGGTCGAGCGGGTCGACTCCGTGCTGCGCCCGGCGCTGTATGTTCCCGACTCGAAACCGGTCGACGACCTGCTGCGCGAGATGCAGGCCCAGCGCACCCACGTCGCCGTGGTCGTCGACGAGTACGGCGGCACTGCCGGACTCGTCACGATCGAGGACATCCTCGAGGAGATCGTCGGCGAGATCACCGACGAGTACGACACCGAGGGCGTGACGGTCCAGAAGCTCGAGGACGGCGCGGTCCGGGTGAGTTCGCGGCTGCACGTCGACGACCTCGGCGATCTGTTCGGCATCGAGCTGTCCGACGACGACGTCGACAGCGTCGGCGGTCTCATGGCCAAGCAGCTGGGCCGCGTCCCGATCCCGGGTGCCGAGGTCGAGTTCGGCGGGCTCCGACTGGTGGCCGAGGGTCCGGCCGGCCGGCGCAACCAGGTCGCCACGATCGTCGCGTCTCGCACGGACCCGGCGTCTGGCACCGGCGCGGCTCACCCCGGTGGTGCCCGGCGGCGGGAGCCCGCATGACCGACGGGTATGTCGACCCGGAAGACGCGAAGATCGTCACGCTGGCCCGCGCGACCCGCGCGCGCTCGGGCGGGGTCGACGGCGCGGCCGTGCGCGACGTCGACGGCCGAACGTATGCCGCCGCGACCGTGACGCTGCCCTCGTTGCGGCTGTCTGCGCTCGAGGTCGCCGTGGCGATGGCGGTCTCCAGCGGTGCGACCGGCCTCGAGGCGGCGGCCGTCGTGACCTCTGCCGACGGGTCCGGCGAGCCGGGCGAGACATCGGTCGAGCGGGTGGGGATCGCCGCTGTTCGTGACCTGGGCGGCGCGGGCGTTCCGGTGATCGTGGCCGGACTCGACGGGGCTGTGCGGCTGACGCTGACGATCTGACGGGTGTCACCGCACGGCCCCGACGGAGAGGTTCAGGAGCACCATGAGGGCGTCGCGGGCGGCCGCGCGGACCCGAGCGATCGCGGCGCCCTCGACGAGCGCTCCGACGACGGAGCCGTCGACGAGGGCGAGCGCGACGTGGGCCGGCACCGCGCCGTTCCAGCCCGACCGCTCCAGGACGGTGGCGACGTGGCGGCATGCGGCCTCATTGGTAGCGCGGGCGCCCTCACGGAGCAACGGCTCTCGCGCGGATCTGACGTATCGCTCGTACCACGCGACCACGTCTGAGCGGCTGCCCGGTGTCAGCAGGTCGACGACCGCGGCGGCGGTGGCGCGGGAACCGCGCCTCCGGGGACGCACCTGGGCCACCGCGCGCTCCATGCGAACGAGCTCGCGTCCGACGATCCGGTCGGCTGCGGCGCGCCGCAGGTCGTCGAGTGTGCTGAAGTAGTACGTCGTGGCTCCGAGCGGCACCCGAGCCTTCTCGGCGACCGCGCGGTGGCTGACCCCTTCCAGACCCTTGACGAGCAAGATCGCGGCGGCGGCGTCGACGAGGGTCGCGCGCCGGCGCTCGCCACGGGCCGTGGACGCCACGGTCAGTGCGCCGATCCGCCGGCGAGGTTGAGCATGACGACACCGCCGACGATGAGGAGGATCGCGCTGATCCGGAGCAGCGTCGCCGGGTCGTCGAGGAACAGCATGCCCACGACGGCGGTACCCGCCGCACCGATTCCGGTCCACACCGCGTAGGCCGTGCCGACGGGCAACTCGCGAAGTCCGAGACCGAGCAGCCCCATACTGATAGCAACTGAAACGACGAACCCGACCGTCGGCCAGAGCCTGCTGAAGCCGTCGGAGGCCTTCAGGCAGACCGCGAAGACAGTTTCGAACAGACCGCCGACGATCACCAGGACCCATGCCATGACAGTCAATTCCGATCACTCAACAACTGGTACGATCGTACCAGAAATCCTGTACGTCCGTATCATCAGTGCGCTGATGTACCGACTCGGTCCGTGCTGTGAATCGGACTGGTCGAAGGCTATTCTGATCATGTGGAGACCATCGGTGCCGAGGACGCCGCGGTGATCGGCGAGAGGGCCTAGCCGGTGCCGACGGACGGTGCCGCGTTCCGGTCCGGCTTCGCATGCTTCGTCGGCCGTCCCAACGCCGGCAAGTCGACCCTCGTGAACGCACTCGTGGGCGACAAGGTCGCCATCACCTCGACCAAGCCCCAGACCACGCGGCACGCTATCCGCGGCATCGTGCACCGCGACGACGGTCAGCTCGTGCTCGTCGACACACCGGGGCTGCACCGTCCGCGCACCCTGCTTGGCCAGCGGCTCAACGACGTCGTCCGGACGACGTGGGCCGAGGTCGATGTGATCGGCTTCTGTGTACCCGCCGACCAGAAGGTAGGGCCCGGTGACCGCTTCATCGCGACCGAGATCGCCAAGATCGGCCGCACAGCGAAGGTCGCGGTGGTGACGAAATCCGATCTGGTGGGATCGGATCAGCTAGCGGTCCAGCTGTCCGCTGTCGCCGGCTTGGGCGCGGACGTCAACGTCGACTGGGCCGAGATCGTGCCGGTCTCAGCCACGCGGGGTGACCAGCTGGACGTCCTCGCCGACTTGCTGCTCGCTCAAATGCCGGAGGGGCCGGCCCTGTACCCGGCGGGGGAGCTCACCGACGAGCCCGAGGAGACTCTCGTCGCGGAGCTGGTCCGCGAGGCTGCCCTCGAGGGTGTCCAGAACGAGTTGCCGCACTCTATCGCCGTGGTGGTGGAGGAGATGATCCCTCGCGAGGACCGCCCGGCTGACCGTCCCCTGCTCGACGTGCACGTCAACGTCTACGTCGAGCGTGAAAGCCAGAAGTCGATCGTCATCGGGCGTTCCGGGGCGCGCCTGCGCGATGTCGGCACGAACGCACGGGGACAGATCGAGCGCCTGCTCGGCACGCCCGTGTTCCTCGACCTTCACGTCAAGGTCGCCAAGGACTGGCAGCGCGACCCCAAGCAGCTCCGCAAGCTCGGTTTCTAGTTGTCCACAGCCTCCGTCCGGGACATCGTCGGTCCATCAGCTGCGGACTAGGTTTGAGGGGTGCGCATGGCCACCGTCGAACAGGACTGGAGCTGGGACTCGCTCTACGCGGCCTGGCGCGAGCTCGACGTGCCCGAGGGTTGGCACGCCGAGATCACCGAGGAGGGCATCACGGTGACGCCGCCACCGACGGTGCAGCACACGTCCGTGGTCGAGGCCGTGCAGACGCGACTGCACGCCGCGGTTCTGCCCTCAGTCGCCGTCTATCAGCGGCTCGGGCTCTCCTTCCCACACCTGCGAAGGTTGTATGAGCCCGATCTCGTGGTCATTCCACGACAGGCGCTCGAGGGTGCGACCTACTCCGTGCCCGCCGCGGCCGCCTTGCTCGTCGTCGAGGTGACCTCGAAAAGCAACGCCCGGCACGACCGCACGGCAAAGAGGTGGGCCTACGCGCACGGTCGTGTTCCTCTCTACCTGCTCATCGACCCGTGGGATGCCGATGGTCCCGCGACCACCCTGTTCGCGGCTCCGGCCGACGGCGAGTACGCCAACGCAGAACGGGTGGCGTTCGGCCAGACGGTCACACTCCCGGCCCCGTTCGTCGTCCAGGTCGACACGGCGAAGTTCCCGGTGCCATGACCGCGGGTGCCCCGGGGACGGTCTCGCATGGTGAGAACCGGTCAGGTGTTCCGGCGAGTGATCGCCTAAGCTCTCGCCCCATGCGGCCTGTGGAGCTCCTCCTTCTCTGCCGCGGCGGGGCCAGCTAGACCGGCGCCCTCGCCGCGGTGGTCCTGCGCTGCCGGTCGCGCCAGAAGTGACCCGGCGAGGAGCCGCACTAATGAGCGAGTCCGCACCCGTCCGTCCCGAATCGGTCAGTTGGCCGCCGGCGCAGCAGCCGTCCGGGATGGCGCTGCACCGCTACCGCCCTTTTCACGAACAGATCGCGGTCGGACTGCCCGACCGCACCTGGCCCACCCGCCGGATCGACGCGTCGCCGCAGTGGTGCGCCGTCGACCTGCGCGACGGCAACCAGGCGCTGATCGACCCGATGAGCCCCGAACGCAAGAAGCGGATGTTCGACCTGCTCGTCGCGATGGGCTACAAGCAGATTGAGGTCGGGTTCCCGTCGGCGAGCCAGACGGACTTCGACTTCGTGCGTCAGCTCATCGAGGGCGACCAGATTCCCGACGATGTCGTCATCCAGGTGCTCACCCAGTGCCGAGAGCCGCTGATCGAGCGCACCTTCGAGTCGCTGCGTGGGGCTCGCTCGGCGATCTTGCACTTCTACAACTCGACGTCGATCCTGCAGCGCAGGGTCGTCTTCGGGCTCGACCGCGACGGCATCGCCGACATCGCCACGAGCGCGGCCCGCGTGGCACAGAAGTACGCCGGGACGATGACACCGGACACCGAGATCTACTGGGAGTACTCGCCCGAGTCGTACACCGGCACGGAGCTCGACTTCGCCCTCGACGTGTGCGGCCAGGTCGTGGAGGTACTGGACCCGTCCCCGGACCGGAAGATGATCGTCAACCTGCCGGCCACGGTCGAGATGGCGACGCCCAACGTCTATGCCGATTCGATCGAGTGGATGCACCGCAACCTGCCGCGGCGTGAGTCGCTCGTGCTGTCGCTGCACCCTCACAACGACCGCGGCACCGGCGTCGCCGCCGCCGAACTGGGCCTGCTGGCTGGCGCGGATCGGGTCGAAGGCTGCCTGTTCGGCAACGGCGAGCGCACGGGCAATGTGTGCCTGGTCACGCTCGGGTTGAACCTGTTCAGCCAGGGCATCGACCCGCAGATCGACTTCTCCGGCATCGACGAGATCCGCCGCACGGTCGAGTACTGCAACCAGCTCCCGGTGAACGAGCGGCACCCCTACGGCGGGGACCTGGTCTTCACCGCGTTCTCGGGCAGCCACCAGGACGCGATCAAGAAGGGCTTCGAGGCACTCGAGCACGACGCCAAGGAGGCCGGGACCGCGCTCGAGGACGTCCGCTGGGAGGTCCCGTACCTGCCGATCGACCCGAAGGACGTCGGCCGCTCCTACGAAGCGGTGATCCGCGTCAACTCGCAGTCCGGTAAGGGCGGCGTCGCGTACGTCATGAAGGCCGAGCACCATCTCGACCTGCCGCGACGCCTGCAGATCGAGTTCTCAGGCGTTGTCCAAGGCGTGACCGACGGCGAGGGCGGCGAGATCGAGCCTGGGCGCATGGGTGAGATCTTCCGGGCCGAGTACCTCGACCGGGCGGCGCCGCTGGCCTTGAACTCCGTCCACACCTCCTCGGCGGCCGGCGAGCGCGACGCGCTCGAGGTCGGTGTCTATATCGGTGGGGAGCGCCACCTCCTGACCGGCATCGGCAACGGTCCGATCGATGCGTTCGTCAACGCCCTGGGCGAGATCGGGTACGACATCCGGGTCCTCGACTACGCCGAGCATGCGCTGTCGTCGGGCACCGACGCGCGTGCGGCGGCCTACGTCGAATGCGCAATCGCCGGCGAAGTCTACTGGGGCGTAGGCATCAACCCGAACATCCTGACCGCGTCGCTGCGTGCCGTCGTCAGCGCCGTCAACCGTTCGTCGGGTGGTTGAGGACGCGCCGGTCGCACGCCGCCTCACCGTCCTCGGCAGTTGCGGCGCATGGCCGGAAGCCGGCCGCGCGGCCAGCGGGTTCCTGCTCGAGTACGACGGATTCCGTCTGGTCCTGGATCTCGGGTACGCGACGCTTCCGCGGCTCCTGGCCTACTGTCCGGACGGTGACGTCGACGCTGTCGTGGTGACTCACGAGCATCCCGATCACTGTGTAGACCTGCACGGCCTGTACCGGGTGCGGTACTTCCCGCTCGAGCGGCTCCCACGGCTGCCGCTCTATTGCCCGCCGGGCGTCATGAGCCGACTGCGTCCGCTCGAACCGGACGGAGACCTGGCCGACGTCTTCGACGTGAACGACCTGCCCGGGTCATACGAGGTGGGCCCATTCCACGGTGATGCTGCCGCATTACGTCCCGAACGCAGGCATCCGGCTGACGGCGCCGGACGTGACGGTGGCGTACACGGGCGACACCGGTCCCGATGACGCGCTCGCCGCCCTGGGCGCCGACGCCGACCTGTTCATCGTCGAGGCCACGGGCCAGGCCAAGGGGATCGGCGTGCTCCGTGAGCCGACGCAGCCGCGCTATCACCTGCGAGCATCGGACGCCGGGTTGTGGGCGCGGCGGGCCGGGGTGCATCGGCTGATGCTGACGCATTTCTGGCCAGGCATCGACCGGACCGTCTCGCGGCTCGAGGCCTCGGCGCGCTTAGACAGTGACATCCTGCTGGCCGACGAGGACCTCGTCGTACCACTCGTGGGTCACCCGCGAGGCGAGTAGATACCACACTGGCGAGTGAACTCGAAACGCGATGCCGCGCAAGGCGTCGCCTCACCCGTCCTCGGTGCCTACCCGACCAGAAGTACGAGTCCCGAGAGGATGAGCCATAGCGACCAGGCGATGTAGGTGATCGGGACGATCGCGCCGGCGAGCCTCCAGCCTTGCTCCTCGAAGCGGCCGACGAACTCGAGGGACCCGACGACAAGGAAGAGACCGATGATGATCCCCGGCCAACCGAGCCACGCCTCGAATGTGGACGATTGGAGCATCGCCACGCCGACCAGCAGACTCCATGCTCCGGTGAGGAGATAGCCGAGGCACTCGCCGATCCCGACCCCGAGGTAACGGTGGAATGAGTCGAAGGCGACCTTGGTCGCCTCGCGCGTCGCTTGGGTCGAAGCGGGATCGGCGTAGGCACGCGCCAGCGCCGGGACGAGGAACGGCCAGCGCGCAAGCCCGAGGAACTGCACAATCGCCGCGAGGACGCCGACCACGGTCGCCGTGGGCACGACGGCGAGGCCGTCGCGGGCGAGCACCTGTCCCAGCAGTACGGCAAGCGGCGCGAGCAGAACGGCCGTGAGCATGAAGCCGTACCAGAGCAGCTTCAGACCGACCCCGCCTGCCTGGAAGCGGCTCAGAATGTCCTCGGTTGGGCTGCGCAGGATGTCCGGGTAGTCGAAGCGTCGCGCGAGCAGGAAGAAGAACGCGTTGAATGCAAGCGGCAGGAAGATGAGGAAAGCACCTGCGGCACGTTCGATGCTCACTGAGCGGCTGGGGCTGCCGTGGGTCGGACTTCGCGTGCCGCCGCTCGAAGAAGCATTGCGAGGAGCGGCCAGGTCAGCAGTCCGAATACAAGCGCTCCGCTCGCACCGAAATTCGGCCACCGATCATCGATGTTTCTCGTGATCACGTACGAGGTCACGATCCAGCCAAGCGCCCAGGCAGGCGGGTTCGCGACCGCCCACCAGAATGCGCCCGGGATCCGGTGTCGTGCGAGTACGAGCGCCTGCATGACCCCCACACCGACGCCGGTCGCCGCGCCCATGAGGGCAAGGTCTCCTCGGCTGGTCCCGTAGTCGACCACGGCCGCGCCGGCGCCTAGGCCCAGTGCCATGCCCGCACTTGTCGCCGGGATCCAGAGCCACGAGATCCACGAGCGCAATGCAAACCATTCTGCGGCCCCGATAATTGCGCCCGCGATGAGACCGCCGCCGATCGCCGCTCCCACGGAATCGACTCCATTCACGACCACGTCCGCAACAAACCCTCCGATCGGGAAGCCAATCAGAATCGATACCGGCCAAAGCCACATCCGGCGCGCGGTCGTCGTCCAATCGCCTCGCGTATCCATGAGCGTGCCTCCTTGTGAGGGTAATTCAGTCTCTTCCTTTCGGAGGAGGAATGCACGTCCCGGCCAACTCCGCGGCCCGATGTCAGCCTCGTTGCCCTGGGCGCCGACACCGACGTGTTGAGGACCTCGTCGTGCCACTCGGCTAGCACGTCGGTGGAGATGGTTCGCCAGGCCGATCCAGTCCCACTTGACGCTATGACCATAGGAGCTGACTATGGTCATATGACACCTGATCTGCTCCATCCAGAGTCGACGATTCCGGCGGGGCGGTTCAAGGCAACCTGCCTCAAGGTGCTCGACGAGGTGGCCGACTCGCGAGTCGCCGTGACCATCACCAAGCGCGGCCGCCCGGTCGCCAGGCTCGTCCCCGTCGCATCCACGGCGCCGCTGTTCGGCGCGCTGGCCGGCAGCGTGGAGGATTACGGCGATCTCATCTCGCCGGTCGACGAGTGGAACGCCGCTCAGTGAACCGCGCCGAAGCGAGCCGACTGGTGCTCGACACGCACGTGCTCGTCTGGCTGATGGCGGGCGATGCCCGACTCGCCGGGCCGGTACGCCAGGCGGTTGAGAAAGCCTCGTATGCCGACGGCGTTTATGTCAGCGCGATCAGCCTCTGGGAAGTAGCAATGCTGGTCGCCAAAGATCGGTTGAGGCTCCGCCGTGATGTCGCGAGTGGATCGACATGGTCGTGGCGCACCCTGCCGTCATCGTTGCGCCGTTGGCACCGGATATGCGGTGGCGAGCACGCGCCTGCCGGGAGAGATGAATCGCGATCCCGCCGATCGGACCATCGTCGCGACAGCCCGCACGCTCGACGCCGCCCTTGTCACCGCGGACTCGGATCTGCTGGCCTATGGAGCGGCCGGGTACGTGACAACCCTGTCGGCGGCCGAGAACGTCCGGGTCTGAGCTGCTACCGCGGACCCGAGACGTCGAGGAGCATGTCAACGTCCGGTTCGGCTTGGGCTGACAGCCCCGGCAGGGTGGGCTTGGGCCGGCGGGGCTCGCGGACTCCAGCACCGCCCGTGTCCGGCGAGTGCCCGCCCGGACCGTCGAACGGCCAGCCGGGTGGGTCGCTGAGCGAGCCTGGGTCGGCGGGCCCACTGCCACGACGTCGAGGACCCCACGGGATGAGGTGCCCACGCCTGCGCCGGCGCTTGACCATGGTCCAGTGGACCCCCCGCCTCGCCGATGCGTCAAGACCGCCACGCCGCCGTTTCGCCCAGGGAGGATGGCGCTCACTGGATCAGAAGGGACCGCCGAGCTCGCCGAAGCTCTCGGCGACGTCGGGCGTGAACAGCCACGCCGGAACGCGGTCAGCTCACGTCGGCGAAGAACGTGAGGATGTCATCGACGAGGATCTCCGGGTCGATGTGTGCGGTGTAGTGACCGCCGGCGTCGTAGACATTCCAGCTCGCGATGTTCGCGTGGTCACGCTCGGCGAATCGCCTGATCGACAGGAAATCCCTGCTCGACCCGGCGAGGGCAATCGGGACCGTCGTGGGTTCGGTCGGGCGGTACGCACTCTTCGCCATCTCGTAGTAGAACCGCATCGACGACCCACTCGTATCTGTGAACCAGTACGTGGCGATGTTGCCGAGCACGAACTCGTCGTCGAGGTCCTCGCCCAGAAGCTGACCGTTCCAACCAAGCAGACCGACCGGCGAGTCCGCCAGTGCATGCGCGAGTGTCTGCGGTGACTGCGACTGGAGCTGGTTGAACGCGCCCATGCTCTGCCAGAACCAGTTCAGATGCTCAACGGCGGCAGCTTCGTCCTCGGTCAGGTTCTCGAGCTCGGCCGGGTCGCCAGACGGGAAGGAGAAGATCTGGGTGACGTGCACGCCGACGACGTGCCCCAGGTCGAGCCGCCCGACCTCCGGCGAGATCATCGAGCCGGCGTCGTTACCGATCGCGCCGTAGCGCGGGTATCCCAGGCGACGCATCAGTTCGACCCACGCGCGTGCCACGCGGTCGATGTCCCAGCCCCGCTCGGTGGTCGGACCGGAGAAACCGAATCCCGGGATGGACGGGACCACCAGGTCGAAGCCTGCTTCGGCGAGCGGCTCGATCACTTCGAGGTACTCCACGACCGATCCGGGCCAGCCGTGGGTGAGGATCAACGCCAGCGCATCCGGACGGCCGGACCGCACGTGCAGGAAGTGAACGTTCTGCCCGTCGATCTCGGTGGTGAACTGCGGGTATGCGTTCAGCTTGGCCTCGAATGCCCGCCAGTCGAAGCTGTGCCGCCACACGTCGGCGAGCCGGCGGACGCGGTCGAGGCTGACGCCGTAGTCGGACCCGGACCTTGGGATCTCGTTGGCCCAACGCGTTCTGTCCAGCCGGGCGTGGAGGTCGTCGAGGTCGACCTGCGGCACGTCGACGCGGAACGGCCGGATCTCGGTGCTTGTGTTCATGGCGTCCTCCTTGAACAGAATTGGAACGGAACGTTCTGCTCTGAAGCGTAGCGGAACGAAGCATTCCGTTCAAGTGTTATCGTGTGACCATGACAAGGACATCGAAGGCGCTGGGCGGACGGAAGGCCCAGGCCGCGCACAACGACGAGGCGATCCTCGACGCCGCCCGCGCGGTGTTCATGCGCGACGCGTCGGCGCCGGTTTCCGCCGTCGCCAGGCAGGCCGGTGTCGGCATCGGCGCCCTGTACCGGCGCTACCCAAGCAAGGAGGACATGATTCGGCGGCTGTGCGCCGACGGGCTACGGCAGTACATCGCCGCGGCCGAGATCGCTCTCGGCCGGGACGACGGTGCGTGGGCCGCCTTCGAAGGATTCCTGCTCGATGTGGTCGACGCCGACGTCCACGCGCTCACCGTGAATCTGGCCGGCACCTTCACGCCGTCGGAGGAGCTGTACCGGATGACCGAGCAGGCCAATGCGTTGGCCGCCGAGCTGCTGACGAAGGCGCACGCTGCTGGAGTGGTGCGCACCGATTTCGTTCTCAACGACCTCGCGATGATCCTCGAGCAGCTGACTGCGGTTCGGCTCGACGACGTCGACCGCACGCGCGAACTGCGGCGTCGCTACCTCGCGCTGCAATTGGACGCCATCCGACCGGGCGGCGGGCGCGACTCACTCCCGGGCCGACCACCGACCGGCGAGGAGCTCGGGGCTCGATGGGTCCCGCAATAGACACTGCGGGCCTGACGAGGCTGCGCTGAACCCGTCGGCCCCGTCGACCAGCCGGGCAGACAGCCTCCCGGACTCGACCAAGATCTCGAACACGCGATCACGCTGGCCGGGTTTGGCGGTCAGCTTGTTGATGTCGTCTCGCTCAGGGAGAACGGCAGATGCCTAGACGACCGGGCCGAAGAAGCCCGTGACGTCGGGCGAGTAGATCCACATGACCGTCATGCCGATGGCGAGCAGCACGCCGAACACCGTGGCCGAGCCTGCCACCGCGCGTACCCAGCCAGGGCTTTCCTGCGCGGCGGCCTGGCGCAGCGCCAGCAGGCCACCGACGACGGCCAGCCCGGCGGCGATCAGCGGGGGGAGCCACACCCATATCCATGTCGATTCGGCGGATTGCGGGTTGAACAGGAACACGGTCGCAGCATTGCTGGCTACCGGAATGCCGATGAATGCGCCGAGAGCCGCCGCGGCGGAGGTCAGGGCGAGCGCGTCGGCACGAACGAGGCCGGACAGCCAGCGCTCGTGCTTCGACGCAGGCTCTGGTTCAACGTCGGGCAGGTCGTGGTCCCCGTCTCCGGGATGGCTGTCCATCGTCTCCATGCGGTGGACAGTACTTGTCGCATGTCGGCGCGGGTCCCGCGCCCGTTGGATCGGTGGGCGCGCGACAATGTGGGCGTGAGCCTCTACCGCGACGAGGGTGTGGTGCTGCGCACCCAGAAGCTCGGCGAGGCCGACCGGATCATCACATTGCTGACCCGTGCCAACGGCCGGGTGCGCGCAGTCGCCAAGGGGGTGCGCCGCACGACCAGCCGGTTCGGGGCCCGGCTGGAGCCGTTCATGCAGGTCGACCTGCAGTTGGCCAGCGGACGCTCGCTGGACGTGGTCACGCAGGCCGAGACCATCGCCCCGTTCGGCATGAGCATCACCGGCGACTACGTCCGGTACACCGCCGGTACGGCCATCCTCGAGACCGCCGAGCGGCTCTCAGCCGAGGAGCGCGAGCCGGCCGTGCAGCACTACCTCCTGCTGGTCGGCGCGCTCCGCTCGATCGCGGAGGGGGCCCACGATCCCGGGCTGGTGCTAGACGCCTATCTGCTGCGCGGGCTGTCGGTGGCGGGGTTCGCGCCCAGCTTCGCCGACTGCGCCCGGTGTGGGACGACCGGACCGCACACGTTCTTCTCGGTGCCCGCCGGTGGGATGGTCTGCGCGGCCTGCAGGCCCTCGGGCGCCGTGTCGCCGTCGGCCACGACGGTCGCACTCCTAACCGCCTTGCTCACCGGCGACTGGACGGTCGCCGACGCCAGCAACCAGCAGGCCCGCCGCGAGGCCAGCGGCATGGTCGCCGCGTTCCTGCAGTGGCACCTCGAGCGCGGGCTGCGGTCGCTGCCCCTGGTGGAGCGGGTGTGAGCCGGAGCTACGACGGCCCCCGGCCCCACCCCTCGGGTGCCGCACCGCCGAAGATCCCCCGCGAACTGGTCCCCCGCCACGTCGCCATCGTCATGGACGGCAACGGCCGGTGGGCCAAGCAGCGCGGCCTTCCCCGCACCAAGGGCCACGAGGCCGGCGAGGCCTCCCTGCTCGACGTCATCCACGGGGCGATCGAGCTCGGCATCGGCTGCCTGTCGGCCTACGCGTTCTCGACGGAGAACTGGCGACGTTCCCCTGAGGAGGTCCGATTCCTCATCGCCGAGCTCGAGGAAGCTGAGCGTCGCACCCGCCGCAACGACGTCTTGACGCTGCAGTTCTGCGTCAACTACGGCGGACGCGCGGAGATCGCCGATGCAGCGGCGGCACTCGCCGTCGACGTTGCGGCGGGGAAGGTGCGTCCGGCCAGGGTCGATGAGCGGATGCTCCGGCGCTACCTCTACAACCCGGACCTCCCGGACGTCGACCTGTTCGTGCGGTCCTCGGGCGAGCAGCGCACGTCGAACTTCCTGCCCTGGCAGGCCGCCTACGCCGAGCTGGTGTTCCTGGACACGCTCTGGCCCGACGTCGACCGTCGCCATCTCTGGCAGGCGGTCGAGACCTACGCCAGCCGGGACCGCCGCTACGGCGGGGCCGACCCGTCGGCGACGGCAATGTGACGGCGTGCCCTACCAGGCCGGCGAGTCTGCTGTCATCGTGCCGCTGCCGTCAGTCGAGCCGCTGGTGTCGGGGTGGCGAGAGCGCTTCGACATCTCAGCCCGGCACGGCGTGCCCGCGCACGTCACGGTGCTGTACCCGTTCCTGCACCAGAGCCGACTTGATCACGACGTGCTGGCCCAGCTCGGCGAGGTGTGCGCAGCGACGCCGGCACTGGAGGTCGCGTTTCCCCAGGCTGGCGCGATTCCCCCAGGTGTTCTACCTCCAACCGGAGCCGTCCGAGCCGTTCCGGCAGCTCACGGCCGCCGTCTTCGAGCGGTGGCCGGAGGCGCCGCCCTACCGTAGCGCCTACGTCGACGCCATCCCGCACCTCACCGTCGCGCACGACGTCGAGGAGGCGACTCTTGCCACCATCGAGCGCGAGGTGGCGCCCCAACTGCCGGTCCGGGCGTGGATCGAGGAGGCCTGGCTGTACGCGTATGACGGCGAGCGCTGGCACCCTCGCATCCGGCGGCCGTTCGGCTGAAGCCCCTCAAGTCGACATGATCATGGGCGTTCGGCGCGGCGCTGGCGTGTCGCTTCGTAGAGGACCACGGAGGCGGCGCTGGCCGCGTTGAGCGAGCTAGCCGCTCCTGCGATCGGGACGCGGACGACGGCATCGCAGGCCTCGCGCCATGCGGCGCTCATTCCGGTGGCCTCGCGGCCGACGACCAGCAGCGTGGGACCCGTCAGCAGGTGGGTATCGACGTCGACCGAGCTGGTCTCGTCGCTGCCGACGACCTGTGCTCCGGCTCGTCGCGCCCACGCAACGACCTCCGCGGTCGAGCTGGCACGGACACACGGAACAGCGAACAGCGAGCCTGTGCTTGCGCGGACGACCTTGGGGTCGTAGACGTCGGCCCCGTGGCCTGTCACGACCACGCCGTGCCCGCCGAACGCGTCGAGCGACCGGACCAGCGTGCCGAGGTTTCCGGGGCTGGCCGGCCGGTCGAAGGCGATGGCCAGCAGGTCAGGCCCCACGGGTATGCGGTCCAGGCGGTCCGGCCGCATCGCGACCACGGCAACCAGCTCCGGCGGCTGGTCGGCCTTCGCGCCCAGCTCGCCGAGCAGCTCCGGCGCCATCGCCACCCGTTCGGAGTCGACCTGTTCCAGCAGCCGCTGGGCCCATCGGGACCACGGTCCCTCCCGAGCATGCAGGAGCGCACGCACCGTCCAGCCGTGCTCAACGGCCATCGTGATCGGTCGCACCCCCTGCACGATGAACTCGCCGGTGCGGTGACGCTTCGTCCGGTTCGTCAACAGGGCCAGCCACTGCTGGAAGCGGGCGTTCCGCGATGTGATGGTGCGCGCGGTAATCGTCGTGCCCATGTCAGTGCTCGTCGTAGTGCTGCCCGTGCTGCGCGTGCAGGTGGCCGTCGTGCAAGTAGTCGACGTGGGTGCCGTGGAGGACGCCGGGGTGGCCGCAGTCCGCGTCGTGGCGGTGACCGTGCTGCTCGGCGGTGACGTGGTCGCCGGCCAGCCGGGCGTCGCTCTCGGCGGGCTCCGGTACGGCCCGATGCCGCCACCGCCGGAGCATCGACCCCACCGGCCAAGCCAGCGCGAAACCCAGCAACGCGATCACCACGATGCTGGCGCCGGGCGCGACGTCGACGTAGTAGGAGAAGACGACACCGGCCAGCGATGGCACGACGCCGAGGAGCAGCGCGAGCGCGAAGGTCGCGCGGAAGCCTCTGGTCAGCTGCTGGGCCGTTGCGACCGGAACCACCATCAACGCGCTGACCAACAGCAATCCGACCGTCCGCATCGCCACGGTGACTGTCACGGCCGCCATGACGGCGATGAGCAGGTTGTACGTGCGAACGGGCAGGCCGGCGACCCGGGCGAACTCCTCGTCCTGGCAGACGGCGAACAGTTGTGGCCGCAGGCCCGCCGCCACGACGAGTACGACGGCGACCAGCGCGACGATCACCCAGAGGTCGGACCCTGAGACGGTCGTGATCGACCCGAACAGGTACGTGTTGAGTGTCGCGGCGGTGCTGCCCGCGAGGCCTACCAGGAGCACGCCTCCGGCGATGCCGCCGTAGAACAGCATCGCGAGGGCCACGTCGGCCGATGCGCGGCCACGCTGCCGCACGAGCTCGATCGCCACGGCGCCCAGCGTGGCCGCGATCACCGCGGTCCAGACCGGCGCCCAGCCCGTCAGCAGGCCGAGGGCGACGCCGGTGAGCGCGACGTGGCCGATGCCGTCGCCCATCAGCGCCAGCCGGCGCTGGACCAGGTAGGTCCCGATTGCCGGTGCGGCCAGTCCGGTCAGCATCGCGGCGAGCAGGGCCCGCTGCATGAACTCGAGGGAGAGCAGGCTCATCCGAACAGCCCGGCCTCGTCGTCGTGCCCGTGTCCGTGGCCGTGCTCGCGCTCCGCGCCCGGTGCCGCGTGCGCCGCCAGCGGGCCGACCTGCGCGACGCGTCCACTGTCCAGCACGACGCCACGGTCGATGAGCGGAGCCAACGGGCCCATCTCGTGCAGCACGAGGAGCACGGTGCGTCCCGAGGCGACGAATGTCCGAAGAG
>Ga0193739_1000223_pt1 | contig 15952 bp, 15 predicted proteins | sample L2a2metaG_FD_144926 | JGI IMG/M metagenome (GOLD analysis project Ga0193739, IMG submission 144926) | Soil microbial communities from a riparian zone of the East river system, Colorado, United States - L2a2 | ecosystem: Environmental > Terrestrial > Soil > Riparian zone | place: USA: East River...
GACGATCAGCTCGACCTCGACGGGCGCGTCCAGTGGGAGCACGGGCACGCCCACAGCGCTGCGGGCGTGCTGACCCGCGTCGCCGAAGGCCTGCCCGAGCAGCTCGCTGGCGCCGTTGACGACCTGCGGCTGGGCGGTGAATCCGGGTGCGGAGGCAACGAAGCCGACGACCTTCACCACCCGGGTGACCGCGGAGAGGTCGCCGACCTGCGTGCGCACGGCGGCGAGCGCGTTGAGCGCGCACTGGCGGGCGCACTCGTTCGCCTCGTCCGGGCTGACCTCCGAGCCGACCTTGCCGGTGTGCATGAGCTCGCCATCGCGCATCGGCAGTTGGCCCGACGTGTAGACGTAGGAACCCGTGCGGACGGCCGGGACGTACGCGGCCACGGGCGGCGTGACCTCGGGAATGGTCAGCCCCAGCGCAGCCAGGCGCTCCTCCGGGGTCACGCGCCCTTCTCCCGCTTCAGGTAGGCGACGACGTTCTCGGGGTTGGGTCCGGGAACCACCTGGACCAGCTCCCAGCCGTCGTCACCCCAGTTGTCGAGAATCTGCTTGGTCGCGTGAACCAGCAGCGGCACGGTCGCGTACTCCCATTTGGCCATGACGGCGAGCGTACTGGCCGCGTTCCGGGATGATTCCGGGGTATGACCGACCCCCGCGACGTGCTCAGCCGGCCCGGTTCGCCGCCCGATGCGGTGATCCGGTACGGATCGGCGCCGGAGCACGTGGCGGATCTCCGGCTGCCGTTGCGCAGGGATCGGCCGCATCCGTTGGTCGTCCTCCTGCACGGGGGGTTCTGGCGCAGTGTCTACGACCGAACCCACACCCGGCCGATGGCCGACGGGCTGGTCGCGGCCGGCTACGCCGTTGCGACACCAGAGTTTGCGCGTACCAGTGCAGGTGGCGGTTGGCCGTCGACCTTCGACGACGTGGCACTCGCCGTCGCCCGCGTTCCGGAGCTGGTCAGCGAGCTCATCGACATCACACGCATCGTGCTGGTCGGACACTCGTCGGGCGGGCAACTGGCACTGTGGTGCGCGAGTAGCAATCTGCCCCACGCCTACGCGGGCGTCGTCGCTCTGGCGCCCGTGGCGGACCTGTCGGCCGCGTTCCGGCTCGACCTCGACGGCGGAGCCGTGCGCGCCCTGCTAGGCGGCTCGCCCGAGGAGGTACCGGACCGCTACGAGTCCGGCGATCCGTGCCGGCTCCCACCGCCGACCGGCCGGGTGGTCGTCCTGCACGGCGAGGAGGACGGCCAGGTGCCCGTGGAATGCTCGACCCGCTACGCCGCGCATGCGGGTGCGGCTCTACGCGTGCTTCCTGGTGTCGAGCATTTCGGCCTCATCGACCCGACGTCGACCGCCTGGGCGGCAGTGCTCGAGGCGGTCCGATCCGTTCAAGACGGCGGCTGCGCCCGGGGGCTAGCGTCGTCACCATGACGATGCTCACGTCGGAAGCGCTGGCCTCGGCCGAGCGCTACCTGTCGCTCAATGCCCGGCTGATCGACCGGCTCCGCTTCGCCCACCTGTTCCGCGCCGGTTCCGCCGCCGCCGTCCGGTCAGCGCTGGCCGCGTATGCGAACGACGACGACGGGTTCGGCAATGCGCTCGAACCCGACCTGCGCGGATCGGGCAGCCAGCCGCAGCCGGTCGAGGTCGCGCTGCACCTGCTGGACGAAACCAGCGGTCCGGACGACCCGTTCGACGGACCGATGGTCCGGGCCGCGTGCGACTACCTGCGGCGGGTCAGCGCTGCCGACGGCGGCGTTCCCTTCGTCCTGCCGTCGGTCCGCGACACCCCGGCGGCACCGTGGTGGCAGACCCCAGACGACCCGCCCGGCAACCTCAACCCGACGGCCGCGATCGTGGGCCTGCTGCACAAGCACGGCGTGTCGAACGCCTTCGTCGACACCGCCACCCGCTTCTGCTGGGACGGCGTCGACGGGTTGACCGAGACCAACCCCTACCTCGCCCATGCGGTTCTGACCTTCCTCGACCACGTACCCGACCGAGCCCGGGCGGAGGCGGCGTTCGATCGGCTCGCGCCGCTGATCACACAGCACGTCGAGCTCGACCCGTATGCGACGGGCGAGACGCACTTCCCCCTCGACTTCGCGCCGCATCCGGGCGGTCTCGGCCGCCGGTTGTTCACCGACGACGTCATCGGGAAGCACCTGGATGCGCTGGTGGGTCAGCAGTCCGAGGACGGGTCGTGGTCGTTCAACTGGCCGGCCTGGACGCCGGTCGTGCAGCACGAGTGGGGCGGCTTCGTGACCGTCGGCCGCCTGAAGACGCTGCGCGACTACGGACGAGTGGCTGCCTGAACCAGTGCCGTGGGCGGTACGCCGGCCAGGCTCCGAAATTCCCGCGTCAGATGTGCCTGGTCGGCGTACCGACGACGTCGGCGATGTTCCGGACGCGTGCGCTGCCGCCCATGAGTGCAGCGACGGCGACGACCACGGGCGCCGGTTGCCCTGCCGCCAGCACCCGGTCGGCGACCATCGACTCGAGTGCCCGGGGCTGGTCGACCGCAGCGCCGCCCACCTCGGCCAGCCGCTCGGCGTCGGATCCCCACAGGTCGGCCAGCGGCACTCGGCCGTCGCGGAGCACGTGCGCGGGCGCACCCAGTGCGTCCGGTGCCGCACCTGGCAGGAACCGCACGCCGGCGTAGCGCCCCCGGCCGCAACAACTCCAGGAAGGGCCCGGTGCCCGGCCCTGCGACGTACGTCACAGCGGCCAGGCTACGAAGTACGGCCGACAGGTCACCCGCTGGCGTCCGATCGGCCCCTCCGCTGCCGCCGCCGTCAGGGCCAACCGACGCGGCCTTCGTGCTCGTCGAACACGAGCCAGGTGCGGGTGCCGCGCACGCCGGGGACGTCCTGGATCCGCTCGAGCACCACGTGACGCAGTTCGGCGTTGTTCGGTGCCCGCACCAGCGCGAGCACGTCGAAGTCGCCGCCGACGAGTGCGAAGTGTTCGACGTAGGGCAACGCCCCCAGCGCCGAAGCCACCTCGCGCCAGGTGTTCTGTTGGATCGTGAGCAGGACGTACGCGCTGGTCCCGAGGCCGGCCCGCTCGGGGTCGATCTGCGCGGCGAAGCCGGTGATGACTCCATCGCCGAGCAGCCGGTCCACGCGTGCGTACGCATTCGCCCGGGAGACGTGGACCCGCTCGGCCAGCGTCCGGATCGAGATCCTGCCGTCACTGGTGAGCTCGGCAAGAATGCGTCGGTCGACGTCGTCGAGCGCGCGGGCCGATCGTCCGGTGCGCCAGGTGTGACCCTGCTCCGGTGAAGACGTCTGGTCGCTCACAGGCCCTGACAGTAGCCATCTGTCACGGATCTCCGCCAACTGTGGAGATGACCATCTCCTTCGGCGGAAGATCGGGAGTCAAGCCGGGGTCGACGCCGACCAGGGGTGAACACGTCATGACCACACAGGCACAGCAGCACACCGACGATGTCCCACCCACCGTGAACGGCGATGCCGGCACGGCCGCGTCCCGGTTGCTGCCCTCCGCGACACCGATCCGCTTCCTCGACGACGCGGGTGGCGTGGCGCCCGCCGCCGACCACGGCGCATACGAGTCGCCGCCCCTCGAGTTGCTGCTCGAGGCGTACCGGCGGATGGTCGTCGGACGTCGATTCGACGCCCAGGCGACGGCTTTGACGAAGCAGGGTCGCCTCGCGGTCTACCCGTCCAGCCACGGCCAGGAGGCCTGCCAGATCGGCAGCGTGCTTGCGCTGCGCGACACAGACTGGATGTTCCCGACCTACCGCGAGTCGATGGCGCTGATCGCCCGCGGCATCGACCCCGTCGAGGCGCTCACGCTCCTGCGCGGCGACTGGCACTGCGGCTACGACCCGGTCGCCACCCGCACCGCACCGCAGTGCACCCCGCTGGCCACCCAGAGCCCGCACGCGGTCGGCCTCGCGTACGCAGCCCGGCGTCGCGGCGAGGACACCGTCGCGCTCGTGTTCGTCGGCGACGGTGGCACCAGCGAAGGCGACTTCCACGAGGCCTTGAACTTCGCGGGCGTCTTCAAGGCTCCCGTCGTCTTCCTCGTGCAGAACAACCGGTACGCGATCTCCGTCCCGCTCGCAAAGCAGACGGCAGCCCCCTCGCTGGCCTACCGGGGGGTCGGCTTCGGCATCCGCAGCGAACAGGTCGACGGCAACGACCCGGTAGCGGTGCTCTCCGTGCTCCGCCACGCCGTCGAGGCAGCCCGAGCCGGTGAGGGCCCGTTCCTGGTCGAGGCGCACACCTACCGGATCGAGGCCCACACCAACGCCGACGACGCGAGCCGCTACCGCGACGACGCCGAGGTCTCGGCCTGGGCCGGCCGCGATCCGCTCAATCGCCTCGAGGCCTACCTCACGGCCACCGGCGTGCTATCCGACGAGGACATCGGTGCCGCCCGGCAGGAGGCCGAAGCGTTCGCCGGACGTCTCCGCACGCGCATGAACGACGACCCTGACGTCGATCCCCGGGCCTTGTTCGACCACGTCTACGCCGAGCCGACACCGCAACTGCGCGAGCAGCGCGAATGGCTGGTCGAGGAGCTCGCCGCGGACAAGGACGACAGCGGGGGCGAGCACCAATGACGACGACGATGGCCCAGGCGCTCAACGCCGCGTTGCGCGACGCGCTCACCGAGGACGACTCGGTCGTCGTCTTCGGTGAGGACGTCGGGGCACTTGGCGGGGTCTTCCGCATCACTGACGGGCTGGCCCGCGATCTGGGCGAGGACCGCTGCTTCGACACGCCGCTGGCAGAGAGCGGGATCGTCGGATTCGCGCTCGGGATGGCGATGAACGGCTTCCGGCCGGTCGTCGAGATGCAGTTCGACGCGTTCGCCTACCCGGCCTTCGAGCAGCTCGTCTCCCACGTCGCCAAGATGCGCAACCGCACGCGCGGTGTAGTCGGCGTCCCCATGGTGATTCGCGTTCCCTACGCCGGCGGGATCGGCGGGGTCGAGCACCACAGCGACTCCTCCGAGGCGTACTACGTGCACACGCCCGGACTCAAGGTCGTGACACCGGCCACCGTCGCCGACGCGTACTCACTGTTGCGCGAGGCGATCACCGACCCCGACCCGGTGGTGTTCCTGGAGCCGAAGAAGCACTACTGGAGCAAGGCCGAGGTCGAGCTTCCGGTCACCACAGCGCCCATCGGGACCGCCGAGGTCCGCCGGCGCGGTGGCGACGCGACGCTGGTGGCGTACGGTCCCGCCGTCCCGGTGGCCCTGGAGGCCGCCGAGGCGGCCGTCGACGACGGCTGGGACCTCGAGGTCGTCGACCTGCGGACCCTCGTCCCGTTCGACGACGAGACGGTCACCGCCTCCGTGCGCAGGACCGGGCGCTGCGTGGTCGTCCAGGAGGCGGCCGGCTTTGCCGGCGTCGGCGCCGAGGTCGCCGCCCGGGTCCAGGAGCGCTGCTTCCATTCGCTGCACGCACCCGTCCTGCGGGTCAGTGGCTTCGACATCCCGTATCCACCGCCGATCGTCGAGAAGCACCACCTGCCCGGTGTCGACCGGGTGCTCGACACGGTGGCGCGGCTGCAGTGGGACGACGAGCCCGACCGCCGCCACCTGACCGGGGTACCCGCATGACCTCGCCGCCTCCGGACCCTCCCCACCAGCCCGTGATCATCGGCAGTTCGGGGCCGCATGGGCCCGAGACTGCCGATGATCACGGGGAGGTACAGACGTTTGTGCTGCCGGACCTCGGCGAAGGGCTGACCGAGGCCGAGATCCTCGCCTGGCGTGTGGCCGAGGGCGACGAGGTCGGCGTGGACGACATCGTCGTCGAGGTCGAGACTGCCAAGGCCGCCGTCGAGGTGCCGTGCCCCTACGCGGGGACCGTCGTCACGCTGCACGGCTCGGTCGGCGACATGGTCCCCGTCGGCCGCCCGTTGCTCACGGTGGCGCCGCCTGCCGACCCCGCCTCTCCCGCGGGCGACTCCTACCGGACTGAGGAGCGGGCGGGCTCGGGCGCGGTACTCGTGGGATACGGGACCGGCGCCGCCGGCGGCCGGCGCCATCGTGGACGTGCGCAGCGTCCCCCGGCCAGCGGCACCCCGCGCGTCATCTCTCCCGTCGTGCGGCGGCTGGCCCGCGACGGCGGGCTCGACGTCGCCAGGCTTGCCGGCTCTGGTCCGCACGGCCTCGTCCTGCGCCGTGACGTCGAGGCGGCGCTGACCGCCCCCGCAGCAGCCCATGATCATGTCGATTTTGCTGCCGCTGAAGGCGGCGAAGTCGACATGATCATGGGGACGGACGAGGTACGCACCCCGCTGCGGGGGGTGCGCCGAACCGTCGCCGACAAGCTCACACGCAGTCGCCGTGAGATCCCGGACGCGACGACCTGGGTCGACGTCGACGCAACCGGACTCCTCGAGGCGCGCGAGGCGCTGCGAGCCGCACACCCGGACCGCGCCATCGGACTGCTCGCCCTGCTCGCCCGGTTCGTCGTCGCCGGACTGCGCCGCCATCCCGAGCTGAACGCGCGCGTCGAGCACGACGGCGACGCAGTCGAGATCGTCCAGCTACCGTACGTCAACCTCGGCTTCGCGGCCCAGACCGACCGCGGTCTCGTCGTTCCCGTGGTCAGGGACGCCCACCGGATGACGACGCTCGACCTCGCCGACGAGCTTGCCCGGCTCACCGGTCTCGCCCGCGACGGGCGGCTCGGAACCCGTGACCTGACCGGGGGCACGTTCACCCTGAACAACTACGGGGTCTTCGGCGTCGATGGCTCGACGCCGATCATCAACCACCCCGAGGCCGCCCTGCTCGGGATCGGCCGGATCATCGACAAGCCATGGGTGGTCGACGGGTCCCTTGCCGTGCGCAAGGTCACCCAGCTCTCGCTGACCTTCGACCACCGGGTCTGCGACGGCGGCATCGCCGGCGGATTCCTGCGTTACGTCGCCGACTGCGTCGAACGTCCGATCGGGCTCCTCGCGGAGCTCTGAAGTCGCCCGCTCGCCTACGCTCGGTGCCCGTGAGCGACTGGGAGGGTGTGCGACTGCACGTGGTCACCGGCAAGGGTGGCACCGGCAAGACCACCGTCGCCGCCGCCCTGGCCCTGGCGCTCGCCTCGGGCGGCCACAAGGTACTTCTCGTGGAGGTCGAGGAGCGCCAGGGCCTGGCTCAGTTGTTCGACGTCGCCCCTCTCCCTTACGAGGAGCGCAGGCTCGCCGTCGCCCGCGACGGCGGCGACCTGTTCGGACTCGCGGTCGACGCACAACAGGCCATGTACGAGTACCTCGACCTCTATTACCGGCTGGGCAGGGCGGGGCGGGCGCTCGACCGGATGGGGATCATCGAGTTCGCCACGACCGTCGCCCCCGGCATGCGTGACGTTCTCCTTACCGGCAAGACGTATGAGGCGACCCGTCGCCGGCGGACGGACGGCGGCTTCGTCTACGACGCCGTCGTCCTCGACGCACCGCCGACGGGGCGGATCACCCGGTTCCTCAGCGTCAATGCGGCCGTCACGTCGCTGGCGCGTGTCGGTCCAGTCAGCCGCCACGCGGCCGCGATCACCGAGCTGATCAGCTCGCCACGGACCGCGGTCCATGTCGTGACCGTGCTCGAGGAGATGCCGGTCCAGGAGACCGCCGACACCGTCGGCGACCTGGACGACGCAGGCATCCCGGTCGGGGCAGTCGTGGTCAACCAGGTCCGGCGGCCGCTCTTGACCGTCCGCGACCTCGCGGCTGCACGGCAGGGGCGCTTGGACCGGCTCATGATCGAGGCGGGTCTGCGGGTCGCCGGGCTCACCCAGGGCGAGTCGCTGGTCGACCGCTTGGCGGCCGAGGCGGCCGCCCACGCCGAGAGGGTTGCGCTGGAGAAGCGCGAGCGCACAGCAGTCGCCGCACTGGACCGCCCGACCTACGAACTTCCGTGGCTCCCGGATGGCATCGACCTGGCCGGGCTCTACGAGCTGGGTGCGGCATTGAGCGACCAGGGTGCCGCATGAACACGCGACCTTCGGCACATTTCGACGTCGACGGCCTGCTGCACGACACCCGCACCCGGATCATCGTGTGCTGCGGTTCCGGAGGCGTGGGCAAGACGACGACAGCGGCTGCCGTCGCCCTGCGAGCGGCCGAGCATGGCCGCCGGGTGGTCGTGCTCACCATCGACCCGGCGCGCCGGCTGGCACAGTCGCTGGGCCTTACCGAGCTCGACAACACTCCCCGGCAGGTGCCCGGAATCGCCAATGCGGGCGGTGGCCGCCTCGACGCGATGATGCTCGACATGAAGCGGACCTTCGACGAGATCCTGGAGGCGCACGCCACCCCCGAGAAGGCCGGCAAGATCCTGGCCAACCCCTTCTACCAGGCCCTGTCGTCCTCCTTTGCGGGAACGCAGGAGTACATGGCGATGGAGAAGCTGGGCCAGCTGCGCGCCCGCGACGAGTGGGACCTGATCGTCGTGGACACGCCTCCGTCGCGGTCGGCCCTGGACTTCCTCGACGCGCCCGAACGGCTCGGCTCGTTTCTCGACGGCCGCCTGATCCGCCTGCTCGGGATGCCCGCACGGGCGGGGGGACGCGCCTACCTCAGGGTGCTCCAGGCGGGCTTCGGTGCCGTGACCGGCGCGTTGACCAGGGTCCTCGGCGGCGAACTGCTTGGCGACGTCCAGACGTTCGTCGCGGCGCTGGACACCATGTTCGGCGGGTTCAGGGAGCGCGCCGACCAGACGTATGCGCTCCTCAAGCGGCCCGAGACCGCCTTCGTCGTCGTGTCCACTCCAGAGCTCGACGCACTGCGCGAGGCCTCGTACTTCGTCGAGCGGCTCGGCAGCGACGCGATGCCGCTGGCCGGCCTCGTGCTCAATCGGATGCACCGCGAGCGACCCGATGGCCTGAGCGAGCACCAGGCCACCGCGGCGGCAGACCGCCTCGTGAGCACCCGCGAGCACCGGCTGACGACATCGCTGCTGCGGTTGCACGCCGCGAACCTCAGGCTGGCCACGCGTGATGAACACCGGGCAGCGCGGTTCACCGCGGCGCACCCGACCGTGCCGGTCACGCGGGTGCCCGCACTGCCGATCGACGTCAACGACCTCCGCGGCCTGCGGGAGGTCGGGTCGGAGCTCGTCGCACAACGCTGACGTCGTCCGGGACGGTCAGCCGGCGTGGGCGACCTCCTCGTACTCCAGCCAGGCCGCCTGGAGTAGCGCCCGCCACGACACGACACCTGACCGCCGGCGCAACAGGGCGCGGCGCTCGCGCTCGGTCATGCCGCCCCAGATGCCGAACTCGGTGCGATTGTCGAGTGCGTCGGCCAGGCATTCGGTGCGCACGGGACACCCCATGCACAGGGCCTTGGCCCTGTTCTGCGCAGCGCCAGGTACGAACAGTTCGTCCGGCTCGGCTCCCCGACACGCCGCCTGGCTGGGCCAGTCGTTCACCCACCTCATGGCTCCTCCCCCGTTGCGGAGTGCCCGCGCCCAACGACCCCGTCCGTTGATCACGCCCCGCTGTGATCACGGTAGACAAGCGCAGGCCGGACCGCTAGGACCCGCAGATGAAAAATGTGGAGCACCCATCTGACCGATAACACCCGGCCTGTCCGGGTGTAACAGTCTGCTCCCGCCGGTGCATGGTGTCGAGCCATGCCGACGACACCACGTAGTGTGCTGCCATGGCGTCCCTCCGCCCTGACACCGTCGTGGCCGCTCTCCGACGCAGTCTGCTGATCATCGGGGTGAGCGGTCTCGCTGGTGTGCTCGTGGCCGGCCTGGCCCTCCCCGTGGCGGCAAGTCTCGGCCTCGCGGCGCGTGAAAGCGCGACCGCCTTCAACGACATGCCCGCCGAACTCGAAACCCGCCCGCTCGCCGAGCAGTCACGGATCGTCGATGCCACCGGCAAGACCGTCGCCACGTTCTACGAGCAGAACCGTGTCTACGTGTCACTGGACAAGATCGCCCCTGTGATGAAGGACGCGATCCTCGCCATCGAGGACCACCGCTTCTACGAGCACGGCCCCATTGACATGCAGGGAACTGCACGGGCGCTGCTCGGTAACCTCGATGCCGGCGACATCACCTGCGACGAGGGCTGTACCGCCGGTGGCGGCTCCACCCTGACTCAGCAGTACGTCAAACTCGTCCTTCTCGACCAGGCGGAGACGCCAGAGGAGCGGCACGCAGCCATCACCAGCACGGGGGCCGATGGCTACGTCCGCAAGCTGCGCGAGCTTCGCCTGGCGGCGAGCGTCGAGGACAAGCTGACCAAGGACGAGATCCTCGAGCGCTACCTCAACATCGCCTACTTCGGCGGCGGCGGCGACGGCGGCGGTGCCTATGGCATCGAGGCGGCGGCGCGATACTTCTTCTCGACGAGTGCCGAGAAGCTCACGCTTCCGCAGGCGGCCATGCTGGCCGGGCTCGTGCAGGCGCCCTCCGCATACGACCCCACCGACAATCCGGAGAAGGCGCTCGGCCGACGCACCCAGGTGCTCGACCGCATGGTCGAGATCGGCATGGTGTCCGAGGCCGACGGTGCCGCGGCCCGCCAATCCGACCTCGGCCTGGCTCTCAGCCCGACGCCCGCAGGCTGCGTGCCCTCATGGGCACCGTGGTTCTGCGACTACGTCGTGCACGAGATCGCCCTGATGCCCGAACTCGGCGAGACCCGCGAGGCCCGCATCAACAGCCTCCAGCGCGGCGGCCTGACCATCACCACGACGCTGGAGCCGACGTACCAACAGGCCGGCCAGGACGCGGTCTCAGACCGGGTCGCGCCAACCGACACCGCCGTCGGCACGCTCGCCATGGTCGAGCCGGGCACGGGGTACATCCGGTCCATCGCAAACTCGCGGGACTACGGGCCCTCGGGCGACGGCATGAGCCAGGTCAACTACGCCGTCGACAAGCTGATGGGTGAATCGAACGGCATCCAGGCAGGATCCGCATTCAAGCCGTTCGTCCTCGCGGCCGCCATCCGGCAGGGCATTCCGCTGAACACGACGATCCACGCGCCCCAGACGCTACCCATGGGCGGCAAGAAGTTCGACATCTGCTGGAACGGCAACTCGATCTACACCACCGACCACGACTACTCGCCCAAGAACTCGACCGGGGCCGGGGAGTTCGACCTGCGGACCGGCACCGAACGGTCCGTCAACACCTTCTACGTCCAGCTCCTGCAGCGAACGGGCATTTGCGAACCGGCGACGATCGCCCAGGAGTCCGGCATCTTCAAGCAGATCCCGACAGAGAGCGAGGGCCAGCCGCTCGACCAGGTCGCCTCGTTCACCCTCGGCTCCAATACGGTGTCTCCAATGGCGATGGCCGAGGGCTACGCGATGTTCGCGGCGCGCGGCGTGCATTGCGACTCCATCGCGGTGTTGCAGGTACGTGACCGCAACGGCGAAGTCGTGGTCGACCGCAAACCCTCGTGCAACCGGGTGCTCCCGGAGGGCGTCGCCGACGGCGTCAACATGGTGTTGCAGGGCGTCATCGAGAGTCCCGGTGCCACCGGCAACCGCATGCGCCTCGACGGCGGCCGCATTGCCGCGGGCAAGACGGGAACCACGGATAACTCCATCGCCGTCTGGTTCGCGGGATACACGCCCCAGCTGGCCACTGCCGTCGCCGTCGCCGATCTGGACGGCAGCCAGACGACCCTCGACGACCGTACCTACAACGGCGACCGCATCAGCTCCGCCTGTGGTGGCTGCATCCCCGGTCCGATCTGGAAGGAGGCGATGGACGCAGCGCTCGACGGCGCCCGCAAGGTCGGCTTCAACCGGCCCGACCCGAGCGTCGTCCGTGGACTAAACGAGCGCGTGCCCGACGTTCGGGGCATGGATGCGCAGGCCGCGTCCGACCGCCTCGGAGAAGTCGGCTTCGGCGCCTACGTCGCGGGCGACGTGGCGTCGGCGATCGCCCAGGGCCTCGTGGTCGAGACCGACCCGGCGAGTGGGTCAAGCGTCGCCGCCGGAAGCGCGGTCGGCCTCTACCTCAGCACTGGGCAGCAGGAGCCTCCCAGCGACGGCAACGAGGACGGCCGAGGGCCGGGTCGGGGCCGCGGGAGTCCACCCGCCACACCACCACCGGAGACGTAGCAGCCGACTGACGCACGATCGTCGACCAGTAGCGGCCCGACGAACAGGACGGATTTGAGTTCGGCACGCTCTTTGCCGAGGTTTGCTCGGTCGGCGATGCAAACCATTTTGTCGGTCGGACCGGCCAGGCATCGCCGGCCCAGCATTCACTACGAAATAACTCGTCGACACGGCCTCCGGACCGGCCGTACGTTCGCTGTCGGCGTCATCTGCGTGGAATGTCAGACCCACCCGGCATGCTGAGATCGCTGTCGACGAACAGGGAGATACCGATGAATCACGCGATCTGGGCCGAGGGCCTGGTCAAACGCTTCGGCGAGACAACCGCTCTGGACGGGGTCGATCTCGGCGTTCGCACCGGTACGGTGCTGGGGCTGCTCGGGCCGAACGGGGCGGGCAAGACGACCGCCGTGCGGGTGCTCAGCACGCTTCTAAAGCCTGACGCCGGCCACGCGAGGGTGGGTGGCTACGACGTTGTCAACGACGCCCACCAGGTGCGCCAGCTCATCGGCCTGACCGGGCAGTACGCCGCGGTCGACGAGATGCTCACCGGCACCGAGAACCTTCTGCTGATCGGCCGGCTGCTCGGTCATCCCAAGAGGCAGGCCAAGCAGCGAGCCCGTGAGCTGTTGGCCGATTTCGGCTTGGCCGACGCGGCCGACCGGGCGGCAAAAACCTATTCCGGTGGCATGCGACGGCGGCTGGATCTGGCGGCGAGCCTCGTAGGCCGGCCACCGATGCTGTACCTGGACGAGCCCACCACCGGGCTCGACCCACGTGCGCGCAGCGAGCTGTGGAATCTCATCCGAAGCCTGGTCGCCGGCGGGGTGACGGTGCTGCTCACCACGCAGTACCTTGACGAGGCCGACGAGCTGTGCGACGAGATCGTCGTCATCGACCACGGTCGAGTCATCGCCTCGGGTACGCCGGGCGAGCTGAAGTCCAAGACCGGTGCGCAGACCCTCGCGGTGCGGCCCGAAGACGAGGTCCACCTGCCCGTCGTGACCTCGGTGGTGGCCGAGCTGGCCAAGGTGACGCCAGATGTGGAGGGCCAGCTGGTGACCGCGGCGGTCACCGATCCGGCCGTGCTGCCGGCCGTGGTGCGCCGCCTCGACGACGCCGGCGTAGTGGTCACCGAGCTGGCGTTGCGCAGTTCCAGCCTGAACGAGGTGTTCCTGTCCCTGACCGGGCACCCCGCCGAAGAGGACGAAGAGACCGAAAGGACCATGGCATGACCGCCGTTACCGCCGTCCCGGAGCTGAACCCGCGGGTCAGCCCGATCGAGGGTGTGCGCCAGAGCCTCACCCTGGCCTGGCGCACCGTTGTGCAGGTCCGCCACAACCCCTGGGAGCTGGGCGACTTCAGCATCCAGCCGATCATGTTCGTGCTGCTGTTCACCTTCGTGTTCGGCGGCGCGATCGCCGGCGACACCAGCGCGTACCTGACCTTCATGCTGCCGGGCATGATCGTGATGAACATGCTGTTCGTCACCCTCTACGTCGGGCAGGGCCTGAACACCGACCTCACCAAGGGGGTGTTCGACCGCCTCAGGTCGCTGCCGATAGCCAGGTGGGCACCTCTGGCCGGGCGGATCGCCGCCGATCAGGTCAAGCAGGCATGGTCGATCCTGCTGGTGCTCGCCGTCGGCATGGTGCTCGGCTTCCGCTTCGGGACCAACCTGGCATCCGTGCTCGGCGCCATCGCGTTGCTGCTGGTCTTCGCGCTGGCGTTCTCATGGGTCTCGGTGCTCGTCGGCGTACTGGCCAAGGACCCGGAGCGGGTACAGATCTTCGGCTTCACCGCACTGTTCCCGATCACCTTCGTCAGCAACGTGTTCGTGCCCGCGGAGACCATGCCTGGCTGGCTGCAGGCGTTCGTGAACGTCAACCCGGTGTCCATCCTCGCCGATGCGTGCCGGGGGCTCATGCTCACCGGAGCCGAGGCCACGCCGATCATCCAGACGTTGGTGTGGGCTGCCGCGATCGCCGCGGTGTTCGCCCCACTCTCGGTCTGGGCGTTCAAGCGCCGGGTCTGACCGCGGAGTCGCGTCAGTGGGCGATGCGAACATGTGTTCGTGGCGACTGAGGCAACGATCCTGCACGCCGACCTCGATGCGTTCTATGCATCGGTAGAGCAGCGCGACGATCCTCGCCTGCGCGGCCGCCCTGTCATCGTCGGAGCGGGTGTCGTGCTCGCGGCCAGCTATGAGGCCAAGGCGCTGGGCGTCCGCACGGCGATGGGTGGCAGGCAGGCCCGCCGCCTGTGCCCGCACGCACTCGTCGTCCCTCCCCGGATGTCGGCCTACGCCGAGGCGAGCAAGGCGGTGTTCGAGGTCTTCGAACAGACGACGCCGCTGGTCGAAGGACTCTCGATCGACGAGGCGTTCCTCGACGTCGGCGGGCTGCGGCGGATCTCGGGCCCACCCGTCGACATCGCCGTGCGGCTACGGTGCGACGTGCTCGAGCGGGTAGGCCTGCCCATCACGGTCGGCGTGGCCAGGACGAAGTTCCTCGCCAAGGTGGCGAGCGGGGTCGCCAAGCCCGACGGCCTGCTGGTCGTACCGCCCGACGGAGAGTTGGACTTCCTCCACCCCCTGCCGGTGGAGCGGCTCTGGGGCGTCGGCCACGTCACCGCCGGCAAGCTCCACGGCCGCGGAATCATGACTGTCGGCCAGGTTGCCGAGGTTCCCGAGGCAGCGCTCGTCTCGATGCTCGGCCCAGCGGCTGGACGTCATCTGCATGCCCTCGCCCACAACCGTGATCCGCGGCCGGTGCAGGTCGGCCGCCGTCGGCGCTCGATCGGTGCGCAGCGCGCGCTCGGCCGCATGCCGAGATCGGCCGACGCGTTCGACGCCGTCGTCGTCGCCCTTGTCGACCGCCTCGGCCGCAGGCTGCGGGCTGCCCGCAGAGTCTGCAGCACCGTGGTGCTCCGGTTGCGCTTCGACGACTTCTCGCGAGCGACCCGGTCGCACACACTTCCAGAGGCGACCGCGCAGACCCAGGTCATCCTCCGTACTGCACGGAATCTGATCATGGCGGCCATGCCGATGATCCGACGTCAGGGCCTCACGCTCATCGGGATTTCTCTGACCAACCTCGATGACCACGACGCCATCCAGCTCGCGCTGCCGTTCGATCGGAATGACGCCGGTGTGCTCGACGCCACCCTTGACACCGTGCGCGACCGGTTCGGATCCAGTGCCATCACCCGCGCCGTACTTCTCGGCCGCGATCCTGGCCTGACCGTGCCGCTGCTCCCCGACTGAGCGCGCGAGGTCGGCTGGCGACGGTGACGTCGCTCAGGCCTACGCCACCCTGGCCGTGGCAGGCACGTCATCGCGGTGGCGCCGATCTCGGGGAGCTTGGAGCAGGCGCGCCAGGTCTCCCGGCGTCTGGCCGATCAGCCGAGTGGCGGTTCGTGTCAGGTGGGCCTGATCGGCGAAGCCCGCATCGGAGGCTGCGAGGGCGATGGGCTTGTCCACCAGGCCGATCATGGCGGTCCGAAGGCGTCGCCACATCCGCAGGCGCGCCGGCGACGTACCGGTGAGATCGTGGACCAGCGCCCGGAGCCGTGACGGCGACAACCCGACGTCGGCGGCGACGTGCGTGACGCACTCGGCCGCAGGGAGATCCCGAAGCGCGGCCACCACACGGGGGTCGACCCGGACCGCTGGCGAAAGCAGGCTCCGCTGTCGAAGGTAGCTCACGGTCTCCCGGCCGCACTCGTCGAGATCAGCGGGATCGACTGCCGACCACAGCGCGCGGAGGTGCTCGGCAGCACGGGGATCGAGCGAGACTGCGGCGCCCCCACCCCGTCCCAGGCTCTGGTACCACGGATCGATGAACACCACGATGTGGCCGGCTGTGCTGC
>Ga0193739_1000224_pt1 | contig 15944 bp, 15 predicted proteins | sample L2a2metaG_FD_144926 | JGI IMG/M metagenome (GOLD analysis project Ga0193739, IMG submission 144926) | Soil microbial communities from a riparian zone of the East river system, Colorado, United States - L2a2 | ecosystem: Environmental > Terrestrial > Soil > Riparian zone | place: USA: East River...
CACGGAACGTGTACAGCTTCTCCTCACGCAGGACGTCTTCGTCCGGGCGTGGGAGAAGCTGTACACGTTCCGTGGCGAGTCGGCGTTCGGGACCTGGCTGTACCGCCTCGCGGTGAACGTCGTACTCGCCCGGCGCAAGACGCTGGGCGTCGAGCGGGGACGGTTTCACACGGGCGAGGATCCGCTCGAGAATGTCTCGGCCCGGCGGGAGACGCCGGAGGTCACGATGGACTTCGAGGAGGCGCTCTCGAGCCTCCCCGACGGAGCCCGGCAAGTGTTCGTGCTGCACGACGTGGAAGGATATCGTCACGAGGAGATCGCGCGCATGCTCGGCGTCGTGCCGGGCACATCAAAATCGCAGCTGCATCATGCGCGGATGGCGCTGCGGAGGTATCTGGACCGATGAACGACCAATGGACTGACCGGCTCTCGGAATACGTGGACGGCGAGCTCGCCGCTGGCGAGCGCACGGCGCTCGAGGCGCATCTCACGACTTGCGCGCACTGCCGCGCGACGCTCGAGGAGCTGCGCAAGGTCGTGGCACGTGGCAAGTCCCTCGAAGACCGGCCCCCCAGGGCGGACCTCTGGTCCGGCATCCACGCTCGGCTGACCCCGGGCCGGCGACCGGCAGGAAGTCCTTTAGGGCGGCCCGGGGTTATCCGCTCGCGCCGCTTCAGCTTCAACGTGCCGCAGCTGATCGCGGCGAGTATCGCGCTGGTCCTGCTCTCGGCGGGCGGGATGTGGGTCGCGCTGAACCAGCCACAGCGCCAGGACGGACAGCTGATCCCCGCAGTTTGGACCGGCCGCGCCGACGCCGCCATCGCCGACTTGCAGGACGCGCTGACGCACAACGAGAGCCGGCTCGACACCGCGACGGTGCGCGTGGTGCGCGAGAACCTGGCTTTGATCGACCGGGCGATTTCGCAGGCACGCATTGCCCTCAACGCCGATCCCGGTAACGCTTACTTGAATCTCCATCTCGCCGACACAATGCGGCGCAAGCTGGAGCTGCTGCGGCGCGTCAACGCGATCGCAACGGCGCAGTCATAGGAGAGGATAGACAATCATGTTGACGATTTTCGCCGCCGCCGTACTGGCCTCGCTGGCCTCCGTTCAGGGGGAATCCGATACGACAATCGCCGTACCGGCCGGCGCGAGCCTTACGGTCAACAATTTCGGGGGCGCGATCGTCGTCCACGCCTGGACCCAGAACCGCGTGAAAGTCCACGCCGAGCATGGCAGCCGCGGTCGCATCGAAGTGTCGCTGGTGGGGAACACCGTGACGGTCAAGGCGAGCAGCCGCATGGGCGCGCCGTCCGTGGTGGACTTCGAGATCACCGTTCCGCAGAACATGCCTCTGACCCTGAGCGGGACATACACCGAGATCCAGGTCGACGGCGTGAAGGGACCAATCAGCGCCGAGACCGTGGACGGCTCGATCGAGGTCAGCGGCGGGAGTGGGAACATCACGCTCCACTCGATCCAGGGGTCGGTGACACTTGCGGACGCCACGGGCCGTATCGAAGTGAACTCCGTGAACGAGGACGTCGCGCTGTCGAACGTCTCGGGGCAGATCAAGGCCGAGACGACGAATGGCGACGTGACACTCACGGGGGTCAAGTCGCCGAGCGTGGAGGCGACCACCATCAACGGCGACGTGGTGTACGAGGGCACGATCACCGACGGCGGTACCTACACGTTCAACTCGCACAACGGTGACATCACCGTGTCGGTGGCCGAGGGTGCGAACGTCACCATTTCGGTGGCGACCGCCAACGGCGACATCGACGCGAGTTTCCCCCTGCCGCTGCAGCGGACCGACAGGGGACATCGCTACACCTTCAAGCTCGGCACCGGAAGCGCGCGAATGGAAGCCGAATCATTCCAGGGCGACATCAACCTGCGGCGCCCTACAGAGATCCGGGAGCGGATGCAACACAGGGATAAGAACAGAAACCACGAGGAGAACTGATCATGCATCGCACGACCGTCGCACTCCTGGCCGTTCTCGCGTTGGGCGCGCTGCCCGCGGCCGCGCAGTCCCCTGAGTTCCGTTGGCACGGCCGCCTCGCCGCCGGCAAGCGAGTAGAGGTGAAGGGCGTGAACGGTGACGTGCGCGCCATTGCCTCAACTGGGCCCGAAGTCGAAGTCACGGCCGCGAAGCATGCGCGCCGTTCCGATCCCGAGGACGTAAAGATCGAGGTGATCGAGCACGAGGGCGGCGTCACGATCTGCGCCGTCTATCCTACACCGCGTCGTGCCCGCAAGGAGAACACCTGCGAAGTGGGCGACGCCTGGCACTCGAGCACCGAGGACAACGACGTGACCGTCGATTTCGAGGTGCGGATCCCCGCCGGCGTAGCGTTCGGGGGCCAGACGGTGAACGGCGAGATGTCCGCCACCGGGCTCAAAGGCGACGTCAAAGCCAGCACGGTGAACGGTAGCGTGCGCGTCACCACGACGGGCCTGGCGGAGGCGTCGACGGTGAACGGCTCGGTGTACGTCGAGATGGGCCGCGCCGATTGGACCAACGAGCTGGAGTTCAGCACCGTGAACGGCGGCGTCACCCTGGTTCTGCCGGCGCAGTTGAACACGGAGATCCGCGCGTCAACGGTGAACGGCGACCTGGTGACGGACTATCCCATGACGATCACGGGGCGCTTCGGCCAGCGCCGGATGCGCGGCACGATCGGGACGGGTGGGCGGTCGCTGAGCCTCTCGACGGTGAATGGGGAGATCAAGCTGCGAAAAGCAACGTGAGCAGTGCGCTGTGCGCCGTGCGCCGGGGCCTTCCCGCGCACGGCGTACTGCGCACGCAGTAATCCGCACCAGCTCGCACGATCTCGGTACCTAATCCAGACCCATCCAGCACCACGTTAGCTCCTCTCTCCAAAGGGGCCCGTGGTGTTGCGGGACATTCTCGCCCGCACCGAGCAGATCGACGATCTCCGCGACCTGTTTCGCGTGCTCGGGTACGACGCGGCGTCGTGCCGGCCGGCCATGAAGACAAGGCTCAAGCTATTGACGGGTCCTTGCTTCGGGATATATTCGGGCATGGTATGGTGAATCAGATTCCGCCATATTCGCGTCACTTCGGCTCGGAGGTCGGTAGTGCCCAAACACCTCAGCCGGAATGCCCCGCTGGTGAGCCCTCTTCGCCCAAGCGTTTCCCGGTGTTCCCCGCAATTCTGTTTTGATCCAGAAGACGCAGAGGAGCGAACGCCCCTGATCACCGGCTTCATGCGCGTGGGAGGATAAGCATTGAAGGAACTCGCTCAAGGAGCATCATCAAGGAGTGTCGTCTCGCTATTCTCTGGCGCTGGCGGTCTGGATCTTGGCCTTGAGGCAGCAGGCTGGCGTGTTCGCGCGCAGGTTGAGATGGATATTGATTGTGTCGAGACCCTGTCGCGCCACGCCGAACACTCCAAGCGAGACCCCCTCATCGTCCACTCGCGGATTGAGGATGTGTCGCCTGCGAGACTTCGAAAGTCTGTCGGACTTCGTCGGGGCGAGCTGTCGCTCTTGGCCGGCGGGCCGCCGTGCCAACCGTTCACGACCACGGGACTCCGTCGCGCGATCTCCGACCGCCGTGCCTCTACGGCCTTTCCAACCTACATTTCATTCGTCGCGGAGTTCTTGCCTCGCGCGCTATTGATCGAGAACGTGGACGGAATGCTGTCGGCGGCTCTCCGTCATCGCCCGCTAGCACGCCGAAGCATGCGGCCACTGGCCCCGAACGAACGGAAGGGAGCCTTCCTTCATTGGCTCCTGGGCCAGCTGGTCGGTCTAGGTTATTCCGTGACCTGGGGCGTCGTCGAGGCGGCGGACTACGGCGTGCCCCAACGACGACAACGCGCGGTGCTTATTGGGGTAAGGAACGGCAAATCCTGTTTCCTTCCTGAACCGACTCACGGCGCACCCGGACTCCCTCGCGTGCGAACACTACGGGATGCCTTTCAAGGTGTGTCGACCGATAGTCCCGTTCAGCCGCTGAGCGAGCGCAAGCGCCTCGTCTTTGACATGGTCCCACCAGGCGGCAACTGGCGGGATCTGCCCGTCCGTGTGCGTCGCAGCACGATGGGGGCCGCTTGGCGTGCCGAAGGCGGCAAGAGCGGATGGTGGCGGCGTCTCGCACTAGATGCTCCAGCGGCGACCATCCTTGGTATGCCCGATCACTCCAGCACAGGACTTATTCACCCCGACGAGACTCGGTGTCTATCAGTCGCAGAATGCGCCGCCATACAGTCCTTTCCGTCCTGGGTCACGTTCGCCGGTCGCCCCCGCTCGCAGTACCAGCAGATCGGGAACGCGGTGCCGCCACTTCTTGCAGAAGCACTCGGGCGAGCAATCGCGGACCACCTTCGAGGGAGACGCCAACCTTATCCTCCGATCCCGGCATGGCGTCAAGAGTCCGCTAACCGTCGGATCGGGACTCACGGATGGGTTGTCCCTCATCTAGATGGCCCGAGATTCCACTTCCACGTTCGCCTGAGAGAAGACCATGTCTGGGCCATTACCAGACGTCGGCAACAACTCTCCTTTGCCTGAAGACAAGCAGATTGTCGCGAGTGTAAGACGACTCAGTGGGGTCGCTGCGCGCGCCGGCCCGGATGGAAAACACATCCTCGCGGCGGTGCGCGGTTTCGTGGATCGGTTTGATTTCTGGTACGTCAGGGTGATGCGTGAGGCTGTTGCCAAGTACCGTGTGCTCGTCGTCAAACGCATCAACCCAATTATCCGGCGGATTGAGTGCGACGGACTTACCGCGGTTCAGACCGCCAGTAAGCTGGTGGAGGATTACAACGCCCGCAATTTTGTAACAGCTGGAGGGTGGGCGCTCGAAGCATTGGCGGTCCGGGTGAGCAAGCACGGCCAGAAGAGTACAGCAGCAGGGATCGACGTTCAGCGTATCGATCCCGTCACCGGTGACTACCACCTGTATGTGCTTAAGAGCGGATTGGTTACCCGCAACTCAGATATCTTGAGCGCACTCAAGCGCAATGCCCGCCAAGCAGAAAAGCTCCTGCGCCAAGATGGGCAAAACACGCGAGTCCACGCCCATTACGCGATTGTCGCTGGGAAGACGGAGAGCAGTTTCGAGGATGGCATCAACCGCCCATCGTCCGCAGAAGTCTGGTCCCACATGACCGACCTACCCGAACGACAAGCCCTTGATCTTGTACTGGCGATCGCCGCTGAAGCAGGGAGATTGGTAAGACGGGATGTGTCCGAACATTTGGCAGCGATGAAGGTGCTCGTTGCCGACTACATCGCTGACCGTCAGAATCGGAACGCTGTCGATTGGGGATACCTCGCGAGACGCAACATGGAGGGTCAGGACGCATGGGCTGAAGAGGACAAGCAGCGCCATCAGCGCGCACTCCGCGTACTGCAGGCAACTGGTTACAAACCGGCGAAGAAAGGGGAATAGGACCCACCACTCTCTTCCACGGCGGCAACGGTGGGGGCGCTAACGTCGAATGGCGTCTACCACTCTAGCTAGTAGCGGCTGACGACACTCGACGTGTAGTTCAAGCTCCTCGTCCGCCGCCATAGTGCGCCTTCCGAAGTGCAGAGGCCATTCACGCACGAACCGATGTTGGATCCACACTTCGGGGTACAACCGCCGGAAGACGAAGCGCACGAAGTGCCCGACGCTCAGAGGCCCAAAAACAGGCCACCTGCATTCCGGGCTCTCCCAATGAGCGTGGCACGCCGAGTGGTCCCGCCTTGCTATGGCCGCATTGAAGTCGAACCGAATCGGCGATCTGCCTCGAAATCGGACCTCTGTGGCCGGGCCAGCGAACTCTTCCTCCAAAAGCGAGTCGATCAACTCGAGCAGCCCCTGATCCAACTCGTCGTCTTCCCCCTCAAGGCGTACGGGGCACGGGTAGAAGCACAGTCTGTGCGTCGCAATCCTGTCTCGGTCAAACGTATACGCCAGCTGGAGCAAAGCGCCGTCAGACAGGACGCACGTGAACTGCCGTCCCGCCAGCAAGGATCTGTACTCCCCGATGGCACCGAGTTCATCGTGTGGCGCGCCGTGCTGCACCGCGAAGGTCGGCCAGGTGATGACGCTCGCCTGCCCGGCGCCGCGTAAAACCGGCATCTGCCCCGAGATCGCGATCCCTCTCTCTAGAAGGCTCGTTACCAGGGTGGCGATTTCCTGCCGCGTGTGATTAGGGTCCATCGAGGTTCAGTAGGAATTTCGCCGCACGCTCGCGCAGCTCTGGGGAGACCTGCTCTGGTGACAGATCGCCGCGCTCCAACATTTCGACTAGCTCGGCCAGACCTGCTTCACCTCGCTTGACCCGCGCCCGCTCGTCACGCCCCATGTCCCGATGGATCTTGCGCAAGAGGTCAAGCTGCTCTGTGGTGGGAACTGTGAAGCTCAAGCGGTACTGATTCGCGACGACCTGGTCCACCTCCGCTTGCAACTCAGCCATCTGTGGACCTGTACCGCAGAGCCTGACCCATGCGCGCGATCGAGTAATGGCTGTGAAGAGTGTGTTTCTTCGCCTGATCAGCTCAAAACGCGACACGCCGTACTCACTATTGAGCACGTAGACCATAGGAGCTTCGTTTCCCTTCGCTCGATAGATTCCCGAGATCGCTATCGACTCGTCGGTGAAGAGTTCGTCCACACTACTGGTAACGCCCGCGAGGTGCGCCGACAACCGTCGTTCGTCGAGGGCGCGCATTACCTGGACTGCATCCTTCTTCGCCTTCAGCGGGTCTGCAAGGATGATCAGAATGTCTGCGTGTTCGAGCTCGTCTTGCTCAAGATTCCGCACAATTGCATCAGCGACCCAATCTGCCTGCTCCTCATGGCTGGCGAAGACGTGCGTTGTGAATGCATCCTCCGGTGTCAGCAATTGAGGGAAGTAGTCTGGGTAGGATCTGGGTCCCCTCCGAAGAACGACCTGCTGTCCGTGAGCTATCTGACCGGAGACAACTTCGTAGCCGATGTCGGTCCACAACTCAGCGTCATCGAAGAACTGAACCAAGCCGCCCTGACGATAGATGCCGAACCCGAGAGCATGAGCTATCGAGAGGGCCCACGGTGTATTGCGATAACAGATGGGGAGAATAATGTCTCTGCGAGGACCATCTCCCTCGGCAGGAAGGCCGGGGACTCGCGGACGCCCCTGACGATCTGCCCCGAAGAGTATGCTGGGGGTTGCCATTGACTGCGGAGTAAGCGTTTGGAGCTCGTCATAAGCCCAAACGATGCGCCTGGGCTCCGCTGTCACAAGGTAGGCGAGTTCAAAGAACGACTGCGGAAGATCCTGAGCCTCGTCAATCAAGACGGCGTCGTACATTGCCGCAACGTCGTCCTTTGCCCCAAGGGAGGCAACAAGTTCCTTGCAGACTCCATCGAACGCACCTTCGTACCCGTGGTGCTCCTTTGCAAATGACAGATTCCTCGGCTCGAACGCATTCGCAACGGCAATCTCAGAGTAGAAGCCTGGAAAGCTGGCACTTCCCCAAGAGTGCAGAACCTTCAACCGAGACCAATCTGGTTCGGATTGCTGCTGTTCAAAACAAAACCTCCGTATCAACTCGCGGAATTGCTGGTACAGCGATCGGGTGTGGAAGGTGACTGCAATACGCCACTCTGGATGCTGAGCATGCCAGTATGCCGCCTTGAGTGCAAGCACGATCGTCTTTCCGGACCCAGCAAGGCCGCGGATCCGCTGTGGTGCATCCGGCGATTCGATCGCCGCTTGGTTCTGCCACCGATCAAGGTTGGCGATCTCAGCTTCAATTCTCTTTATCGTCGCGCCGCGAGAGTCGGCTCGGCGAAGGTTGGCTCTCTTCCTGGATGGTTTCATGGAAACGGTGCGTTGAATCACCGCGTTTACCATCCTGAGTTTCTCAGGTGCTATCGGCGCAAGGTTGGCAACCTGCTCAAGCAGGTTGTCGAATGAGGTGGTGTTCGGTTCGTTGGAACCCGGTGGCGCGATCGTGAGTACGGTTATGCTCACCGCGAGCTGGCCGCGTCCGGCCCTAAGGCCCTTGAACGACAAGAGTTTCTGGTAGACAGCGTTGTACAGATCCTCTTGGCGCTCAGGGACAGCGTGATCAAACAGCGGGCCCACGTCAGGCTGAAGGAAATCGAACACCACGATGCCATGCTCGATGCACAATAGGAGACCATCTAGGGAGATGGGATCCTCTGAGGTTGCCAATATGGGGTAGCCAAGGTACAGAGTGCCGGTTAGGTCCACGTTTCGCATGCGCGTGATTAGTTCATTTGCAGCAACAACATTTCGCCTCGTGCCCTGTACTATTTCGAGCATAGCCGATCAATAATCCTGCACATGTGGTTAGGGTCGTCTCGCTCCTAGCACATGATGATGGCTCAGGAAAGGGCGCTGCACCACCCCGGTCTTATCGTGCGTTGACGCCGTGTTGACGCCCAGGCTCAATCCTTCAGGTACGAACCTGGAGACGCACAACGTGACCTTGCTGCTAGTCCCATGTGACGCGTTCGATAAAGCACGAGATCTACTAGCTCGTTTCGCACCGGGCTCAGTGGTAACCCAAGAGGACGCCGCATTGATCGAGATCACGCTTCATCATTGCATACGAATCTCCGAAGTGCTCGTGACATACGCGGTCCACCTAGCGGGATCGCCCGGTAGGAATTAGCTGAGAACGTCACTGGAAACCCTCCCAGAAGGTGGGACTGATTGCGGGGCTGGGAGTGGAAGCGGGTCCCGCGTAGGTAAGGGCGTTTTTGCCGCTGCGTTCGCGCCATAGTGCGACCGAACGTCGCTCCATTCTCCGTGTGCTGACCACTTTCCTGTTCGACCTGGACGGGACACTCTCGATTCGATCGACTTGGTCCTCCGGTCGTAGCGTCACACGATGCAGATCCACCGCGCCAATGCCCCGACCCCGCCCGACGACGTCTGGATGAAAGCCCTCGGCACCCCCGCCAGTCGATCCCGGCTGGGCGCGCCCCCACGGCTCCATCACTCTCCTCTCGGTACGAACTCGACGGACACGAGCGCCCACAGCGATCCCGATAGTGCCGCAGTCCGCGCGCGATCGCCGCACGAACACACTATCCGAACCCTACTCCTATGCGCAGTTTGGACGACGACCTACAGCGTAAATTCTGGGGAGAAGTTACGAAACATCTGCTGCTGCTCACGATCGCCGCCCTGATGGTGTGCCCCATCACCGCCGATGCCCAAAAGGGGGGCGTGAAGGGCAAGCCGTGTGGCAGAAGACGAGCCGTTTCGTCCCCGCACCGCGACTCCATTGAAGCCAGGAACCCTGAATGCCTGACTTAGGGAGCCCCCTTGAAGCCGCCATCGGAAGGCCGCTCTCCCAGCCCGCCAAGCGTCTACTCCTCGGAGGGGCGGCCTTCGCGAGCACGTTGCTTGGTCTCGCTGGTACGAACATCGTGCGGGCCATGCCCGCCTTGCTCCTCTCCCTTGCTGTTGCGGCAATCACCTTCCTTGCCGCTACTTGGTTCGGAAGGCCGCCACGTGCATCTCGAAAGGCTCTCGGTTTCCTGATCGCCCTCGAAACCGAGGGCGAGGAGCTCGCGCTCCAACTTCGGAATGATCTCGTGAGGGAGATCGAGAGACTTGCCGAAGGAATCAAACTGACACGGCGCTTTGAAATCGTCTCCTATAGTCAGCTGGAGTCTGCGCGAGTCACTGACGAGAACGCCGCCCGGGCGGCGCTAAGAGCGTCGCGCTGCCAACTAGCACTCTATGGGCGAGCCAAGAAGCGGAGCTCTTTCGGTGGCAAGATACAACACGTTCTCGAGCCTCGGTTATTGATGGAGCACCGTCCAATTCCGCAGGCAGCTAGCAAGGCGCTCGGAGCGGAGATGGTTGATCTCGTTCCAGCCAGGTTCTTGATTGATACGCAGGGTGACTTTCTCAGCTTTTCAATCGTTTCGGAGCTCGTGGTAATCACGGCGCAGTACACGGTCGCTATTGTCTCTGCGGTTCTTGGCGATTTAGCGTACGCCGAGGAACTCTTAGACAGTGTACGCCGTGCGGCGAGCGGCCGGCTGCGAGACTTGCCGCCAATTCGACGTCTAAGGAAGGTCATTCCCCGGCGAATCGCCGCAGTATTGCAAGCCCAAGCTGGTAGAGAATTCAGAAAATGGGACCAAGAGCGCGATCGCAGCGCACTGACCAGCTTGGATCAGATCGCCAATCGCATTCTCGTCCTCGATCCACGAAATGACTTCGCCCTCATGGGACGAGCCATCGCGGCGTTTGTGCTTCGGCGTGACGTGCCATCCGCGTGGAGTTATGTCAAGAGGTGTAGTCGGCAGAGCGGAGGGACGCCGCTCTATAGCGAAGCGTTCCTCTACCTCTATGAAGGAAACCTAGAGCGCGCCAGAGCCGCGTATGCAGTCGCAGCTAGAACCTTCACATTGGATCCATCCGACTACCTGCAGTCAGAAGTCTTTCTGCAGGAAGTTCTGGACCAAGAACCAGACAAGGTACAACTACTCTTTGGCATGGGCATCATCAATCTTCTCGTGAAGGGAGATATCGAAGCTGCTCAGCGTGACTTTGCTCGGTTTCGGGCAGCCGACACAGCAGTACGCTACACACAGTTCCATGATTGGGCCGCGAAGCAACTTGACCAGAATCCGGGCCGGATAGGCCGCTAGGTGCAGCGCGGCTCGCAGCCGTGCAGGACGCCCGTTGGCGGGCCACCGATCGCGACCGCTTCGCCCGGCGTCTCATCCCGTGGGTGCTCTCGGCGGGACGCCGCGCCGCGCGGCGCGGCGACGCACGTCAACTTACCGCGCTCGATGGGCTCGTGTCTCGGCTCGCATCGGGAATGACGGTGGGTGAGGAGTTGCTGCTCGAAGACATCCTGGTGCGCCGCGAGCCGCTGGCGGTCCGGGATCTGCTCGAGTGGCACGAGCGACTGCCACCGCTGAGCGGCGACGACGCAGGCGCTGATGTGGAACTGATTGCGGCGCTGGGAGTGGAAGCCGGTCCGGCGTAGCGTCGCTACATTCTCCGTGTGCTCACCACCTTCCTCTTCGACCTGGACGGCACCCTCATCGACTCGATCGACTTGATCCTCCGGTCGTACCGCCACACGATGCAGATCCACCGCGCCAACGCCCCCCTTCCCCCCGACGACGTCTGGATGCAAGGCCTCGGCACACCCCTGTGGGTGCAATTCCGCCACTGGACCGACGACGAGACCGAGATCGCGGCGATGGTCGCGACTTACCGCGCCTACAACCTCACCCACCACGACGCACTCGTAAAACCGTATGAAGGAGTCGTGGAAGAGGTCGTCAAACTGAAGCAAAAAGGGAAACGCTTGGGTCTCGTGACGAGCAAGCTCAAGGACGGCGCGATGAAAGGGCTCCGGCTCGCCCGCCTGGATCAGGCGTTCGAGGTCGTGATCGGCGCCGGCGAGGTCACGAATCCCAAGCCCCATCCCGAGCCCGTCCTCAAAGCCCTCGCGCTGCTCGATGCGGCTCCGGACCGCACGGTGTTCATCGGCGACTCGCGCCACGACCTCGAGTGCGGCCGCGCCGCCGGCGTCAAAACCGCCGCCGTCCTGTGGGGGCCGTTCGACCGCTCCCACCTCGCCGACCTGTCGCCCGACTACTGGCTGGAGAAGCCGCACGATCTGACGCAGCTTTACTGATGCCCAAATTCATCCCGTTCGAGCTGGAGCGTTGGCAAAGCACGTGGGAAAACCGCGTCCGCTTCAACCTCTCCGAGTCGGGCGTGCACCCGCTCTCCATCCAGGAGCTGCTGGGCCTGGCGGGTGCCTCGGCCATGCCGCTGCTCGAGGTGCGACTCGGCTACAGCCAGTCGAACGGCACCGACCTGCTGCGTGAACGAATCGCCGCACTCTACCCCGGCGTCTCGCCCGACCAGGTGCTCGTCACCACCGGCAGCTCGGAAGCGAACTTCGTCACCTGTTGGCGCCTCGTCGAGCCCGGCGACAAGGTCGCGATCATGCAGCCCAACTACCAGCAAACCTGGGGGCTGGCGCAGAACTTCGGCGCCCAGGTCCGGCCCTTCCAGCTGCACGAGAAAGAAGGGTGGGAGCCGTACGCCGAGGAGGTGCGCACGGCGATCGCGCCCGGGACCAAGCTCGTCGTGGTCACGAACCCGCATAACCCGACCGGTCACGTCCTCTCCGACGCGTCGCGCAAGGTGATCGTCGATCGCTGCGCCGAAGTCGGCGCGTGGCTCCTCGCCGACGAGGTGTACACGGGCGCCGAGCGGAGCGGCAAGACCACGCCGTCGTTCTGGGGCGCCTACGACAAAGTGATCATCGTGAACGGCCTGTCCAAGGCGTATGGACTGCCGGGGCTGCGCATCGGCTGGATCATCGCGCCGCCGGCGTTGAGCCTGGAAACCTGGGCGCGCCACGACTACACGACGATCGGCCCCTCGGGCGCCACCGACCATCTGGCCGCCGTGGCCCTCGAGGCACGTGTGCGCGAAAAACTGATCGACCGGACGCGCCGCATCCTCAATGCCAACTACCCGGTGATGGAAGCATGGCTCAAGGGCTTCGGCGACACCTTCACCTGGCACCCGCCGCAGGCCGGCGCGATTTGCTGGGCGCGCTACCGCCAGGCGATCCCCGCGTCTGAAATCGTGGAGAAAGTCCGCGCGCAGCACAGCGTGCTGCTCGTCCCCGGCGATCACTTCGGGATGTCGTCATTCCTGCGGTTCGGGTTCGGCGGCGACATGCAGCACTTCCAGGAAGCGCTTGCGGAAACGGAGCGCGCACTGCGTCGCTTGTTCACCGATTGAGGATCGTCCCGCTCGAGGCGTTCCGCGACAAGATCCCCATGGGCGTCGCGGTGGCTGCCGTGGAGCGGGGATTCCGGGCGCTCGCGCTGGGCGAGGCGACGCTCCCCGATCCGATGGTGGTCGAGCTGTCCGAGCTCGCCGCCGAAGTGCACGTGAAGGGCGCGCACCTGAAGGGCACCCGCCACATCGTCCTGAAGATCGCAACTGGCTTCTATCGGAACCGCGCGCGGGGGATGCCGTCGGGAGACGGGCTCTTCCTGCTCCTCAACGCCGAGACCGGTGCCCCCGACTTTCTGCTGGCCGAGCACGGCTACCTCACCGATTTGCGCACCGCGGCGGCGATCGGTCTGACGCTCAAGTACCTCGCTCCGAAGGACGCGCGTGAAGCCTTGCTCGTGGGCGCCGGCGCCCTCGGGCGGCTCGCCGCCCGCGCCATCGTCGCCGAGCGGCCGATCGAGAAGCTCACGATCTGGAATCGCACCCCGGAACGGGCGGCGGCGCTCGCCCGCGAGCTGGGAGGGATGGTCGAGACGCACGTGGCCGAGGCGCTCGAGCCGGCGGTCAAGCGTCATCGCATCATCGTGACCGTCACCGCGAGCACGACGCCGGTGATCAAAGCTGCGTGGGTCGCGAAAGGTACTCACATCACCTCCGCGGGCACCGGCAGCCCTGAAAAGATCGAGCTGGAGCCCGCTCTCTTGCTGAAAGCTGACAAGCTCATAGCTGACCGCGTCTTTCAGACCGCGCGCTACGGCAACTTGCGCCACGCGATCGCGGCCGGCGTGCTGACGGCTGAGCGCGTGTACGGCGAGCTGGGCGACCTCGCGGCGGGGCGTCTCGCGGGGCGGCAAGACCCAGACGAGATTACCGTAGCCGACCTGACGGGCGTTGGAGTTCAGGACGCCGCCATCGCGGCGACCGTGGTGGAGGCTCTGGGACTATGAAAGTCAAAGAACGCGAGACATCAGTGATCCGGGCGCCGCACGACGGCAGCGAGGTCGGCGTCGTGTCGCTTGCCGATCCGGAACAAGTGCGCGCGGCACTCGACGCGAACGTCGCCGCGGCGCGCGCCTGCCGCACCATGCCCGCCTACGAGCGCGCCGCGGCGCTCCGCAAGGTCGCCGATGGCCTCGTGGCCGAGCGCAGCGACCTCGCCCGCACCCTCGCGCTCGAGGCGGGGAAGCCGATCGCGCAGGCGCGGCTCGAGCTCGACCGCGCCGTCTTCGTGTTTCGCGACGCCGCCGAGGAAGCCACGCGCATTACGGGCGAGGTGCTGCCTGCCGACGTGGTGGCCGCGGGCGCCGGCCGCATCGGCCTGACGCGACGGTTTCCGCTCTCCCCGATCGCCGCGATCACGCCCTTCAACTTTCCGGTGCTCCTCGCCGCACACAAGATCGCCCCCGCGATGGCGTGCGGCGCGACACTCACCCTCAAACCGCCGCCGCAGGATCCACTCACGACACTGCGGCTCGGCGAGCTGGTCAAGGCATCGGGCTACCCCGCGGGGGGCATCAACGTCGTCCCCTGCCACGTCGAAGTCGCCCAGATCCTGATCGAAGATCCGCGGGTGCGGCTCATCACCTTCACCGGCAGCGCCAAGGCCGGGTGGGCGATCCGGGCCAAGGCGGGCACGAAGCGCGTCGCCCTGGAGCTGGGCGGCAATGCCGCGGTGATTATCGAGCCCGACGCCGATCTGAAATGGGCAGCAGCGCGGTGCGCTATCGGTGGCTTCACGTATGCCGGGCAGTCATGCATTTCAACCCAACGCATTTACGTGCACGATTCTGTTTTTACGCCGTTTCTCGACGTCTTTTTGGCACACGTCCGGCAGTTGAAAGTGGGGGACGTCCTGGACGACCATACGGACGTGGGTCCGCTTATTTCAGTCGACGCCGCTGAGCGCGTGGAGCGCTGGATCGGTGAGGCGGTGGCGGGCGGGGCGGAGATCGCCCTGGGCGGGAAGCGGAAAGGCCCGTTCTTGGAGCCCACCGTGCTGTTGCACACGACGGCCACGATGAAGGTGAACTGCGAGGAAGTCTTCGCGCCTCTCGTCACGGTGACGCCCTATCGCAAGCTCGACGATGCCGTCGAAGCGGCGAACGCGTCGCCCTACGGGCTGCAGGCGGGCGTGTTCACGACCAACCTCCAGACGATGTTCCGCCTGCATGCGGAGCTCGACGTAGGAGCTGTGAACGGGAACGACATCCCCGGCTTTCGCGTGGACCGGCTTCCCTACGGCGGCGCCAAGGCATCGGGGCTCGGCCGCGAGGGAGTGCGCTACGCGATCGAGGAGATGACCGAGCTGCGCCTGCTCACCCTGAAGGTCGACTGAGGTGCACAACCGCCTGCGGCAGCACCTCCTCGACCTCCTCGGGTTCACACCCATGAGCTACCGGCCACCGCTTCCCAAGCGCTGGTGGATGTACTGCGCGATCGCCTACCTGGCGCCGAGCGTCGTGCTGCAAATCGTCCCGGCGTCGGAGGTCCCGTATCGCGATCTGATCTGGCTGCTCACGCTCGTCCCCGCGTACGTGCTTTCGTTGCACTACGGGATGCACGGGGCGGTTTCCGGACTGGTGATGGGGACCGTCCTCTTCACCGCGATCCAGTTCCTCGTCGCCATGAGTCTCGAACCCGAGGACTGGCGTATCACGGTGCCGATCTACGTGGCGTACGGAGCGATCGCGATCTCGGTCGGATGGCTGTCGGAGCAGCTCCACCTCTTCTACGACCGGGCGATCCAGGGAGAGCGGGTAGTGGTGGTGGGGCAGGTGGCGGTGGCGATCCGGCACGAGGTGAACAACGCGCTGGCGGCGATCATCGCGGAGGGACAGCTGCTCGAGCAGGACGGCCGGCTCACCCATCCCGAAGACGTCAAGTCACTCGAGAACATCATCGCGATGGCCCGGCGCGTGAACGACAGCATGGAGAAACTCGCCACCGTCACGCATGCCCCCGTGACCGACTACGCGGCGGGCGTGAAGATGATCGACTTACAGAACCTGAAGAGCTAGAGGCCGACCGCCCGCAGCAGCACGTAACTCAGCCCGGCGATCCCCGCCGCCGCCGGAATCGTCAGGATCCACGCCAGCACGATCCCTCGCGCCACACCCCAGCGCACCGCGGAGACCCGGTGCGCGACGCCCACGCCCGTGATCG
>Ga0193739_1000226_pt1 | contig 15849 bp, 13 predicted proteins | sample L2a2metaG_FD_144926 | JGI IMG/M metagenome (GOLD analysis project Ga0193739, IMG submission 144926) | Soil microbial communities from a riparian zone of the East river system, Colorado, United States - L2a2 | ecosystem: Environmental > Terrestrial > Soil > Riparian zone | place: USA: East River...
ACACTCCAAGGAACAGCCGATGCGTGCATTCAGCGTCCTTCTGGTATTCGGTGTCCTCTCTTGCTCTCGTGCCACCTCCACCGCCCCCCTGCAGCCCGCCCCCGCCCCCGGCTCTACCCGTCAAGATACGTCACGGGCGGCAAGTGGGCGTGGTCAGGCGCCAGCCGACGCCCCAAAACCCTACAACCAGGTGATCACGGCCGGCGCGGTGACGGATTCCGGGGTCTTCATCGTCCACCGGATCGGCGAAAAGCTGTACTACGAGATTCCGCGCGCGATGCTCGGGCGGCAATTCCGCATGGTGGTCGACCGCCGCGGCACGATTCGCGGCGTCGGCTACGCCGGGGAGCAGATCGCCGCCCGCGTCGTGCGGTGGGACCGCATCGGCAATCGCGTGCTGCTGCGCATGGTCAGCTACGCGATGCGCGCCGACTCGTCCCTGCCCGTGGCGCGCTCGGTCGATCTTTCCAACACGGCCCCGATCCTCAAGAGCTTCGACCTCGCGGCGTGGAGCCCGCGCGACTCCAACGTCGTCATCGAGGTCACGAGTCTCTTCACCACGGATGTATCGGAACTCAATGTGCGCCAGCTGGGCGTTCGCGTCCGACGGTTTGATCCCGCGCGCTCGCTCGTGGAGCGCGCCCGCAGCTTCCCGATCAACGTCGAAGTGTCGGCGCTGCAGACGTTCGAGGTGGACTCGCTGCCTGGAGCTCCCGGGGCGGGGTTCGACCGCTCGCTCAACTCGATGACCATTCCCACCAACTTCTCGATGGTGCTGCTGCCCAACCGGAGGATGCAGCCCCGGCTGTGCGACAACCGCCTTGGCTACTTCTCGCTGGGCTTCGAAGACTATGGCGCCGATGAACCGCGCGTGCCGATCCGCTGCTACATCACGCGCTGGCGCCTCGAGCCGAAGGACTCCTCGGCGGCCGTCAGCGATCCGGTGAAGCCGATCGTGTTCTATGTGGATCCCGCCACTCCCGAGAAATGGGTGTCCTGGATCATCAGGGGCGTCGAGATGTGGGAGCCCGTGTTCCGCGCCGCCGGGTTCTCGAATGCGATCACGGCACGCCGCGCGCCGGCGGAGCAGGAGGACCCCGAGTTCGATCTGGATGACGCGCGGTATTCCGCGATTCGCTGGCTGCCGTCCACGATCGAAAACGCCTACGGCCCGCACGTCAACGATCCGCGCACCGGCGAGATCCTCCAGTCGAACATCGGCTGGTTCGCGAACATCACCAGCCTGCTCCAGGCCTGGTACTGGGTGCAGGCGGGCGCCGTGGATCCGCGCGCCCGGACGCTGCCATTCCCCGACTCGATGATGGGGGAGATGGTCGCGTACGTGGCGGCGCACGAGGTCGGCCACACGCTGGGGTTGCCGCACAACCAGCTGTCCTCCGGCTACTATCCCGTGGACTCGCTGCGCAGCCCAACGTACACGCGCGCCAACGGCACGTCGTACTCGATCATGGACTACGCGCGCAACAACTACGTGGCGCAGCCGGGTGACAACGTGCAGTTGATGCCGAAGATCGGACCGTGGGACTACTACATCATCAAGTGGGGATACGGGCGCATCCCTGGTGCGCGCCGTCCGGAAGACGAGCGCCCCGTGCTCGATTCGCTCGCCCGCCTCCAGGATGCCCAGCCGTGGCTGCGGTTCGGCAACCCGGACGGCGTCGACCCGCGCACGCAGACCGAGGCGCTGGGTGACGATCCCGTGAAGGCGACGGGCTACGGGCTCGCCAACATCAAGCGGCTGATGCCGATGCTGATCCCGGCGTCTACCACAAATCAGCTGGACGACTACGACCTGCTGGACGACTTGTACGACCGGCTGATCGGGCAGTGGGGCCTTGAGATGAATCACGTAGCCGTCGTCGTGGGCGGCATGTACCGGCACGAGAAGTATCCCAACCAGCCCGGCGTCATCCACACCGCCGTTCCGCGAGCGAAGCAGATGGAGGCGGTTCGCTTCCTGAACGAAAACGCCTTCACGACGCCGACTTACTTCCTCGACACCGAAGTGCTGCGCCGGATCGAGCCAAGCGGATTCGTGGATCGCATTCGGGTGCGCCAGAACGCGCTGCTAAACACGCTGTTCGGAGACGCTCGCCTGGCCCGGCTCGCTGAGCAGGCCGGCACGCAACCGGCCGCCACAGCCTATTCCCTGGCCGATTTGTTTGCCGACGTGCGCCGGGGCGTGTTCTCCGAGGTGGCGGCCAACCGGACGGTGGACCCGTACCGCCGCAACTTGCAGCAGGCGTTCGTCGATCAGATGGAACGCCTCATCACAACCCCGCTCGTCACACCCGTGCCGCCGCAGTTCGCGGGATTTGGCGGCTTCACGCCCACGGTCCGGCCGTCGGATGCTCGAGCACTCGCGCGACTCGAGCTGCAGGGCCTGCTCACCGCGCTGCGGGCGGCTCGGCCCACGGATCGCACGACCCGCGCGCATTTTGGCGACCTCGAGGCTCGCATTGATCGGATCTTGAATCCTCGATGAAAGCGGCCGCTCGGTACTCAAGGGCGATGTCTGGGACGCGCAGAAAGACATGGGACTCGCCGCACTCGGCGCGTTACTCTGCATGTGCGTGACGGCTCTTATACGGAGACTGCGGGCTCCACGACCGGTACTGTTGGCTGGGAGAGAACTGTGAGCTATGAGAAATGGCGGTTCGGCGGTTCGGCGGTTTGGCGGTTTGTAATCGTCTCAGCGCTTCTTCTAACCGCCCAACCGCCCAACCGCCTAACCGCCCAGACATTCGAGCAACGTCTCCTTGCAATCCCCGACACGGCCAGCGTCCACCGGATGTCCCGCGACCTCTCCGCGGTGCCACACATGGCGGGTACGCCGGCGCAGGCCGCGACGCGTGACTATGTGCTCGAGCGGATGCGCTCATGGGGCATCGACGCGTGGAGCAAGGAGTACACCGTCTATCTGCCCCAACCTGATACCGTGGCGGCGTGGCTGATCACCGGGTCGCGTACGCAACGCCTGTCGTTGGCGGAGCCGGGGGCAGGACCGCAGGTGCCGCCGTTCAACGGCTACACGGGCGACGGCGACGTCACGGCTGAAGTCGTGTACGTCAACTACGGGCTGATCGAAGACTACAAAACGCTCGACTCGCTCGGCGTCAGCGTGCGCGGCAGGATCGCGATCGCGCGCTACGGCCGCTCGTTCCGCGGCATCAAGGCGCGCGAGGCGCAGAAGCGCGGCGCCGTCGGGATGATCGTGTACTCCGACCCGCAGGAGGACGGCTTCTTCCGCGGCGATGTCTACCCCAAGGGGCCGATGCGCAACGCCGACGGAATCCAGCGGGGCAGTATGATGAACGGCAACGGCGATCCCACGACGCCCAGCTGGTCGTCCGTCGAGGGCGCGCGACGCGTCCCGGAAGATTCGCTCGATATCCCACGCATCCCGATCATCCCGATGGGTTACGGCAATGCGAGGCGGCTGCTCGAGCCGATCGCGGGACCATCCGTCCCACAGAGCTGGCAGGGCGCGTTGCCGTTCCGCTACCACGTCGGGCCGGGACCGGTCCGCGCGCGGCTGCACGTCAAGACCGAGCGGGGCGCCCGCGCGTTCCACAAGATCTGGAACACGGTGGGCATAATCCGGGGAGAGCGCTGGCCCGACGAGTGGGTGGTGGTCGGCGCCCATCGCGACTCCTGGAGCCCTGGGGCACGGGACAATGTCAGCGGCACCGTCTCCGTTCTCGAAACGGCGCGCGCCTTTGCGACGCTGGCGCGCGAGGGGCAGAATCCGGCCCGTACGCTGATGTTCGCGACGTGGGACGCCGAGGAGTGGGGGCTGATCGGCTCGACGGAGTGGGTCGAAGAGCTCGAAGACTCGCTGCGCGCACACGTCGTGGCCTACATCAACGAGGACGGCACCTTCTCCGGACCCAACTTCAGCGGCGCCGGGTCGCCGTCGCTGAAGCCCCTGTTCCGCGCCGCGGCCCGCGTCGTTCCCGACCCCACCGGTCCGGGAACTGTGTACGACGTCTGGCTGAAAGCGCAGGGCGGCGACACGACCAAGCTGACGTTCGGGAACCTGGGCGGCGGCTCGGATTTCGCCGGCTTCTCTCATCACCTGGGCATTCCATCGGGCGGCATCGGGTTCGACGGGCCGGACGGGATTTACCACTCGATGTACGACTCCTATGACTGGATGACGCGCTTTGGCGACCCCGGCTACAAGGCGCACCGGTCGGGCGCTCAGCTCGTGGCGGTTATTCTGGGCCGCCTGGCCAACAGTGATATCGTGCCGCTCGACTACGCCGTGTTCGGCACGGAGATGAACGGGTTGGTCGCGCAGTTGGACTCGGGGATCGCGGGCAAGAAGTGGACTGCGAGCGTGAGCACACAGGCATTGAAGGACGCGTTCGACCGCTTCACCGCCGTGGCGCGTGCGTTCAACGCGGCCCGTGACAGCGCGCGCGTGAGTCCCGATCGTGCGCAGCGTGTGAACCGCGCGCTGATGCAGGTCGAGCGGCGGCTCACGCGTCCCGAAGGGCTCGTGAGCCGGCGCTGGTTCCGCAGCCTGCAGTTCGCCGCGGACATCGATAACGGGTATGCGACGATGGCGTTTCCAACCGTGAATGAGGCAATTCGCTATGCCGATGCGGCAGCGGCCAACAAGGAGTTGGCTGATCTCGTGACGCGCGTGGACCATGCGCGGGCGGCGCTGGTCGAGGCGGCGGCGGCGTTGCGGTAGCGGAAGCGAACTCCTATGATGGGAGCGAGACCCTAATGGCTGACACCCGCATCCGCATCGTCATCGCGTACGCGATCTGGGCCACGATCTGTGCTGCCGTCGCCGGCCTGGCCGTCGCGCTGATCCACACCTGGTTTTTCAGCTTCAACCCCGGTCGCTCCGCCGTGATGGAAACGCTGTTCAGCGGCAGCGTCGCCGCCGTGGGCATCGCCGCGGGACAGGGCGCGGTTGCCCTCGTGACGGGCAGCCTCCTCGCCCGACTCGGCCGCACGCTGCAGTACACGCTGCTCCTCGGCTTGCTGATCGGCGTGTTCGATTTCGTGATGTATTTCCTGCAGATGGCGGTGCCGGCAACAGAGCTGGGTTGGATCCCTGATCTCATCATCATCGTTGCAGTGACCGTCGCGATCACAGCGGCCGGGTCGCGGCGCGCCGCGGCAGAGGCGTGACCGAAGAGCAAAAGGACGCCATCGAGCAGCTGGAGCGCCGAGTCGCGACGCTCGAGAACATCGTCCGCCGCCTCACATTCGTCGCCAACACAGCCGAACGGTCACAACTGGCAGCGCCCCCTCCCGCAGCGCCGCGAGTCGTTGTGCGGCACAAGATCGAGACGCGTGACGCAGCCCCCGCAGCCCCCGCAGCCCCAGGCGCATCAATCGATTGGGAACAGTGGGTTGGCCAGCGGGGCCTGCTCATCGTCGGCGTGTTGGCGTTGCTCGCGACCGGCGGCTTCTTCCTCAACTACGCGATCCAGCATGGCTGGATCCCGCCGGTGGTGCGGGCGGCGGGCGCGATTGCCGCCGGTGCGGCGCTCGCCGTGTGGGGCGATCGGCTGGTGCGGCGCGGCATGTTGCGCTATGGCGCCGCGATCATCGGCGGCGGCGGCGGGCTGGTCTATCTCGGGGTGTGGGCGGCCGGCGGACCCTACGGCCTGGTCGGCAGGCAAGTTGGAGTGCTGCTCCTGGCCGCAACCAGCGGCATCGTCGTCGCACTCGCCATCCGTCATGGCGTTGAAGCGCTGGCGATTTGGGCGCTGGCGGGCGCCTACCTCGCGCCAATCTTCCTGGCCGGTCCGGTGCCGGAGCCGGTGAAATTCATCGCCTATATGGCCGTCGTAGGAACGAGCTGGTTGCTGCTCTCCGCGCGTGTGAATTGGCGTGCCACATTCGACATCGCCCTGTTCGGTTTCTACATGTTACCCGGATTGCTGATCGCGAACGTACTGAGCTCCACAACAGGCGTGCACTACGGTGTGCTCGGCGCGGTCGTTGCTTTGCTCGCGACGGGCGGCCCCAAGGGGTCGGGGGCGGCGTGGCCAGAGGCTCGTGTGGGCGCGCTGGTGATGGTGTGGACGCTATTGCTCGCGGTGAGTGGCGGCGATGCAGTCCGCTGGGCTGCTCTGGGTGGCGGCGCCTTGATCACGCTGATCGTCTGGTGGCAGCAGCTAACGGCGACTCCCCTCGCCGGAATCCGCGGGGATAACCTATCGGTAGAGTTCTTCGTCTACCTCACACCGCTCGCGCTCGTAACGCTGGCCGCGGTCGCTCCGCCGAGCGCCCTCGTGCCGTGGGGTGGGGCGGTGCCGCTCGCGTTGGCGCTCGTGTACCTCGGCAGCGGCTGGCCGCGTCGCGCGCTGCACCTCGTCGTCATGGGATTCGTGCTGCTGGCACTGACCATCTCGGGCCAGTGGAATGGCGCCGCGGTGGCCGCGGGTTGGGGACTGCTGGCCGCGGCTGCGAGCGCCAGTGGTCGCTGGGCGCGCCGTCCCGGGGCGTGCGAGGTCGGAGCGGTCCTGGCGCCGGTGGCGTTTCTCCAGCTGTTCAGTGTCGCCCTCGTCGACCGCCCCCCGGCTGATCCTGCCTTCACCGGCACATGGGCAATGGCCTGGTACGTGTGTCTTGTCGGACTCTCGCTGACGGCCCGCTGGTGGGAAACTCGCGCACCGATAGGTGCTGAAGACAACGCCGGCGTCGGGCTGTGGGCGCTCGCCGCCGCCACGCTGCTGGTTGGCGGCTCGCTCGAGCTCTTGCGTGCGTTGCAGGCCACGCCGTTCTATGCGGCGATCGCGCTCGTGTTGTACTGGGTCACCTTCGCAACGGCGCTCGTGCGCGTCACGTCGTTGTGGCGCAACGAGCTGCGCGCGCTCGCGCTCCGCGCCGCGCTGTTGCTGACGGGTGGGGCATACCTGTTCCTCTTCACGGCAGCCTGGACTGCGCGGGATACAGGCGATCGCGCCTTCATCGGCCTGTGGTCGGTGGCGTGGTACGTCTGCTGCCTGGGCTCCGTTCTCGCCGCGCGGTGGTGGCCTGCGGCCGATCGGATCCCTCAGAGCCTGCGACCGGGACGGGCCGTGCTCTGGTGGATGGCGGGCGCCTGCGTCCTGCTCGGCGGGACGCTAGAGCTCCACCGCGTGTTCCCCAGCGAGCTCGCGGGGGACCTCGCCATCAGCACGTTCTGGCTCGTGTATGCCGGGGCGCTGGTGCGGGTCGGGTTCTGGCTCGATCGCAAGGTGGTACGCTCTGCAGGACTCGGCGTAGCGGCATTGGCGGCGCTGAAGATCGTGCTCTACGACCTATCGGCGCTGCAAGCACTCTATCGGGTGGGCAGCTTCTTCGTGCTGGCGTTGATCACGCTGGCCGTGGCGTACACGTACAACAAGCGGGCGAAGGTATCTAAAGCTTCGGTAGCGTGATCCCCCGCTGTGCCTGGTACTTCCCCTTCTTGTCCTTGTAGGAGATCTCACACTCGTCGCCTTCGTCAGCCGTAAAGAACAACACCTGCGCAATCCCCTCGTTCGCGTAAATCCTGGCGGGCAGGGGCGTCGTGTTCGAAATCTCGAGGGTGACGTAGCCTTCCCACTCCGGCTCGAACGGCGTCACGTTCACGATGATTCCGCACCGCGCATACGTGCTCTTGCCGACGCAAATCGTCAGGCAGTTGCGCGGGATGCGGAAATACTCGACGGAGCTCGCCAGGGCAAACGAATTGGGCGGCACGATGCAGACATCGCCCGCGAATTCGACGAATGATTTGGGATCGAAACGCTTGGGGTCCACGATCGCCGACAGCGCGTTGGTGAAAATCTTGAATTCGGGGGCGACCCGCATGTCGTAGCCGTACGACGACACGCCGTACGAGATCACGCCCTCGCGCACCTGGCGGTCCGCGAACGGCTCGATCATGCCGAGCTCTTTTGACATCCGCGTAATCCAGCGATCAGATTTGATTGACATGGGGGCGCAATGTAATGGCGCCAACTTGACTTACGCCACACCACAAATAGCTTCCCATGTACCACTTAGTGAATTTTTTCACGAGCGCCGATGCAGCCCTACATCCCGTTCCTGATGTTGCTCGGTCTGGCAATCGTCATCGCGGCGTCGATGATCGTCGGGTCGCATTTCCTCGGACCGCGGCGGCCCACCGACGTCAAGGAGCGGCCCTACGAGAGCGGGATGCCGCCGCTCGGCAGTGCGCACGAGCGCTTCTCCGTCAAGTTCTACCTTGTCGCCGTGCTCTTCATCCTGTTCGACATCGAGACTGTCTTTCTCATACCGTGGGCGGCGATCTTTCTGAGTGGCGGGACCGTATCCACCGGGTTCCTGCTGGTGGAAATGCTCGTGTTCCTGGTGATCCTGTTCGTGGGATACATCTACGTCTGGAAGCGCGGGGCATTTCAATGGGACTGACGGCATGAAGCGCGTCGGCGAGACCAAAGAGATCAGCGGCCAGAGCCCGAACTACCTCGTCGCCAAGTTCCAGAACCTGGTGGACTGGGCAGTCAACTCGTCGCGCGCCAATTCGCTGTGGCCGATGCCGTTCGGCACCGCCTGCTGCGCCATCGAGTTCATGGCGACGGCCGCGAGCCGCTTCGATTTCGCGCGGTTCGGGATGGAGCGCCAGGCCTTCTCGCCGCGCCAGGCCGATGTCCTGATCTGCGCCGGCCGCCTGCCGTTCAAGCTCGCGCCCGTCATCCGCCGCATCTACGATCAGATGCCGCAGCCCAAGTGGGTCATTTCCATGGGCGCGTGCGCCTCCACCGGTGGGATCTTCGACAACTACTCGATGGTGCAGGGCATCGACACGATCGTGCCGGTGGACGTCTACGTGCCCGGCTGCCCGCCGCGCCCCGAAGGTCTGCTGTACGGCATCCTCCTCCTTCATAAGAAGATCAAAGGCGAATCGCTCTTCGACGCCGTCCGGCGCCGGGATGAGCAGCCCCTCGATGAAAAGGGCCTGCGCCTCTCGCCCGAGACGATCGACGAGATCTCCGAGCCGTTCGGCAATTCCGTCCACCAGTTTCGCTCTTCGTGATTCCCGGCGCACTCCGCGAAGAAGTTGGGCGCGACGCAGAGCGGATCGTCTATGTCGCGCGCGAGCGGCTGCTCGAGGCGATGACCTGGCTCAAGAACACACCGGGCCAGGAATTCGATTACCTCGTCGACGTGACCGCCGTCGAGTACAGAGATCGCGAGCGCCCGCTGGAGGTCGTTTACTTCCTGCGCTCGCTCGGTCGTAAAGTCGATCTGCGCCTGAAAGTCGAGCTGAACGCGTCCGACGAGTTGGCGGTGGACTCCGTCTGGGGCCTGTGGCGCGGCGCTGATTGGTTGGAGCGCGAAGTCTTCGACATGTTCGGAATCACGTTCCGCGGCCATCCGGACCTGCGGCGGATCCTCATGTGGGAGACATACGCCGAGGGGTATCCGCTGCGCAAAAACTTCCCGCTGCGGGGGCGCAGCGCGCGCGCCGAGCAGGTACGCCAGGCGTTGAACGCCAATCCGGAAGCGCACTATTCCCTGGAGGAGTTGTCCATCGCCGAAGCCGCCGGTGATCTGCCCGACGACATGCGCGAGCGGCTGCGGCGCGGCGAACGGGGCGTGATTCCGGAGCCTCCCGCATGAGTAAGCGCACCGTCGAGCTCGAGCTCGCGACCCCAGGCGTCGACGCTCAGGGGCGGCCCGCGCGTGTCCCGCTGACCGCTCCGGCAGCACCCGCAGAGCCGGGCATGGGCGGGGAGCACCTGCTGATGAACCTGGGGCCACAGCACCCAGCCACGCACGGCGTGTTGCGGCTGGTCGTGGAGCTCGATGGCGAGACGGTGGTCCGCTGCATTCCACACATCGGCTATCTCCATTCCGGTTTTGAGAAACTGGGCGAGTACCGCCACTACAACCAGATCATCCCGCTCACCGACCGCACCGACTACCTGTCGCCGATGGCCAACAACGTCGGGTTTGCGCTGGCGACCGAGAAGCTGATGGGCATCGAGATCACCCCGCGCTGCACCGTGCTGCGCGTGATCGCCTGCGAGATGAGCCGCATCATCTCGCACATGGTCTGGCTCGGCACGACGTCCATCGACCTAGGCGCGTTTACGCCGTTCCTCTGGGCGTTCCAGGAACGCGAGCGGATCTACGACCTCCAGGAGATGTGGACCGGGGCCCGGCTGACGACGAGTCTCACGCGTGTCGGCGGCCTCATGGCAGACATTCCGGACAACTTCGAAGACAAACTGCGTGAATTCACGCGTACTTTCCCAAAAACGCTCGGCGAAATCGATCGGGTGCTCACGCGTAACGCGGTGTGGGCGGGGCGGACTCAAGGCGTCGGCGCGCTGACGGCGGCCGAGGCGATCAATCACTCGCTCTCGGGCCCGATGCTGCGCGCCAGCGGCGTTCCCTATGACGTCCGCAAAGACAAGCCCTATCTCGGCTACGAGACGTACGACTTCGACGTCGTGGTCGGAGAGCACGGCGACGTGTTCGACCGCTACCTCGTGCGCCTCGAGGAGTGCCATCAGTCGAACCGCATTCTCCAGCAGGCGGTCGAGCGGTTGCCCGACGGTCCGATCAACGTGGACGACCCGCGCGTCATTCTGCCATCCAAGACGGCCGCCATGAGCGACATGGAGGCGATGATCTTCCATTTCAAGCAGGTCATGGAGGGCGTGAAGGCGCCGGTCGGTGAGGCCTACGTCGGGATCGAGAACCCGAAAGGGGAGCTCGGCACCTACCTCGTGTCCGACGGCACGGCAAAGCCGGTGCGCTGGCGCATCCGGCCGCCCTCGTTCATCAATCTGTCGGCGCTGCCCAAAATGGCCGAAGGCCATCTGCTGTCGGATTTGATCGCGATCAACGCGTCGGTGGACATCGTAATGGGTGAGGTCGATCGATGACGGTGACGGAGGACTACCAACCCGTCTTCACGGGGAAGGTGCTCGACGAGCTGCAAACCGTACTGCAGCGCTATCCCAACAAGCAGGCCACCTTGCTTCCCGCGTTGTGGATTGCGCAGCGCGAGCGCGGCTGGATCTCCGACCGCAATATGGCCGAGGTCGCCGAGGTGCTCGGACTGACCCCCGCGTATGTGAAGGGCGTCGTGACGTTCTACACGATGTACCACCAGCATCCGGTGGGGCAGAATTTCGTCCAGGTCTGCACGACGTCCCCATGCAACATCTGCGGCGCCGAGGGCGTGGTGAAGGCGCTGCTCGAGCAAACGGGCGCGGGTGACGCCGGCGCGACGAGTCCCGATGGCAAGTGGACGATCGTCGAAGTCGAATGCCTGGGCGCGTGTGGCTTCGCGACGCCCGTCCTCATCAACGACGACTTCATCGAGAATGTGACGGCGGATAAGGTCGCCGACCTCGTGCGGAAGTATCGCTGATGGGGTACCCGCACAAGCCGCATCCCAAAGAGACCGTCGTCCTGTCGCAGTATTTCGGCGACGCCGATGCGCGCACGTACAAAGGATGGACCAAGCGCGGCGGCTACGAGGCGCTCGCCCAGGCGCTCAAGACCGATCCGGTCGCGGTCACAGACGTCGTCAAGGAATCCGGGTTGCGCGGGAGAGGTGGCGCGGGCTTCCCGACCGGCCTCAAATGGTCGTTCATGCCGAAAGAGAAGAAGAAGCCGCATTACCTCTGTGTGAACGCCGACGAGTCGGAGCCCGGGACGTTCAAGGACCGCGAGATCATGCGATGGACGCCGCACGCGCTGCTCGAAGGATCGGCGATCGCCGCGCACGCGATTCGTGCCGAAGTCGTCTACATCTACATCCGCGGCGAGTTCACCGAGCCGTGGACGATCATGGAGAAGGCGCTGGCCGAGTCCAGCGCCGCGGGCGTGTTTGGCAACATCAAGATTCACCTGCATCGCGGCGCGGGCGCCTACATCTGCGGCGAAGAAACCGCGATGATGAATTCGATCGAAGGCAAGCGCGGCAACCCGCGCATCAAGCCGCCGTTCCCGGCGGCGGCCGGCCTGTTCGGCCTGCCGACGACGATCAACAACGTCGAGACGCTGGCCGCGGTCCCGCACATCCTCAAACGCGGGGCGGCCTGGTACAAGGGTCTCTGCCTCTCGAATCCCAAGAGCACGGGCACGAAGCTGTTCTCCGTGTGCGGGCACGTGCAGCGCCCCGGCAATTACGAAGTGACGATGGGCTTCCCGCTGAAGGATCTGCTCTACGACATGTGCGGTGGACCGCCGGCGGGTCGCACGCTCAAAGCCTGCATTCCCGGCGGCTCGTCCGTGCCGATCCTCACGCGCGAGGAGACTGAGGCCTGCCTCCTCGACTACGAAGGTGTCGTCGAAAAGGGCTCGATGCTCGGCTCCGGCGGCGTGATCGTGTTCGATGATTCGGCCGACATGGTCTACCAGATCATGCGGCTGGCGCGCTTCTACGCGCACGAGTCGTGCGCGCAGTGCACCCAATGCCGCGAAGGGACCGCGTGGACGACCAAGATCATGGAACGGATTCTCGCGGGGCAGGGAAAGGCCAAGGATCTCGATCTGCTTCTCGACCTGTCGGAGAACATGACCGGCAAGACGATTTGCGTGCTCTCCGACTCATGCGCCGCCCCGGTGGTAAGCGGCATCAAGAAGTTCCGAGGCGAGTTCGAGGCCTATCTCGCAGGCAAACGCCAGCCAGTAATGGTCGGCTGAGGGCAGACGGCTGATGGCTGATGGCATGATCAACCTGACCATTGATGGAGCACCCGTAACGGTCCCCGCGGGCACGCTCGTCATCGAGGCGGCGAAGCAGGCGGGCGTGCTGGTCCCGCACTATTGCTACCACCCCGGACTGCCGGTCGCCGGCGTGTGCCGCATGTGCCTCGTCGAAATCGAGACAGCCCCGAAGCTCCAGATCGCGTGCGCGACGACCGTCACCGAGGGGATGGTCGTCAAGACGCAGACCGCGCCGGCGAAGGATGCGCGCCAGAGCGTGCTCGAGTTCCTGTTGATCAACCATCCGCTCGACTGTCCAATCTGCGATCAGGCGGGCGAGTGCGAGCTGCAGGATTTCGTGTTCCAGGAAGGGCGGGCCAGCACCCGCTACGCGGAATTCGCCAAGCGGTTCAATCCCGTCGAGGACTTCGGCCCCGACGTGTTGTACGTGCCGAACCGCTGCATTCTGTGCACCCGGTGTGTGCGCTTCATGGAAGACGTAGCCAAGGAACCGGTGCTCAACGTCTCGGAGCGCGGCGACCGCGCCTTCATCGGCATTCACCCGGAAGCGCGGCTCGATCATCCGTGGGCCGGCAACGTGGTCGATCTCTGTCCCGTCGGCTCACTGCTGTCCAAGGACTTCCTGCACAAGGCACGCGCCTGGGAGCTCGATAAGACGGCGTCCATCTGCACCGGTTGCTCGCAAGGGTGCAGCATCTCGCTCGACACGCGGGACGAAGTCGTGGTGCGGGTGCGCCCACGTCCCAATCTCGAGGTGAATCGCTACTTCATCTGCGATCACGGCCGCATGCATTACCGCTGGATGAACCGCGGCGATCGCATCGAGGCTCCGCTCGTCAAGAAGGACGGCGCGCTCCACGCAACCGATTGGGACGAGGCGTTCGCCCGCGTGCTCTCCATTCTGCGGGGTGCGTCAGGGAAGGCGATCGCGCTCGTATCGCCGGGTGCCTCCAACGAAGCGCTGGCCGCCGGCAAGCGTCTGCTCTCCGGCTTTACCTGGACGGGCGCCTTCCAGGTGGTGATGGGTGAAGAGGCGCCGCTGGCCGGCATCCCGGACCTCGCGTTGCGCGCCGAGCGCGCGCCCAATGCGAAGGGCGCCGAGAACCTCGGGTACACTCGCGATTACGCCCCGGCGCTGGCCGCCGCCAAGACGGCAGCCGTGGTCCTGGTCCTCGACGATCCCGATTGCACCGTTGAGACCAATGGCGCGCTCATCTACCTCGGCACCGTCCTGGGCAATGACGCGCCCTGCCGCAACGCCGAGGTGGTGCTGCCGATCGCGAACGTCGCCGAGGAAGAGGGCACGTTCACCAACCGCGATGGCCGGGAGCAGCGCTACTTCCAGGCGAAACCCGCGCCAGGAATGGCGCAGCCCGCCGCCTGGGTACTCGGGCAATTGGTGACGTCGCTGGGTCTGGCGGAGGCCGCCCGGTGACGTTCTTCCTCGTGGCTTCGGCCATCAAGGTCTTTGTGGTCCTGAACCTGATCCTGGTCGGTGTCGCGATGCTCACGCTGTTCGAGCGGCGCGTCTGCGCGTGGATGCAGGATCGTCTGGGGCCGAACCGCGTGGGCCCGCAAGGGCTGCTGCAGCCTGCTGCTGATGGCTTGAAGAATTTCCTGAAGGAAGAGACGTCGCCGGCGATGGCCGATAAGGCGCTGTTCACGCTGGCGCCGATCGTGTCGTTCATCCCCGCCATGCTGACCTTCGGCGTGATCCCGTTCGCGTCGCCTTTGCCGACGAAGTGGGGTGTCGTGCCGATGGTCGTGGCCGATCTGCCCGTCGGCTTCCTCTATATCCTCGCGATCAGCTCGCTGGGCGTGTATGGCATCGTGCTCGCGGGATGGGCCTCGAACAACAAGTACGCGCTGCTCGGCGGACTGCGCGCATCGGCGCAGATGATCTCCTACGAGATCGCGCTCGGGATGAGCACCGTGGCCGTGCTGCTGCTCGCGGGCAACGTGACGTTGTCGCAGGTCATCGCCCAACAGCAGCTGGCGGACGCCTGGTTCATCGTGCCCCTGACGTTGGCTTTTCTGATCTTCTTCATCAGTGCACTCGCCGAGACGAACCGGCTGCCGTTCGATTTGCCTGAAGCCGAAGGCGAGCTGATCGCCGGATATCACACCGAGTACAGCGCGATGAAGTTCTCGATGTTTTATATCGCCGAATACTCGAACATGGTGACGGCGTCGGCGCTGATGGCGACGCTGTTCTTTGGCGGGTGGGACATCCCGCTAACGACCTGGGACGAAGGGACGCCAAGCGTCGCCAAGACACTGGCGACCCTCGCCGCCTTCGGCGCCAAGACGTTTGTCTTCCTGTTCACCTTCATTTGGGTCCGCTGGACGCTGCCCCGCTTCCGCTACGATCAGCTGATGGCGCTCGGTTGGAAGGTGCTGCTGCCCATGACTCTGCTCTACATCACGATCCTCGCCGTCGCCATCTGGTTCCTGCACGTCCGGCTCGGCTGGGCCTACGGACCGCGAATGGCATGGGCGCTCGGTGGGCTCAATCTCGTGCTGCTGATCGCCGTGGTCTGGTGGCTCGACCGCGGCCGGATCGTGTCGGGCTCGGTCCAAGAGGAGGCTGTCTGATGGCCATTGGCGTGAAGGTGATGAAGCGACCGACCAAACAGACCTCCTACCTGCGGGCGACGCTCAAGGGCATGGCGCTCACGTTCAGCCATCTGCTGCGACCCAAAGTGACGATGCAGTACCCCGAGGAGAAGTCTTCAAAAGACTGGACCCTCTCGTCGCGGTGGCGCGGCACTCATCGCATGCTGACCGATGAGCAGGGCCGCGCGAAATGCGTCGCCTGTGGCTTGTGCCCGCAGATCTGCCCCGCCAACTGCATCAAGCTGGTGCCCGGCGAGGATGAAGAAGGCCATCGCTATCCGCTGATTTACGAGATCGACGAGTTCCGCTGCATCTTCTGCGGGTACTGCCAGGAGGTATGTCCGGAGGAAGCGATCCACGTGGGCGTGCACTACGAGAACTCGGAGTACTTCCGCGACCGCTTCGTGTACGACCTCGAGCGTCTGACCGCGCAGACGCATCCCGTCTCGACCCTGTGGGATCCCTCGGACCCGAAGGGCGAGTAGTGATTCTGACATTCTTCTGGATCTTCGGCGTCATTGCGATGGGGAGCGCGCTGCT
>Ga0193739_1000227_pt1 | contig 15835 bp, 16 predicted proteins | sample L2a2metaG_FD_144926 | JGI IMG/M metagenome (GOLD analysis project Ga0193739, IMG submission 144926) | Soil microbial communities from a riparian zone of the East river system, Colorado, United States - L2a2 | ecosystem: Environmental > Terrestrial > Soil > Riparian zone | place: USA: East River...
TCTTTAGGCTCGAGGATCATATGAAGCGACTCCATCGGTCCGCCTCAATTTATTGTCTTGAGCTTCGCAGCAACGTAAAGGAGTTGTGTGATGCAACTCTAAAACTAGCGCAGAAAATTGTGATGAAGCGTTCTTGCTATATACGCCCTCTCACATTTGTCGGATTACATGGTATAGATCTCAATATATCCAAAGAATCTCCCACTCATACGGTTATCATAATTTTCCCATTTGAGAGATACTTTAATGAGGAAGGTATACGGGCATGTATTTCATCATGGAGAAGAATCCACGATAATTCCTCTCCACCCCTAGCAAAAGCTGCCGGCAATTATCTTAATTCTGTGCTTGCTACTCAGGAGTGTAAGCGAAATGGTTATGATGAATCCATAATGCTTGATATACACGGGAACGTGAGCGAGGCTTCTGGGGAGAACATTTTTCTGGTAAAAAATAATAAAATAAGTACTCCTAGTATTGCAAGTTCAACTTTGGAGGGCATTACGAGGGAAACCGCAATGACTATAGCTCATAGATCAGGGTACAATATAGTTGAACGACCGATCACAAGAACCGAGCTTTACATGGCTGATGAACTATTTCTCACTGGGACGGCGGCAGAGATCGTAGGTATAACGCATCTCGACGGCAAACCTATCTGTGACGGTAAAGAGGGCCCAATTACAAAGAAAATTCGCGAAATGTATGCCCAAATTGTGTGTGGCAGGGTAGGAGAGTATATGGAGTGGCTAACTCCTGTTTGGTAATATGTCCAACAAATCAGAACTGCGACTGGCAGTAATTGGTGCAGGGGGATGGGGGAAAAACCACGTCAGGGTACTAGCTGACCAAGGGGTTCTGAGCGCAGTATGTGATACGAATGAGGAGAGGTGTAGAGAAGTTGCTGCAAGATTCAACACGCGATATTATACATGCTTAGACGAAATGCTTTGCGATGAGCTGAAATTGCATGGCTGTGTGGTTTGTACTCCTACAAAGACACATTTTGGGATAGCTAAAAAAATAATTGAGAAAGGCGTCAATGTATTTGTGGAAAAGCCAATGTCTTTTTCTTCTGAAGAATGCGAGGAGATGATTAGTTTAAGTAAAAAAAAGAAAGTTCTGTTAACATCTGGATACATAGAGAGGTTTAATCCTATAGTTCAAGACGTTAAGCGGATCATACGAAGTAAGACCTACGGAGATTTGTTGATGATGGAGTTCCACAGGGAAAATAGAATGCCCTTGCATATCAACGATGTTGGCATAATTTACGATACCTCTGTTCATGATATTGACACCGCCATGTTTCTGTTTGACACCAGGCCTCAGGTGGTTTTTGCACGGGCAGGTGCTAAGTTTCATTCCTATGAGGACTTCGCAACAATAATGCTCGGATTTGAAGATCAGAAGGTTGCAATTATAGCATCAAATTGGATCACACCAAAAAAAGTAAGGACTTTTAATGCTGTTTGCACTGAGGGAATCATCTCAGGAGATTTTATTACTCAAGAGATAAGAATTGATGAGGCCACACGTACGGTAACCCCTCGCCGAGAAAGGCAGCTAGTAGAACCTCTCACATTAGAATTGAAGAGTTTCATTGACGCAATTCAAGGTAAGAACGATGAATCCATGGTTTCTGCTTCAGAGGCAACAAATGTGACAAAAGTAGCAGAGGCTGCAATCCTATCCAGCAAGACAGGATCCCCTATATATTTAGAGCTGAAATGATATGAGGAAGCGTTTACTAGATATTTTGGCATGTCCCATTGACAAATTTTATCCTCTTGAGCTTTATGAGTTCAATACAAGGAAAGAGAACGATTCTAACCAAGAAAAAGAAGAGGTAATTATTGACGAGGGAATCCTCTATTGTATTAAATGTAAAAGATTCTTCCCTATTATTGACGAAATCCCCATAATGCTTCCGGACGAACTGCGCGAAAGGGACAAAGACCTTAAGTTCCTACAGAAATGGCAGGATCGAATTCCAGACTCGATTATTAACGATCCACGGCCATACTAAATATAGAAGAGGTCAAAAGTGACACTAATGGATAGACGGAACAAAAAGAAGTCTTTTGGGAGGCCAAGTGTTACCAGATATGTTTCTAACACGGCCAAGATCGGGAAGAATGTAAAGATATGGCATTTTGCCTATGTAGGAGACGAAACTAGAATTGGCGACAATGTAATGATCGGCTCTTTAACACATATAGATTACAAGGTCAGCATTGGTGAAAATGCACGCATAGAGGGGTCAGTTTACATTCCTCCTCTCACGATTATCGGAAAAAATGTGTTCATTGGTCCAGGAGCCACCTTCACGAACGATCCCTATCCAATGAGTCCCAAAATGGCTGGCGTAGTTGTTGAGGAAGGAGCCATTATAGGAGGAGGGGCAGTAATTAAAGCAGGTCTTACGGTGGGCAGAAATGCGGTAGTTGCCATGGGTGCGGTGGTCACTAGAGACGTGCCTGCAGATGCTGTTGTAATCGGATCTCCAGCGAGGATAAGATACTCAAGGAAAGAGTATGACAGAAAGCAGAAGGAGTGGAAATCAACGTAACTAGTTCACCCCCATCCCGAGCTGGATTTTAAGTAGAGCATTAAGGTTTTGAATTATGGGCCGTAGACCCTCAATTATCTCAGTTAACATGAAAATATGGTCACGTCGCGCAATAATTGGCCATCCATAGTACGGCATAAAATGAAGGAATTGAGAACAAATTCGTCCGACTACGGGGTACACAATAGACGTACAAGTCGTGAAAGGACTAATTTCGGCATCATATAATTATTCAACAACACGACATGCAGGATCAGCTTGCATGATTATGGAATCAGATAGGTGACTACTTTTAACTTTGATATTTTCAAGATCTTTCCTTGAGCACGCAATGATTATCATCGTTTTGTCAGAAGGATATAACTCTACCCTAGGCCCATACTGTAATTCCACATCGCCTATGTAATCCTTCAACTTGGATTCAAGAGCGTACATGAGCTCAATCTTATCTCCCCTCATTTCATTTAAATCCAAGCCCCATGCGACTACGACTTTAATTCTACTCGCCTTAAGATCTCGATTCTTCAATGTATCTCGAATTCTATCAATCATGTACTTGATGTAGCTCTCGATGGCCTTAATCGTCCCGTTTACTAAATACATTAATGGTCCTGCGCCAGTAAGAGAAGAGCTGATTGCTCGTAGGTCAAACAGGCCATTTGATATATCGTCGAGAAAAACGTCTGTGAAGTTGCCGCCAATCCCTTCGCTTATTTTGCTATGTCGAGCCTGTTTGAAGATTTCAAGGATACTCGCCGTGCCACTATAAAAATTTAGGACCTTTATTGCATGAACAAATTCTGCCGATGTAATATCAATAACGTTCAACTTTTTAAATAAGTCAGGATGGTTCATTACTTTCGATATCTCTGAGCCATCTTCGGAATTCATGGATCCTATCAATAGTTCCTCAGAAAGTATGCCAGTTGTTAATGGCATGTAGTAATAATCAAAATGTCTGTTCACAGATAACCCAGTAACGTGTTCAATCAGTGCAATATTCTCGGAGTTCCCACCAATTCCCGTTGGAAGACAATAAACAACCGAGCAGTTTTTGTTTAGAGTCCGCATGGCATCCCTTAGCTTAATAACTGAATCAGCCCTAGCCTCCTGGCCTATTTTTCGAATCTTTGGTGCAAAGAACAGGAATGACGCATCTTTAATGGCGATATCGATGGGTTCGAGTTCTAGGAGTGGCTCGTCGTCCATAAGAGATGAAACATTTGGGTAAGAGCTCGCAATTTCTGGCTTGAGTGTAATGGCCATTCGAGCGGCTTCGTCAACTAAAGAAACCTTCATACCTCTAATTGCTAGAGATGATGCTATTCGGTATCCCTCAGTACTAAGCCCATATATAATAGCTTTATTTTTCGATGCATCCTTATTCATAGTAAATTTGGTCCAACCTCCAGAACTTCATTTCCCCACCTGAGCTATGATAGGGAGTTAAAGAAAAGGTTTTTTTTAACTAGACTCATAATGTTATCACTCTTGAGAATCTGGTTTGACATATTGACTCCAAAACAAGTAATGTTTTTTAAACCTGCGATAGATATTTTAAAAAAATGTGACCATGAAATCCTCTCGACCTCAAGGGAATACAAGGAAGCCAATGAGTTAGCTAGGCTTAGGCATATCGAACTTAAGATAGTTGGAAAACATGGTGGTGCAGAGCGAAGTCAGAAGTTGGTGCAGAGCGCTAATAGAATTCTTAAATTAACAGATTTAATTAATGACTTTGAGCCAAACGTCGCCGTTTCATTTTCATCTCCTGAAGCTTGTAGGGTCGCATTCGGGTTAGGTATAAGGAATATAGGGTTTAATGATTCCCCACATGCCTGTGCTGTAGCAAAACTTTCCGTCCCACTTCTAGATTTATTGTTATGTCCTTGGGTTATACCATATTCTTCTTGGATAAGACACGGAATTCAAAGAAGAAGAATCCTCAAATACAAAGGACTTGATCCAATTGCTTGGTTGCCAAGACTTGAAAAGCTTCCCCGAGGCTATTCAAAAGACAGATTTTACGGTCTTCAAGAAAATAATACCTTTCTTGATAGCGGAAAAAAAACCGTACTAATAAGAATGGAGGAGGCTCACGCTTCTTATATAACAGAGAATAAGTTCAAAGACACTACAGTTAAAATGATAGATCGGATTATAGGTAATCTATCTCACATTGCAAATTTTTCTATTCTGTGTCGGTATGAAGATCAAAAAAGTCAGATATCTGAGAGGTATTCAGACAAGGCGAATGTAATTTCTAATGTGGTAGATGGACTTGAACTGATATCTCATTCCGATATATTTATTGGAGCTGGGGGAACCATGACCACAGAAGCGGCTCTTTTGGGCAAGCCAACGATTTCGATAGCACCTATCAGCTATTCAGTTGAAAAATACCTCATATCTCAAGGATTGGCCCAAAGAGCCTCTACACCAGAAAGACTAGAAAAAATAACGAGGAAAATAGTTGCCGATAGGAGCTCTGCCCATAAACAAGTAATAAGAGCAATTCGCATTGTTAAGAAAATGGAGGATCCTATAGCAAAACTAATTTCGCTCCTCACTAGAAATGCATAACATTATAAAGTTAAAAAATCCTAACAGAAACGCCCGGTAAGCCCGGTGGAGGATCGAATGTGTTCCGCCGACTGTAGCGGCCAAGCATAGAGGCCTTTGGAGCCTTTGACCCCAGTTCGAATCTGGGCCGGGCTAGTAAAATTCCCTATCCATTTTCCGACCGGGATAAACCCCAACCAAGTATTATTTTTTGGTCACGTCGGATAGCCTAAACAGTTTAATATTTAGATATCGTCATCTAAATCTATTGTTTGTGGCTTCGAGGGAACAGAAATCATTAATACGATGATTTCCATTTAAACTACGACTTCCTCTTCTTGTATTTTTCAACTATATTTAGGAGTTGGGCCAAAGATGAAGCTAGATGTTTTTCTCGTCTCGAAGTTTGTTGCTCATATTTTTTTTTCCTATCAACTGCGAGGTTAAAGAGTCTTTGTTGCTCAGATACAGAAGGCGACCCAGAGGAGAGCCGCAATTCTATCGATTTTTCTGGGTTCAGCTTTCTAATTATAGTATACATATCAGGAATATCAATTGGAAGATTGATTTCTTTCAGTACGCTACGAATTTCAGGACGGGTTAACATTGACAAACGAACGTTCCCCTTTGATACTGCTTTCTTCACCAAAGAACCTACAATAGAATGTGCAGATCGGAAAGAAATTCCCTTTTCGAGAACTAGTCTTTCTGCAATGTCTGTAGAGATAGCGTAGCTGTCATGTGCTGCTTCCCTCATCCTTTTGACGTTTACTTTTAGCTCTAATGTTAGGCCGGTAATGATGCGCAAGCTGTCTCTGACTAAGCAGGACGAGCTAATTAGTTCTGGTTTTAATTCCTGTAAGTCTCTGCCGTACCCAGAGGGAAGTCCCTTTATTATTGATATTATGGCGAAAAGATTGCTGGATGCTACTGCCGCTTTTGCGCGAATTAATTCTAGTGAATCTGGGTTTTTCTTTTGTGGCATCAGACTTGAAGTCGATGAGTAACTATCAGGGACTTCTACGTAACCGAATTCAGTAGTATTCCATAATATGAAATCTTCGGATATACGAGTCAAGGTTATCATTAATATAGTAAGCGATGATACGAATTCGATTAAATCATCCCTTGATGTTGTGGCGTCTATAGAGTTGGATATTACACCATTGAATCCTAACAAGGATGCAGTCAGGTTTCTATCTATGTTAATACTAGTTCCTCCAATCGCGCAGGCTCCGAGCGGCGAAGTGTTTATCCTACTATATACGTTATCTAACCTGTCGAGGTCCCTAAAGAGGTTATCTACATAGGAAAGAAGGTAATGAGAAAATGTTCCCAGTTGTGCCTGCTGAAGATGTGTATACATAGGCATAATCGAATGAAAATTTTCCTTGGATTTTGACAGTAGTGCGCTAACAAACCTAAGAATAGCTTTCGAAATTTCATTGATAAAGTCTCTAATCATCATTCGAATATCAAGAATAACCTGATCATTTCTTGACCTAGCAGTTTGCAATATTCCTCCCACATCATAGCCCAATTCTGAAATAAGACGAGCTTCAATGGATTCATGTATATCCTCAAATTTCTCCGTAGACAATACTTTGGGATTCTTCCTAATCCTCTCCAATTCGACCAATAATTTCCGCAAGCTAGATGTTGACAATATTCCTTTTTTAAATAACATAATGATGTGAGCTTCGCTTCCCAATATATCATAGTACAAGATGTGCCTGTCTGTCTCGATGGACGAAAGAAACTCTAGCGCATTCTTGTCCAGCGAGCCGCCAGTTCTTGATCTGTACATAGCTAAAGAACTCAAAGCGTTTTATTTTAATATTCTAAAGATACGAAATACCAGATAGTTTTTGGTGCTCCTGTTACTGGAAATGAGCAGCATCTGGCAATGATTAAATACCAATATATAATCCTATATTGTATGGTTCAGGATCTTCAAAATACTCGAAAGCAAATTTTTGATGAGTTGACAAAGATTGTAGACCCAGAAATTGGAGTTTCTATAATGGAGCTCGAATTAATTGATAACGTAAATATTGATTCTTCAAATGTGTCTATAGATTTGCACTTGACCAGCCCGTTCTGCCCTGCAGTCTTTGGCTTCAAAATAGCTCAAGATGTCAGAGATAATGTGTATAAGATTTCTGATATCAGTTCAGTAAAAGTAAACGTTAGTAATCATTTTATGGCAGAGGCCATCAATAAGCAGGTCAACGAAAGCTCCCCCCCTCCAAAGACATAGGAACCTCTATATTCGTGATTCTATGGTCTCAAAGAGTCGGGTTAGCGAAGTATCCAAACTTCAATTCGCTACTAGTTAAGCCGTGTTTCAATAATAAGTTAAGACCTCCTACCTTCAGCCCTGACCCTAAGATCCCTCTCTGCTAGTCTCTCTTAATTCAGCGAGTCTTTTCTTGGGCTTTTTGGTAATGCTCATCAGATGACTTCTCAACATTTGTATCCCTAATGCAGGATCAACTCCTTTTGGGCACACCTTACTACACGAACCAGCAAAATGACATCTCCATATTCCGTGTTTATCGTCTATGATGCTCAGGCGTTTCTCTACAGCATCGTCCCTGCTATCTGCAAAATATCTATAGGCTTGAGCTAAAGCCTGAGGACCGGGGAATTTTGTATCTGTGGCAACTGTAGGGCAGGCAGAGTAACAAAGTCCACACTTTATGCAATACGAAAACTGAAGAAACTCGTCTACTTCTTGAGGCGTCTGTTCGAACTCGCTTAGCTTATCTATGCCGGGATCGGGGTGCAGGTTTTGAATATAAGGTTGAATTTTCTTATGATGATCAAAGAACTCCTGGAAGTCAGTCACAAGGTCACGTATTAGAGGAAAGTTGGGTAGAGGTTCACATGTGATTGTATGTGTTCCCAGTTCCGAAATTTTCGTATAACATGCAAGTCTTGGGATGCCATTAATCTTCATGCCGCAGGACCCGCATGATGCCATCCGGCATGAATATCTTATTGCTACACTACTATCCAGTCGTTCTTTCGCATATATGAGTGCGTCTAGGACAGTAGTCCAACGGCTAACGGGCACATGATAGGAATCATACGAATTCTCTGGTTTCTGGTTTGGTCCTCCTCTGTAAATATTTAACACAATATCCGAAGTATCGTCGCTAGCTCTGGGAAGATTTATTTCTGACGTATCTCTTGCTAATAAGAACTTCCTTTTCATCCCGCTTCACCATGCATTTTATATAGACTTCATCCGCTAACAATTATAATTGTTCGTGTTCCGTACCCTATTACAACTAGCATTGCTGTCAATGTAAATAGCATAACGAATTTTTCCCACCTCGCGTCTTGTCTCAATTCAAGCAGCATTACTCTCAATCCGTTGAATCCATGTATTGATACGAGTATTAGTATGCTTTCCAAGAGTAAGGAATATAATATATTCTGATAGTTGGCAACAACGTTTTCGTACTCGAGAGACATAGAAAAGGGAGTTATAACCCTCATCATTACATGTACTGCAACCGTCAAGAGAGCGGCAAGCCCAGTAACGTAGTGGATTTTCATAACAGTACTTTCTCTCATAAATTTACGTCTGGTGTTCTGAACATTTCCTGCCACTATTACTTATTCTCCTCCAAAGAGTACACTACTGCCATAAAGCATAGCCGCAGCTGCCAATATCAGTGCTACCCAAATCCCAGATCTCTGGATATTATTAAGTGAACCTGCCTCGTATGGATAGTCTGGCCTTCCTGGTTTTCCAAGGCCCCGCGCTGTTTCTGCAAATATAAGCCTTATACCATTAATCGAATGAAACGTGCTGGTCCCTATAACGAGGATCAAGAAGATGTGCCCATAAGTCGTTTGAGTAAGTTCAAGCATAGCATTCCAAGCATCGAGCCCTCCTACCAAATTGCTCGTCTCGTAAACGTGTCCCACAAAGTATAGAAGCAAAAAGAGACCTGTCAACCGCATAAGCCAGTATGAAAGCCGTTCCCATCCATATCGTGTAGGATTGAGCCATCCCTTTAGACCTTCTCGATTCGACCATTTGTTTGAGTCTTGCTTGTCTTTGAAGGCTTCCATCTAATACTTTCTCTCCACAGGTGCATATCTCGTAAATGTGACAGGGTGCCAGGCCATATGAGGCTGGCTATCTGAGTAGTAAGCCAAGGTATGTTTTAAGAAATTGAGGTCATCACGTTTGGGGTAGTCTGTCCTTGCATGGGCTCCCCTAGATTCCCGTCGAATGTAAGCACCCATTAAGACCACTTCGGCGATTCTGAACATCGAGTCTGCCTCCATTACATTGAAGAAGTTGGTGTTATATTCCTTGGCACGGTCGTCGACGTGTTTCCAGGTCATATCCCTTAGTTCACTTAACCTTTTAATACCTTCGCTCAGGCCTTCGTTGTCCCTAAAAACATATGCCTTGTCATCCATATTATCAGTTAGTGATTTTCGTACTTCGTAAGGGTTAACCTGGCCTCTCCCTCGGAAAATTCCATCGTAGATTCTTTTTTCTTCTTGGTGGACCTGTTCTCCATTGATAGACGGACTGTCTTTGTTCGATGCATATTGTACTGCCAATTTACCTGTTATTCTACCCCATACGAGGCATTCGGATGTAGAATTCGCTCCAAGACGATTGGAACCATGAGTACTATTGCATGATGCTTCGCCAGCTGCCCAAAGTCCACTTATTTCCGTGCCTCCGTCAATGTTGGTATGAATTCCACCCATCATGTAATGACATACTGGTCGTATTTGGATGGGCTCCTTTACTATATCCACTCCAGAGAACTTTATTCCAATTTCCCTTATCCCGGCTAATTTACTCTTAATAGTTTCTTCACCTAAATGTGTCAAGTCGAGAGTAAGGCAAGCAGCACCTGACTCATGTACCATCCCTCTTCCCTCTTGAATTTCTCTTATCATCGAACGAGAAACGACATCTCTTGGGGCTAGTTCAAGCTTTTCTGGAGCGTACTTTTTCATGAATCTCTCACAATCGCTGTTGACCAGGTACCCTCCTTCTCCTCTCGCCCCTTCTGTTACTAATATTCCAGAAGGGAGAATACCAGTTGGATGGAACTGGACAAATTCCATGTCCTTGAGGCCCAGACCTGCTCTGTAAGCCATGTCTAATCCATCAGGGGTCGAGGAATATGAGTATGTAGAAAAGCTGTAGATTCTTCCTGCACCACCGGTACAGATTATACCTGCCGGAGCCTTGAAAACAACAAAATCTCCCGACTTCATTTCTATTGCTGTAACGCCTGCAAAGGTCTTGTTGTCATGGAGGATAGAAGTGCAAAACCATTCATTGTAGAATTCAATATTTTCATATTTTAGGCACGTATCATAAAGGGTCTGCATTTCATAAAAACCAACTTTATCCTGTGCGTAAGTCGCCCGAGGAAAAGAGTATCCTCCAAACTTCCTTTGATCTATTCTCCCGTCAAGCCTTCTGGACCAAGGCATACCCCAATGATCGAGCTGGTAGATTTCTAGAGGCATCGTCTTGACAAGGCGTTCGGCAACATCCTGGTCTGCGAGAAAATCACTTCCTTTAATAGTGTCATAGATATGGGATTCTTCGTTGTCCCCCTCTTCTTGGAAAAGTACTGCTGCAGTACCACCCTCGGCCGAAACTGAATGAGAACGCATGACCTGGACTTTAGATAGCACTGCTATTTCCGCAGAGTTGCTGTTGGATGCAGCGGAGATCGCGGCCCTTAACCCGGCTAGACCAGAACCAATAATTAGAACATCATAAGAAACTGAATCTGTCAGTTATGATATCAGGCTCCTGAATTAACGGGAAAATATTCTCATAAATACCTTTAGGATCATTATTTATTTGGATAAAGATCCAAAGCAATATCAGTTTCAAATTAGATAAGTAGTCTTCATTTCGGGCAGGAACCGTCTTCTAATTGCTTTTGTCGCAGAGCAAGGCAGCAGAATGTTCATTACTTTAATTTTAGTTTTCTTATTTATATAATCTGTCGTTTAATCCAGTCGTATTTCCTTATCTGTGGCTCCGGGTATCCACATTTAGCGCATTGCTTTCCTCGCTTGTGAAAGGAATTATGACCGCATCTTCTACATCTTATGTGTGTCTTCTTCCTAGTGAATTTGCCCATTGAGGTAGTGCCTTTGGTCATAATAATCACCTATTTTTAAGCGGGTGGTGGAGATATAATGACAACATTGTCTCCCCTAACTACAATCATTCCAAGCTCATTTGTCTTACTTCCTTCTAGTATTTCTACAGAGTCATCTAATAGCAAGTTCATGTGTTGGTCGAAACCATGAAGATTACCTCTAATTACTTTGCCACCCTTTAGCTTTATGAGAACGACTTTTCCCAGGCTCTCATCCAAAACTTTTACAGCCATATCTACCGACAATATGTTCTGATACCTACAACTAAACCTAATTAAGGCTATATATTAAAATTTCATTTCTCATTTCTTCTCAGTTATTATGCTCACAAGTCTTCTAGTTCCAGGATTACCTTAGCTATATTTTTGATGATTTGATCCAGGAGGTCCTGACCTTTAGTGGCCGTAGCATTCCTGGGATCTCCCCAGACGCCATTCTTAGAAATCTTCGGAAATGATCCCGGATTATTTGTAAGCGTTTGATATGTTCCTTTCAATTTCCGGCGATTAACAGTACCTGGCTCAGCCCTATCCATCCTTACGTAGTCAGAGCGAATCGCTAACATTATTGAAGTCTCCGTCTCCCCCCCATGGTCAAATTCGATATCCATCATATTCCAATAGTTCAGAGAAAATGCAGAGAATTCTTTATCAGAATCATTTTGGCCAAGATAGTGATTCACGTATTGTAGAGCGCCGCTATTTCCATGATGACCGTTTACATAAATTACGTTCTTTAATCCTCTTTTCGACAAGGATATGGATATGTCGTGGGTTAGATTAATCAGAGTGGAGTATCTTAGGGACACATTAAATAAGGGACTATGTTCAATGGAAATGCCATAACTAATGGGCGGCAATACAAAAGCCCCCATGCGTTTGGCAACAAGTTTTGTTATATGACTCGCTATTATCAGATCGGTTGCTACGGGTAGATGTCTGCCATGTTGTTCAAGAGATCCTACAGGAACTAGTGCTCGCGTATAATTCTTAGTCATCCGATCAAATTCGACAGAAGTTATTCCATCAACCACATCAATTGCCATCTTCCAATTTCATCAATAACGCTGACGTTTATAATTTTGGCGACTAATCGTGTTCTAGTAATTGAGATTGTAACCACTGAATATGGGAAATAATATTTCAGAATTTCAAATTAGCTGAATTGATTGGTAAATATTTCATAGAATTCAGGCAAATGTTCTTCCTTGCCAAATATTAGTTGTATTCAAGACCTGCCATGAATTTACCCCAGTTAGTCTCTAATCTGAACTCGTCCCCAGTATACTTCGAGCTTGTCTTCTAAATAGAGTTTTAATGCTTTGAGGAGTGTTTTTGCCTCTAGCTCACGCCCTTTGCTTTTTATGGACTCTAGGGTATCAGAAGGTAGTACGTCAAAGGCATCCTGACAAATAATCGGACCTTGGTCGAGTTCGTCAGTTATAAAGTGAGCAGTGCAGCCCACGATTTTAGCGCCCTTCTCAAATGCTTGCACGTACGCGTAAGCGCCTGGGAAGGCAGGTAACAGGGAGGGATGGATATTAATTATTCTGTTTGGATATCTCCATACAAAATTAGGACTTAAGACGCGCATGTATCTTGCAAGTACGATCAGATCAATATTAAATTCCTCAATTAGCTTTAGGATTCTTGCCTCAGTTTCTTCCTGGCTTTTACTATTAGCTACAACTCGATAGGGGATTCCAGCATTTTTTGCCATTTGTACGAACGTATAATCGGTACCTATTATAACCGAAAGATTTGCATAAATTTCCCTGTTCTTTCGTGCTTCCAGAATTTTTTGAAGACAATGTTCTTCCTTACTAGCTAGAACGGCGATATTCTTTAACCTATTGGATTCTTGATAATGTATTTTGATTTCCATATTCAACTTTTTGGAAAGGTGGAGCAGTGATTTGTCCAATACTTTCTTGTCGATTTTGTTAAATGAGGCTTCGAGCTGCATTCCAAATAGACCTCTGACAACGTTTTGGCTTATTTGCTGAATATTTCCACCTCTACTAAAAATCGCGTTAGTTATCTCGGCAACCACTCCCTTTCGATCTTTTCCTATGACTGTAACTTCAATCAGAGTTTCATTTTGGCTCCTATGCTTAATCAATCAGTATGATAAATATTACCACCAGGTTAAATATCATCTCAATCTAGTCTTTACACACTTTAAAATGGAATTGCCCTTCCCCTTTTGATTGCAGACTGTATGTCTTTTTCTTAAGTGTCATTTGTTCATAAACCAACTACTAAATTCTAACGCCTTATCTATGAAACCAAGATTAAGAACTTGATCAAGTCGCATATCTGCAGAAAAAATCAATAAACAGACATTATCTGCTCAAACATTCACCCACAACCAATCCAGTCATCCGCCACAAGCTTTAAGTTAATTGATATACAAATGATTCCCTTTCTATCATGACCATGAACAATTTGATTAACGTGAAACATAAAAAGACTGGCTGAGGACCACGACAGTATACTTAAATAATTTAGGTTCTACTAAAGTTGACGGTAGGGACGATTTTCAGGTTGAAACATTTGTCTAGGGTGCGGGAAGCATCATCGTATGGGCTTTCACTTACTTAAATGAGGAATCTATTCTTTATGAGAGAACAACAAAGGCAGCAGAGATTTACGAGATACATCGATTTTAACCAACCAACTAGTAAATGCAAAGTATGTTCTACTATTTCGGGATGGCATTGTTATGATTGCGGAGGCGATTTCTGCCAGAACCATTTTAACCGTCACAAACAAGATCATTTTTGTAGAAAAGCTTGAGAATGTAAATGTCTCAGCTGAGTTCATTAAAGATGAAAACCGGCTGTTTTACTCCCAGCATCAATTAGTCCCTTCTTAGTACTTACAATGCCGGTAATACCTCGCAAGATAATCCCTTGCATTCGTACATTCAATATATAATCTTGATATTGAATTTGAGTGGCTTGGTTGATGGATTTGTTAGGTTGGTGTTGTACTTCTCAGTACTATGCTAATTGGATCCGTCTTATGTGGAAATTTCATTATTACTCAAATAAACCATATACCTTTGATGTTAGGATGCGGGGGGTGGGATTCGAACCCACGAATCCCTAAGGAACAGGGATATAGGAAACACACAATGTTTTCATTGCGCGTCCTTTCTAAGCTTCGCACCCTTTCATAATTTGCTTGAAAGGGACCTGCGCCGTTGACCGAGCTTGGCGACCCCCGCATGAACCATCTTCTTTGTAGCTTTGGCTCATACATTTATCTATTGTTAAAGCTTGCAGGACAATCACTCCCTACTATCCATCCGCGTAGATAATATGACCCAAGGTCAAATGCTAGAATTGAAGGTAAGTTTATACCAAATAATCCATCATGGAGTCGGATAACAACAAATGACTAGAGTGGAAAGCAGAGCATTATTTGGAACAAATGGGGTCAGAGGCATATTCGGAACAGATTTAACGTCTGAGATAATTATTCGACTGTCAAAATCTCTCGCACATCATTTTCCTCAAGGTATTTTGGCGGTTGGATTTGATGGAAGGATCTCAAGTCCAATAATATCTAGATTAGTGTGTTCAGCTCTCAACTCTGAGGGAAGGGATATTCGATTGGTTGGCCAATTGCCCACCCCGTGCCTTCAATACGCTGTCAAATACGGGAACTGTAGTGGAGGACTCATGATCACAGCATCACATAATCCGCCTGAATATAACGGAATCAAGCCGATAGCCACCGATGGGATAGAGATTTCGAGGGAAGATGAATCGAAAGTTCAGGAAATTTTTTATTCGAACGCGCATTCATCAAATAACTTAATGGGCAGGGAATTTGTCGAAGAAAATATAGTTGAATCCTACATGGAAACGATTTACGGTCTTGTTGACGTTGAAAAAATTCGAGATCGTAAATTCAAAATAGTTGTCGATGGAGGCAACGGCGTTCAAGGACCTGTCGGTTCCTCGTTGACAAATAGGCTTGGATGTGAGGTAATTACACTTAACTGCAATATTGACGGAGACTTTCCAGGACGAGGCCCAGAACCCACTGTTGATAATTTGAAATCATTGTCCGACGCTGTAATTAATGCAGGAGCCGATCTTGGAGTCGCATATGATGGTGACGGAGACCGAAGTATATTTTGTGATGAAAAGGGCCAGCCTTATCCTGGAGACAAGACTGGTGCTCTACTGACAAAATACCTCTTAGATACTAAACATCTCAATACTGCTGTGGTGTGTCCGATAAACACTACCGTAGCGGTATCAATAGTTGCAAAGGAAGGTAAAGCTAATGTGGTATTTACTAAAGTTGGAAGCGTTGAGGTATCTAGAGAGATGGCAAAAAGTAAGGCGATTCTAGGAATGGAGGAAAACGGTGGATTCATGTACGGAAAATTAAATGAAGTAAGAGACGGAGCTATGACTACTGCTTTGGTTTTAGAGATGTTAGCTACATATTCAAAAGTCAGTTTTTCTAATGTTATGAATACCCTCCCTCGAACCTTTCAATTTAAGTC
>Ga0193739_1000228_pt1 | contig 15820 bp, 20 predicted proteins | sample L2a2metaG_FD_144926 | JGI IMG/M metagenome (GOLD analysis project Ga0193739, IMG submission 144926) | Soil microbial communities from a riparian zone of the East river system, Colorado, United States - L2a2 | ecosystem: Environmental > Terrestrial > Soil > Riparian zone | place: USA: East River...
CCAATTATTTCAATGACGTAGCCCAATTTTTTAATAATAGCCTCAGTCATTACTCTTTTTAGGATATAGCCGATTGCCACCAAAATAATTCCTACAATTAAAACGCTTAACCAATCAGCCAATTTTTACCAGCCTCACATTTCTTAATGCGATTAAACTTTTTGAGTCTTCATACATAAAGTCCATTTCAAGTCTTTTATCATTATCACTCTAATATATACTCTATAAACCAGTTTTTTTGCTCAAAAATAACGCATTGTTTATAATCTATTTCGAGCCAATTTATTGTATCAAGTAGCCTCTTGTTAGGTGTTCAGAAATTAAAGATGAATCTAGAAAATGGTAGGGTGTTCAATGAAGGACTAACTATTGGAGAAAATCTTTCTAATTATTATTTCGTTCCAAAGGATCCCGATAGATATCATCCTGCCCAAAGAGGGATTCCCATGACGTTCGAGTATGTGAGAAGCAATGGGCGCATCCCCAAGCACAGAATACCAAATACCGGCTTCAGAGATTATTTTCCAATATACGGTACAATTGAAATGCTTCCCTGATGAGGTATTAGTGCCTTGAGTAGCTGACCTAGGACTCTTAACACAACTTTATTGAGCGAGCCAGAGTGATAGCTCTTTCTAAATCATCATCCAAAATTTCCTGCTTTTTATATTTTTTATTAAAGTATATCAAATCTACAATTTTGGTATTGTCCATATTTACTATGGTTCTAACGTCATTTCCGTTTCTAGAAGTTCCCCCAAATGTGCGATTTGTATTTCCTGTCAACACTACAAGTCTGTCTACAATATTGAGCGACTTTGATGCATTTGAGATTTGTGCTTGGGTTTTAATTGGCTCATCCTTAATGACAACAGATACAGCTATCTTTGATCCGTAACTATCATTGTATGTAATATCGATTCCCTCACCCACTAGATTATCAAAATTTAGCTCATTTACGTATCCTTCATAGTTCGTTAACGTCAAAAGATTTCTAACGGCTTCACGTATGTCAGGTTCAATTGTATCCATACTATTGACACTCTTCTTTATCTGTATAAAATCTGATAGAGGAACATTCATCAAACTTCCCCTTATTTTGGATCCTGGATAAATAATTTTTATTGTATCATCAATTATTGACTCATCTAGTATGAATGAACCTCGCTTTGAAGCCTGTTCTGTTGCATGGTAAAAAATATTCAACATTGATCTTACGTTTCTAAAGTCCGGAAACTCATCATAAACTAGTTTAATTTTTGTTTCAAGCTCATTCTCTTGATCGGATGTAAAATGCTTATTCTCATCGTAATGTTTTATATACTCAAATATGATGTCTTTTAGTTCACCAAGAGTGTTAGAACCTGCCAGATCAATCTTGTAATTTGCTTTTTCCAGCCTATCAAAGACTGAAGAATTCTCTTTTTTGATTTCATCATACGAAGAAGGAGTGAGTATCAGCATTAGTATGGATGAGGGTATGTGTGCATTAATTATTGCTTTAATAAATTCTAAGGATTCTCTTTTAGAATCAAATTCATCAAACTGAAATATTGTTATTTTATTCAATAATTTTAGGTTAATGTCAGCTATTGCACTCAAACTATTTATCACACCTTCAAGGGACCTAATTTTTGAAACATCTGTTCTCAATCTATCTTCTAGTAACGACTTGATGATTTCGATTTGTATTTCCGAAAAGCCAGATGAAAGGATTTCAGATAAGTATTGAAAATTTAATTTCTGTTTCCCTTTCAGAATCTCATCTGCTCTTTGTTTGAGATATTTGTTACCACTCAGATTATCCAAAAATCCATAGTTAAATGCCTTTCTCACAGAGCTTCCATAATCATCGGCCTTTTTGCATAAAAAATAAAGTACACTCCTTCTTAGGCTTTCGATATCATCATGACTAAACCCTCCGAGTATTGAATCATAAGTATTATGGATATCTCTAGGAGAAACTTGAGCCAAATCAACATAGGATGTTACTGCTTTTTCAGTGAGATCCGGCAATCCCTTAATGTGAAACGCAAGGTGGGTCTTTCCCGAACCTACATCTTGAATCATGGTTATCAATCTAAAATCTCTGTCGGTTGGGCTTGTTCCCTCTAGTTTTGAATAAAGATCACTAATGCAAGTAATTATGGCCTGTTTTGCATCCTTGTGCGTCCTTCCTCCAAGTATTTGACTATCGACATAGGAAGGTGTTGGGCTGCTTGGGTACGGGTTTAATTTTAATCCATAGGGATACATTCTCATATGCCTCTCACATATCCATGGAGTAAACCTCTCAAAGTCAACCCCTCATTACCTCCAGTAGACAGCTCGTATTCATTATGATAGGAATTGACTAGCTGCTCAACTAGTTCATAAAATTCGTTCTTGTTTAGATCGAATTTTTGGGCTAGCTCATCTCTAACCTGCCCAAGCTCAATCCAGCCTATTGAGCTGTTTGACCTTGAGAGAACTGTATCAAATTCGATTTTGAAATTATCCAAATTGACTAGAGATTTATGAGATTCTGTTCTTTCAGTCTTTAAAAGTTCAATTAAACCATTTATTGCATCTTTCACACTGTTTGAGTGACTATCCAGTTTTCTTTCAATGAATTTTATGCGCTCAATTAGAATTCTAAATTTTGGATCGACATTATTCAGATGTTTGAGATACACCTCAGAAGTCCAGCAGTAATACGCCGCTCCTTTTTTATCAACACAGACCTTTCCGTCATTAACTAAATTCTCCAAGGTCTTGTCTAGATCAAATGAAGTAAATTCCCTTTTTAAATCAGATTTTTTTATTCCGTTTGAACCTGTCGAGAGTATTTTCTCTAATACTAATTCTTCTGATGACATGAAAAATTATCATATTTTTTTTATTTAAATTGCGGTGTAATAGAACTGATTACCCATTATCAAGAATATTAGATCAAAGATAATGTTATTAGTTATTTTATTAGATATTTACAATGGGATGAAGATTACTCTTTGCTGATTATTTAGATGATGAAAGCACTAGGGTAACTGACCATATTCTTCCGTTCGACTGAGACTATCAATACATATTCATAGAAAAAGCGAATAATGGGAAATCGATGAGTTGCTATAGGAATTGACGAATCAATGAACGAATCAATGAATAAATAAATTGATCGATTGTAATACATATTCTACAAAATGCCCAAGAGATTTTTCTATACGCTTGATGATTTTAAAAAGAATTTGCACAAATATGATGCATCTTTAATTGATTACAATGAAAATCCGATACCATGTATTCATATTGATTCCAAAAGATATGATGAAATAATTAGAAAAGTTGCGGGTAAAAAACTTGCTGTTGATGTATTGTTAGATTTATTTCATGACTCAAAGCATGTATTTGTTGACATACTAATGACTTACCTTGACTACGATTTCGATGAAAACTACCTTTTTTATGCAAATAAAATGCCTGAATTTTTCGACGCGCTGGCAAATACTGGACTAATTGCCATAGCTCCGACAGACGCTGAAAGTGTTTCCCAAGGAAACTTGCTCGTAATTCAGATTCCAAGAAAAGATAGCGCGGAGAGTGCTTATAATCAGATGATGGAGATAATAAGCAAACTAAAAAAATGACACTATATCGGAAAAACTAATTGCGACGGCCGGGATTTGAACCCGGGTTACCAGATTGGCAATCTGATGTCCTAGACCAAACTGGACGACCGTCGCATGACTCCTAGTGATGAAAAAAATATTGCTTATTTTAACTGTTTCTTTAGATCCTATTCAGTATTTTGCAAAATCACCACAACTAGGACGTTTAAAAATAAGTGTAGCGTGTCCGTAAATTGGTTGAATCATAGATGATTCTAATGATAAAATTCGTATCGTGCAAGTTCGATTGATTTTTCTCTCTTTAATTGGTAACTCAAACGATCATCATAACAGTGGAATACCCTCTACTTTCGGAAACATGATCATCTTTTACCTCTTCGACAATGATAGTAATAGAAACAATACTGCCTTTTTCACAACTTGATGCATCAAGTGTTATGTAGTCATTCAAGATATCAACGGTATTCATGCTCTCTTCACTTATTGTAGGTGATATTGGGGAACTTGATGCGATAAGAAATAATTCATTCTTGCTATACTTTCCCAATCTAACCATTCTCCCCTCTTGGGGTATAGCATTTACTCTCAGGGCTATCGTACCTTGGTTGTGTTTTGCATATCTTTTCACTGAATTTACAGAAACCTCAAAATGAAACGGGTATCCGGCCGTGTTTTCGGCCATTTTGTTGATACCGTCATTCATAACTATGTCAACCTTCTTTATGGTATTACAAAAATTTCTTATCCAATTATTAGTGGTTGTAATGACATTATCGATAGATTCTTTTCTTTTGGAGGATTCTTCATTGCTTAATTGATATCTATCCACCCAATCTTTATAGTCTCTACTAATGTCTGTAATAAATTCGGTACATGTATATTGATAATCCTCAATACTGGTAGCGCGCTCAGAACTAGAATCGGTTGCGAACATATGATTGTGTTATTGTATTACTAAATAAGATTTAAGTGTCATCAGTCTTAGACCGACTGAAATCAAATATTGCGATTCAACGGAAATTATTTATTTTGCCATAAAGACAAATACAGTAGAATAATATATTGAATGTGACGTTTTTATTCAACAAATGAGTTTTTCTGATTTGTATTCAGATTTATTATATAACATTAAGTATCACAAAAGCGAAATTCAAAAATCGTTAAAGAAAAGCCCTAATGGTGCGTACCAATATGTAAATCAGTTGTCTGAATTCACTGGATCAAGATATCATGTAACCCTAAACATCCATTTTCCAGATCCAAAAAAAATTTACGATGTAGAAGATTATGGTACAGAAAATTTGGGCTTGGTAGTAGATAAGTTCAGGAAGCGGTTTCCGATACCTCGCGAAAGTATCAAACAAAAGGCCATTGAATTCTTAGGAAGTGTAACACCACAAGATGCTTATATGTACGAAGGTAAAGAAGGGTTGAAGATTTTTACTCTTCAAGGCAGGTTAGAAATTTTACCAGGTTCAATACATCTTTGGTGTAGGATTGACGAGAATGTGAAAAAATTTTGCGATTGGTTAATGCAAGAAGTGTTGCTAATCAATGACAAAGATGCCAATTAGCACTTATATTTTAGTACTCAATTCGTATACCAATAATAAATGCACAACAAAATAACCGTTCTTTGAGTTAGAATATGAATACTTCAAAACTGCTAGAAAAAAATCTATTTGTAGGAAACATCCACCATATTGATAGTTTTTGTTACCGCAATGAGGTACAAGATTTTTATTTAGTGCGCAATTGGTATTGTACTACGCCTTAGTGTGGTCTATGATGTTTGCAAGATTGATATCGTAATCTGTGATTCCACCTGCATCGTGAGTACTCAGTTTAACTGTAACAGTATCATAGACATTTGACCATTCAGGATGATGGTTGATTTTCTCGGCCTCTAAAGCTATTCTTGTCATGAAACCAAATGCCTCGATAAAATTTGAAAATCTAAAAGACTTTTGCAATTTTGCATCTTTTAATTCCCATCCACTCAGAGTCCTGACGATCTCATCTAATTCATTTCCCACTAATTTCTTGTATTTTGGTTGAGACATGATTGATATTATCTTACTTGCTTTATAGACTTTTATTCCTGAGATAAGCCCGTGTTGACCATTTGCCTGGCCAATTTATTTTTATAATTCAATATCATATTAATTGCCGCAATAGTTTTACAATCGATTATTTTTCCAGAAATACATTTTTTTAGAGCAGAACTCAATGTCATTCGTTTAATCTTTATTTGTTCATCTTCATCCGGTGTAAGTCTTTTTTTCGAAATTCTCAGGTTTGATGCCAAGAGGAAATACATTTTTTCAGTATCGTAACCAGGAGCTAGATAACACTGAAATAAAGGTGTCAATCTACCCGTGTAACCTATTTCCTCGTTCATTTCGCGTAGTGCCGCATCTTGAGGGGTTTCGCCCTTTTCAATTTTACCGGCAGGAATTTCTAGCAGACTTTTTCTAGCAGCTATTCGAAATTGTTCCACCAGTATAATATTTTCCTTGTTGTCTAATGCAATTATCCCTACGGAATCTGAATGTTCAACTACTTCTTTTTCTATGATCTTATCTCCCAAGTAATACTTATCCAACCGGATCGATATTTTACCGGAGTAAAGTTTGCTGCTACCGGTTACAATGTGTTGATCCATTTCAAATAGAATTTAATCTAAAGATACTTAATCTTTGTTTACTAGATTAGTTAAATGATTTGAGTAACAAAGTAAGATTATAACAATGATTTAACCTTGAAATTCCTGTTCAGAATATTAGCTAAGGTATGGAATGAAATCTAACGACATGTGTCTTCAAAACAGTAATTGATAATTTCTGGCTCATCGGATTTCAATCATATGATTTAATAATATTAATAACTTCACTCAATGCGTCAATTCTGATTGGCCATGAAAAATTCTTGTTCCATGGTTGATTAAATACTATTCCAATTCTGGGATGTACTAGATCGCTAAAATTTATAGGTGCATCATCGACTAGAATATCAAACGGATAATCTGTCTTTGGGGCATCATCATATACGAACATGAGATCATCGCAGTGGATCTTGTGTAAATCCAACCATTTTATGACATTACTCACAGAAGATCTATATCTTTTTGTCAAAATGGAAATTCTGAATCCTTTATTATGAAGATTAGACACTATATTACCAATAGAAGGTTCTGTTGAGGGAATATCTATCCAGCGCTTATCCCAAATATATGTAAAAATGTCCGAAACCTCGGTAATAGAAATATCGAGAATTTTTGATATGTCCCAGGAAATAATATTGTCTTTGGTTATACTTGAATTGTTCCGCTTGTTAAATTCTTCAACCCAAATAACCATAGTGTCTGCGAGTACTGAATCCAAGTCAATTGCAAGTTTTCTTTTAGAAGCCAAGCTACGCACTGTATTTGATTATGTTGAAAAATATCTTATTTATTTTTTTGAATTGGATAGACGATTGTAATGTTAAATAAAAGTTAACCAGAAACTCAGTTTCATACTTAAACTTTATTATATCGGAAAATTTAGTTTCTACCTGTGACAAATTTCTTCAAATCATTTTGTGAAACAATAGCGAGATCTGACAAAAACATCAGGTTTGCAGCAATTGTCGATCACCATGGAACAATCCTGGCATTGTATGAAAGAAAAGGAATTAAACCATTGCTAAATGAAGAACAAACTGCTCAGTATGCACTTGCGGCTGTTACCAGACAGTACACGAGAATAAGATGGCAGTCGATTCTCGGTAAAATCGATTATACATGCTCAAGCTATGAAAAATTATTGAGGATTACAATACCAATAACTGATTCTAGAAATCACTTGTGCTTTGTCATCATATTTACACTGGACGTAACTACAAAGAATTTTCACCACATCATTATGAACAAAGTAAAACCCATAGTAAAAGAAAAGGAAAAGGAATTATTGAATAGAGCATAGTTCATATCCAAACACATTAGTTTTGTAATCATTCTTGTTCAAATGAATTCAAAATTAATAAAGACTAGATTAGCCTGTTTTTTAATAATATTGATATACTCCTGTTTTTTCCATTATAACAAAATATGCCAAAGGAAAGAATAAAATTTTTTAGATCTTATGAACCGCATGGCCTTGAGCAAGACATTAACCATTTTTTAGAGAATGAAACAAAGGTTGTGATGGACATCTCTTTTTTGCATACTGTAACAGGTCATGGAAACGAAATTTTTTATGACGCCTACATACGCTATACACCGAAATCAGCGTCAAAATCTAAGGAAGGGAATTAATAAAATAGATCCACATTTGCAACTTGGTATCAATTATTGGAATCTATAAGTACATATTTTTGTCATGATTTATTTGGAATAATTTCGATAGGCCCTTGCAGCTAGTGTAGCTAGTCGTAGTGGTTCTGGTTTAGCACCTTGGATTACTAGCGAATTTAGCAAATTCGAAGCATCAGAAAATTCGAGCCCCCAATGACGAAGATATATTGTTTTTCCAGTCCACAACCTCAACGGTTTTCGTTCATCAAGTTTCAAATAATCGTTAATTTTTTGGTTCGCAGACATGCCATGAATAGAGCCCTTCAATCCGGAGGATCTTCTGTATGAAATGGCTATTACTGGTATCCCAGTTATTTCATTAATATATTTACCACTAATAATATTGAATAAACTGATTATTAATCCTCCTAGGAGAACACAGTTGATATCAGTTCTGTCCAGACTATCAATCATTGAAAGAACTTTACTAGTGCCATCATTTCCACCTACGATTGTATCAGCATATATGAAACCATCAACTACTAGATCACGTCGCATAACAATACCCGCCAAAATTGATTTCCTATCCTGTTTCTGAAAACTTTCTGCAATTGCAAGAATTCTAATTCCCTTCTTGTTATTATGAAATCGCACCAACTATGTACTTTTATTGGCACTCAAATCATAATTAAATCATTATTAAGTTGTGCATATAAATAGTTAAACAGGTTAGAAAAGAATCTTTATATATTAATTGTATTGTTGACTAATAAAGTTTACCTACCCGAATGTGATTGTGAAAAATTTATGGATATAAGACTATCTTAATTTATTCCCTCATATATCACACAGGTCTTACTCCCTTTGAACCGCAGTTAGGACATGCGATTTTATTATGCTCATTACCACAGTTGATACAAGAGAACTTCAGGGGTTGGTATGCCGAACCGTTAATTCCTGTACCTGCCCGAGGACCAAATCCAGAGGAGAACATGGATTTGTACCAACCTATTATTCCTCCCATACCCGCCTTTCTTAACGCCCTATCGTCTCTGTAGATACGAAGACAGAAGAGCACAATTATGGATACTATGAATGATATAGGAAATGGTAAAACAATATGTAAGATGACAACTACGGCCACAGATATAAATAACCAAATCATAGAACTCCTAGCAGGATTGTAATTGTCATTGGTCTTAGCCATAACTTCATTTTCGTCTTTATGATATTTAAATGGCTACCAGTTTACCACAGCGGGTAATTCCGGTGCTACGCTCATATATTCTGGATCCCTTTCAGCGAAGTCGTATATTAACTCCTAGAGAATCTTGTCGCTGATTACCTTTGTTTAGTTACTCTAACAAATTATCCCAGTTAATATGTCTTCTCTAAATTCTGTAAGAAACTTCAACTCGGCAGCAATGGATAATAAGATTCCTTTAGCACCAATTGATAGTAAATAAGAAATGAGAGAACAGAACGAGACAATTCAGATAGTACGTAAAATAATAGATGGACCCATTAAGCATTTGGAACAGGAACCAGATTGTAAATGTATTCGGTCAGTACTTTGTGAGGTGTTTGAGGAGTGATAAATAAGAAATGACAATGTGTTATGATCTATCGAAGTGGACTATTCTATCATTATCTTTAAGTGCAGCAACTTTTTGAGTTTATGCTCTGTAAATTTAATTTTTTAATTAAGCACATGCTTAATAAATCTAGTATCTTAATAAATAAATAAGATAGTCAATTTAATATAATTATGGTTTGGAATGACAAATGTCGCCAATGTGATCATACTAGAATCAGTCATAAGCATCCGATTGGTCAAGACGACAACGACCGTCATTGTTTCAAGTGTAATTGTCTGAAATATGAAGGGTGAGCGTACAAGTAAAAAATAATAGTCGCACCAACGGAAATAATATGATAAGAAATGAATTATGACGAAGTAGATATGTATACAAGAGAACGTCGTTATGGTCCAGCAGTTGAACCTCCTGGTACGCCAGAAATAGAAGATAAAGATGAAGAAGATTTTATGTTAATAAAAAATATCTTAGATAATATGTTGTATATACGCACATAGATATCAAGATAAGAAAGATCAGATGATTAGATATATGACCCAAATAGCAAAACAAACGGGAGATTTGAACATTAAAAGATTAATCGCCCATTGTATAATATTTCCTAGCATACTGAAGGAATTTAATGAAATATTATCTAATGAATTAGAAGGAAGTAAAAATAAACAACTGATGGGGAAGTTAATTTGATTCTATAATCAAGAAACAACCCCCAATTGTTTTGTATTACAATTTATAGGTACTACAAACTATAAAACGGCTTACGAAGAATGTATTAGAATTTATGAGTTAGTAAAGTTGATTTCTATCCAAATTCTAAATTGTTTTGGCACAGATCTTTATTTCTCTTAATTGAGGTTTATAAGCAACTTGAGACAGACGGACTTAATGAGTCAAAGATAAAGAAATTCAAAGAGAATTAGATCAACATGGCAGTGATAACGTTCATGTTATCTATGATTTAAACCCGTAGTGTAGTTTATAAATTATCAATCTTTTCTAAATCTGCTATTCTTATCAACTGTAAAGCGCCTATTCTGATACCAGTAAACGATAAAACTAGAAAGGCTGTCTTCAAACGTTGGTCTGAGAACTCTAGTATTTTCTGAATTTCTTCATGATAATAACCTCTATCCTTGCCGTTTATGCTGTTATCTGTCTTCTCAGACTTGATGAATTTCTTTAATTTCTTCCAGTTTAAGATAACGTCATTCATTTCGCAAGCGTGTTTTATTGCAGAGAATATGACTACTTTGTACTGTCTTGATATCTTTTTTTCTACTAGATAATTTGCGATATAATTTGATATTTCCTGTTGTGGTAACCTAAGAAAAGATTCCAGGTTCATTTGATAATATTTTAAGAATTTGGATAGGGAGTATTCGTATGCCTGTCTTGTTTGTTCTGAATTGATAGAGTTCACAAAGTTTGAATAAGAGTCTTCTTTCTGCACTAGCACACCGTTTATTATTTAAACGTAACATAAAGAACTAATTATTTAATCAGTTTTATTCACAACTGAATCATTATTAAGTTGAAAAATCCGATTTGGTCAAAGTAACCTCGATTTCTTTGTGTCTAATAAAGAAAGGGTCTAAATATCATATTCGCAAATAACCATCTGTGGACAATATTCAAAATCGTCAAAAAAAACCCAATAGTCTTATCAATGAAACTAGTCCTTATCTTCTTCAGCACGCGTATAATCCTGTCGAATGGTACGGCTGGAGTCAGGAGGCTCTTGAGAGGTCAAAGAAAGAAGACAAACCAATTTTCTTGAGTATTGGATACAGTTCATGTCACTGGTGTCATGTAATGGCTCATGAGTCATTTGAAGACAACGATATTGCCAAAATCATGAATGAAAATTATATAAACATTAAAGTAGACAGAGAGGAAAGACCCGATATTGATGATATTTATCAGAGAGCATGTCAAATGTATACGGGTACTGGCGGCTGGCCCCTATCAGCATTTTTAACTCCTGATCAAAGACCCTTTTATATCGGTACATATTTTCCAAACGAAAGTAGACATGGTTTACCGGGATTTGGAACAATATTATTAAGATTGGCTGATGGATACAAAAATAGACGCAATGAAGTAATTTCTTCCAGTCAAGAATTTGTTACTGCGCTAAGGGAATCTTCTACTGATATAGTATCAGATACAGAATCAAAGTTAGAAAAAACAATAATAAATGAAGCAGCAGTAACTCTTTTACAATTAGCGGATAACCTGTATGGAGGGTTCGGTAGCGCTCCAAAATTCCCTAATGCATCAAATTTGCTATTCTTATTAAGAGCTTTTGATTATTCAGGAATTACCAAATATAAAGATTTTGTCCTCTTTACGGCTGATAAGATGGATTCAGGAGGAATACATGATCACGTTGGCGGCGGTTTTGCACGTTATTCAACTGATCAGAGATGGTTAGTGCCACATTTTGAAAAAATGCTATATGATAATGCCCTTCTTTCTACACTTTATTCTGAAATATATTCGATAACTTTGGATCCAAACTATTCGAATGTTCTTGAAAAAATTCTCAGATATGTGCAAAGAGAGATGACGTCGAATGAGGGAGCATTCTACTCTTCACAGGATGCAGACTCTGAAGGCGAAGAAGGAAAATATTATTTATGGTCGTACAAGGAGCTCAAAAAAATATTGGAACAGGAGGTCTCTGAGATATTTGCAGCTCGCTTTGGAGTTACTCAAGGAGGTAATTTTGAAGGGAATAACATTTTAAACAAGTATACGTCTGTTCAAAGACTGTCAGAAAAATATTCGAAGACTCAAGAGTGGATAAACGAAAAGATCGAATCCTCATTAGAACAGCTTTACCAGATCCGACTTAAAAGAATCAAGCCAGAAACTGATAGAAAGATTCTAACTTCATGGAATGGGTTGATGATTTCAGGATTTGTTAGCGGCTACAAAGCAACGGGCAATTTAAGTTACCTTGAAAATGCACAAAAGGCAGTTAGTTTCATTGAAAATAATTTAAGTAGTAGTAGTAGTAACAGACTAAATAGAGTTTTCAACAAAGTTTCAAAGATTTCTGGATATCTTGATGATTATGCTTTCTATGTGGATGCTTTAATTAATTTATTTAGCGTAGATTCAAAATCTTACTATCTTGAAAGAGCTATAGAATATACCAATTCAATGATCGAACACTTCTGGGACACTGAAACAAATGATTTTTTCTTCACTCCCGATGACAATGAAAAACTAATTGTAAGAACTAAAAATCACTACGATCTTGCGATTCCCAGTGGCAATTCCGTCGCCACTTCCAATTTAATAAAGTTATATTATTACACTCAAAATGAAGATCTTCTTGCAAAAGCTGACCAAATGATTCAAAGGATGTCAAAGCCAGCAGCAGGAAATCCGTTTGGATTTGGTCAGTTACTCTCGGCAATATATTTGAGGATGAAGACACCATTGGAAATATCTATAATCAAGAACGGAGAATATTCAGAACTTGGAAATCATGTAAACAGAAAATTCCTTCCAAACGCGATTACTGCAATTGTTAATCAGACTTCGTTATCAGAACTTGACAAATATCCGTATTTTAAGAATAAATCAATTAACGCTAACAACAACAATAATAATAACATTAAAAATAACATTAAAGAATTTGCATTTGTGTGTAAGGATTTTACTTGTTCTCTACCTATAAGTACGATAGATGAGCTTGAAAAAAATATTTCATGAATGCAAGTAAATTCTATTTACAAATATCTTAACTGACATAACGTGTAAATATCATCAACTTTTTCACATCATTGTCATCCTAATTGGCAAAAAACAATACGATTTACTCTGACTTGAAGAATGATATTAATCCTATTACATGGATCTCAAAGTATAGACGAAATTCTATATACTATCTAACAATCATGGTATTGTTCTATCACTTAATTGGATTTGTTATTATGGTGATAGGATCGATAGTTGTGGATATAATAGTAAATGACTATAGTGAACCTACAATTCCGCTAACTGTGATCTCGGTAATTTTTGCAGGTCCCTTTGAAGAGACGTTGTTTTTCGGGTTACCATTTTATCTAACAGGAAATAATCTGGTAACTCTGGCAGGAGGTGTTGTTTGGGCTTCATTGCATATTCTAAATACCCCTACAGTACAGGTCAGTAGTCTTGCATATTTGACCTGGCTATTTGTAACACCATCCATTTTCGCAAGTCTCAGAACCTGGATTACTGGAAAAGGATGGTTCGCAATAGTATCGCACTCAATCTGGAATCTAATTTTTTTTGCGGTTGGCTGTACTAATGGGGAGTTTCCATGTAGAATAATTAACGAGAAGGACAATCTTATTGATATTGCTTACGTTTCAACTTCTGCTGTTTTTATTTTACTCACATATTTTCTCTTTTTAAGATATCAAAATAAGATGGCGTACAAGTCAATAAAATAGGCTGGCAATGGTCTAAATATCCTTATTTTAATAATCTAGCTGTGGGTAAAATATTCCTCCAGTTGATATGTGATGAATGTAAACAGATTATTTTGGAAAAAGAAGGTGGGGAAAACCTGAGCTATGAAAAATTCCCAATTACAGCAGATGAAGCCTTAGAGATAGATAAGAACCATAGGGGTCATGAATGTCATATTGAGGCTGTAGAAAAAACATAGCCTCTCTAATGAAATTCAATTCTCAAGCTTTAAATTATTAAGTGATTTATCACAACTACAACACTTGCCAATGATGACCTTTTTGTTATCCCTCTGAGGCAAGACTAAAATCTCATATCAAGGCTGTCTAAAGTGACTATTGAGAACCAGGCACTCATTCCAAACTGAGTCAAAGATTCTCGCCTGATAAGGAAAAAGGACTCGTTAGATAAGTTTACTTTATGGTTTTCATAAAATAGATAAAAATGGAGAAAAGATGGATTTCTGACTTTTTGGGAGTGGGATATAGATATACTGACATTTTCATGAATATCTTGATACTTTATAGCGATAGAAAAAAGGCAATAAAAATATGGAATGAGAATATACATTGGTGGGCAGATGACCAAATAATTCTAAGGTTTATTGAAGATAATGATTATTACTGGTTCATACTCCATCAGCACGGAAGGAACCTTTTTTCAAAAGAAAGTATCGGTTTTTTCAAGAAGAATCAGCTGACTCAGAATTATTTGCGCTTCAAAAAAAATTTTGATCAAAAAACAATATTGCGATTTGCGCTTTACAAATCTTTGGAAAATAAGATTAGTGACAAGGATAGAATGAAAAATGGTGAAAAAGGTGAGAGTAATAATCCTACTTTTGAACTCAATATCTTTAAAAGAATGAAGACTATTTATGATGTAAAATTTCTAAAGATAAGTGAGCTTGAAAGTAATAGCTTTGAAAATTCTTTGATTAAGAACTTGGATACACAACATGAATAGAGAATTTCATTGCGTCCAGAATTGTTCTGATTGTTGTATCTATCGTCAATATTTTCCTTCAGTAGAGTATGGAAAAATAGGTGTTCTTCTTTTACCAGAAGAAAAAGAAGAGATTGAAAGTCTAGCTGAAACTTATAAAATCAAGATTACTGTGCTGCCAAGATTAGGAATTGGTCTTAATGAAAAATTAAATGGTCCTCTTCAAGTAATTGCCTATCAGCTTATGGGCAAAATCAATGGAGATTATTGTCCATTTCTAGATACTGACAGCGAGGATCGCTCTCCACATGGGGGTTTTAATTGCCTAATATACGACTCTAGACCATTATCTTGTCGTGCATATCCTACAATAAAAGAGAACAAGACATATGTGGAGCTTGATTGTAATTGTAAATTCTCGAGGCAAAATTCAATTTGGACGAGTAAGAATTTGCTTTACAATGAATTGGGAGCATTAAAAATGATAAGCAAAAATTTTGACCAATTTGCCGATCAAAGGATATGGCGATACGCGACGCACATAGGAGAAAAACCATTCTTGAATCTTTTACTACCAAGAGGATGGTACCTACAAGATGAGTGAATTAGTATGCGCAATTATTACTCAGATATGCATTATGAATTTTTTTGAGTTCGATTTTGAATATATCACGTCAATTCCCTTTTTTATTTCCACTATTCTACTAATTGGAATCGATTCAAAATTTGAAGATAGATAAATGAATTCTTTGAGTGTTACACTTGCTATATTGTCAAAATCGCGGTATGAAACTTGATAAAGATCGATATCATCATAAAACCTTGCTTTGCTTAATATTTCTTCGAGTTTACCTTTTCTCTTCTTCATTCTTTATAATACATCAGACCCCCGCATTCAATTATTTTTTTTATCAATGGAGGGAAAG
>Ga0193739_1000229_pt1 | contig 15774 bp, 19 predicted proteins | sample L2a2metaG_FD_144926 | JGI IMG/M metagenome (GOLD analysis project Ga0193739, IMG submission 144926) | Soil microbial communities from a riparian zone of the East river system, Colorado, United States - L2a2 | ecosystem: Environmental > Terrestrial > Soil > Riparian zone | place: USA: East River...
CGGGGCTGCAGGCGCTCTTCAACCAGGACAACGGCACGGGGCGCGTCGAATCGATGAACGCCTCCGGATTCCCCGACGCGTCGGCCAATCTGGGACGGTATCTCGCGCGCATCCCCGCCGACATCACGCGAAACATCAAGTTCAGCTTCCCGGGCGCGCCGGGGGGCGGCGGCACCGACCACGCGTCGTTCGTGTCCTGCGGCGCCCCCGGCTTCGGACTCGGCTCCGGCGACTGGGACTACGGCCGCTACACCTGGCACACGAACCGTGACACGTACGACAAGATCAGTTTCGACGATGTGAAGAACAACGCAACGCTGGCGGCGATGCTCGTCTATCTCGCATCGGAAGACACAGTGCCGATGCCGCGCGGCAAGCGGGACGTGTTCCCGCCGCGGCAGGGCGGCCAGCCCGGGGCCTGGCCTGACTGCCGGCAGCCGCAGCGGACCACGCCGCCGCCTGTGCCGCCGCCGACCCCGGCCGTGGCGCCCGCGAGGCCGTGAGCTTCGCCGATCACTTTTCGAGTGTTTCCGCAGGGTACGCCGCGTTTCGGCCGCGCTACCCCGACGCGCTCTTCGACCTGCTGGCCGAGGCGTCACCGGCTCGAGACGCGGCCTGGGACTGCGCCACGGGGAACGGCCAGGCCGCGCTGGGACTGGCACGCCGCTTCGCCTACGTCATCGCGACCGACGCGAGCGAGGCACAGATCGCCCACGCGACGCCGCACCCCCGCGTGACCTACCGCGTCGCTCCCGCCGAGGCCTGCGGGCTGGACGATCGTTCGGTCGATCTGGTGACCGCGGCCCAGGCCGTGCACTGGTTCGACCGACCGCGCTTCTGGGCCGAGGCGCGACGCGTACTGCGGCCGCGGGGGGTCACCGCCGTCTGGACCTACCGGTTGTTCTCGATCGCTGCGGAACTCGACACGATCATTCGACGCTTCTATCAGAATACCGTCGGCCCTTTTTGGCCCGCCGAGCGCAGGTTGACCGAGGAGCGCTTCCACACGATCGAGTTCCCGTTCGCCGAATTCGCTGTGCCGGAGTTCACGATCGAGCAGCGGCTCACGCTCGACGACGTGACGGGCTACATTCGCACCTGGTCGGCCACGCGGGGCTTCGTGCGGCAGCATGGCCGCGATCCCGTGGAAGACCTGGTAACCGAGCTGGCGCCGGTGTGGGGGGATCCCCGAACGCCGCGACTCGCGCGCTGGCCGGTGGCCGTACGAGCAGGGAGGACGTCATGAAAGACTGGATTGCAACGGTGATGACCCGCGAGCTCAAGGCGTTGCGCCGCGAGGTTGAGTCGTATCCCAGCGACGCCGAGCTGTGGGAAACCGCTCCGGGAATCACGAACCCCGGGGGCAACCTCGTCCTGCACCTCGCCGGAAACATCCAGTATTTCCTCGGCGCGGTGCTGGGCGGTACCGGCTACAAGCGCTATCGCGACGCGGAGTTCGGCAGCCGCGACATCCCGCGCGCCGAGCTCCTGGAAGAGATCGACGGGGCGCTCGCCGCCGTGCAAGCTGGGCTCGCGCGAGTCAGCGACGCCGACCTGAAGAAGCCCTTCCCTGAGGCGGTCGGGGGCACGACGCCCACTACGGGCGCGTTCCTGGCGCACCTCGCTGTGCATCTCGGCTATCACTTGGGCCAGGTCGACTATCACCGACGCATTATCAGCCGAGAGGGCAAGACTGTGAATGCGTTGCCCGTCGGCGAGCTGAAACCATGAACATCGAGCGCCCCGGAGCCGATGAGATCCCGCCGCACTTCGTCGGGTACATCGCCAAAGTCACCGAAAAGGACCCCGTGGCGGTGCTCGCCGCGCAGATCGATGTAACCGCCGGGCTGCTGCGTGGCCTGTCGGACGCCGAGGCCCGGAAACGGTATGCGCCCGGCAAGTGGAGCGTTAAAGAGGTCGTGGGACATCTCGCAGACACCGAGCGGATCATGTCGTACCGGGCGCTCCGGATCGCGCGCGGGGACGAAACGCCGCTCCCAGGATTCGACGAGAACGCTTACGTCCCGGCCGCGAAGTTCGACGCGCGTCCCCTCCCCGATTTGATCGGTGATCTGTTCACCGTGCGAGCGGCGACCGTCGCCCTGTTCCGCACGTTCGACGCCGACGCCTGGCGCCGCCGCGGCACGGCGAGCGGCAAGCCCATCAGCGTCCGCGCCCTCGGCTACATGATCCCAGGGCACGAGCGGCACCATGTGGAGATTTTGAGAACGCGCTACGGCCTTCAGTAGGGTATATTCTCCGGACCAAGAGGAAAGGGACCTTGCATATGCGATCGTTGTGTCTCGCGGCTGGGCTTGGAGCCACGCTCGTAGGAGCGGTCAGCGCCCAGCAACCCGCGACGCCTCCTCCTCCCGCTGCGCCACCCCTCGAAATCGGCGCCGTTGCGCCCGACTTTACGATGAGCGGCGCGACACGCTTCGGCGTCCTCAGAAACCCCATCCACCTGTCCGATTTCAAGGGGAAGACGGTCGTCCTCGCCTTCTTCTTCAAGGCACGAACACGCGGCTGAACGATCCAAATGAACGCGTACCGTGATCAGTACGCGCAGCTCTTCAAAGACGGCCGCAACGTCGTGCTCATCGGCATCAGCGCCGATCCCGACACTGCCCTCGCTTCCTGGGCGCGGGATGCGGAGTTCCCGTTCCTGTTCGCGAGCGACACGGGGACCGTGGTGGGCAAGATGTACGGTGCCCTCGCGAGCCGGGCGGGCATTACGAACCGCAATCTGTTTGTAGTGGGACCCGACGGACGGATCGCCTACCGGGCGACGCCGTTCCGGGAGATCGATCCGACGGCCTACACGGAGCTGGGAGCGGCGATCGGGAAGCTGGTGCCGGCGGATACTACGGGGCGGTAAAGAAGGGCGGTAAAGGGGCGGTAGGGGGCGGTACCGCCTCCCTTACCGCCCCTTCCCGCCTCCTACCGCCCTCTGAAGTGCAGCATCCAGATCCTGCTCCGCCCCGACCCCCGTGTAGACGACCTTGCCCTTCGCATCCAACACCGCCACATACGACGTCGCCGGCGCCTGGAAGGCACGAGTCGCGTTGCCGTTCACGTCCCACAGGAACGTGAACGGCATTGGATGTCGAGCGAGATGACGACGCACCGTATTGGGACTCTGATTCACGGCGACGGCGACCACGAGGAATTCCACGCGGTCGCCGTATTTCATTCGGGCCGCCTCCATGCGCGGCAGCAGCTCGGCGCAGACCGGACACCACGTCGCCCAGAACTCGACGAGGACGGGCTTCTTGCCCACCCAGCGGGCGAGCTCGACCGAATTTCCAGCGAGATCCTGGATCGTGACCGCGGGCGGAGTCTGTCCGATGGGGATTCCAACGATGTCGTCTTGCGCCGCGAGCCTGATCGGAGCTGCCATCAGAATCACCGCGCACAGCGCACGGCGCACCGCGCACGCCGTTACCATACTTGCCCCACCTTCACGAAGTAGTACTCAGCCATCAGCAGTAGAACCACGCCTGCGGCCTTTTTGATCCACATCATCCATGCGCCCGCACGTGGGAGCGCCGCGAGTGTGCCGGAGAAGAGTCCCACCCCGATCAGGACAGCGGTCATCCCGAGCGAAAACACGAAGAGGTAAATGAAGCCCAGCACCGCGCTTTGCGTGGTCGCCACCCACGTCAGGACGACGGCGAATGCCGGCGCGCCGCATGGCGCGGCGACGATTCCCGAGGTCGCGCCGAGCAGGAGAACGGCCGGGTACGATCCGCCCCCGAGGCTCCCCGCCCAGGCGGCCAGGCGAGCCGGAACGCGGATCGGAATGACGTCGAGCATCGCCAGCGCGAAGATCAACAGGACATTCCCGATCGCGAGCCGCGCCCACGGGCTCGAGCCAATCGTCCCGAAAAGCGATCCGGTGAGCCCCGCAATCAGCCCGAGAATCGCATAAAAAAGCGCGAGGCCCGTCGCGTACGTGAGCGTCAGACCGATCGTACGACGGCGTGGCTGCCCCGTACTGTTCACGCCAGCAAGCGTGCCGGCGGTAATTGGGATCATCGGCCAAATGCAGGGATTGGTGCTCGTCACGAGTCCGGCGGCGAACAGCAGCGGCACCGCCAGGAGGGGGCGGTGTTGCAGCGTCTCCGAAAGACCCGACAGCACGACGAGCAGGGTGGCCACGGACAGGATAATAACTATTTTCGCGGGTATGAGCCGCACCGCACTCGTCGCCGGCGCCTCCGGGCTCGTCGGCGGTCATCTGCTGCAACTGCTCCTCTCGGGCGACGCGTACGCACGCGTGATCACGCTCGCGCGGCGTCAACTGGACGTGCGCCACGCGAAGCTCGACCAACGCGTGCTGGACCTGGGCGCACTCGACGCGGTGGCCGATCCGCCCCACGTCGACGACGCCTTTTGTTGCATCGGTACAACCATCAGGAAGGCGGGGTCGCAGGAAGCGTTCCGGCGGGTGGATTACGACTATGTCCTGGCTTTCGCGCGCGCCGCCCAGCGCGCCGGTGCCCGGCAATTCCTGCTCGTCACGGCGCTCGGTGCCGATCCCGCGTCGCGCATCTTCTACAGCCGGGTGAAGGGCGAGATCGAACAGGCGGTGCGGCAGCTGCCGTATGAGGGGATTCAGATCTTCCGGCCGTCGTTCTTGATGGGCGAGCGGGCGGAGCCCCGGCTCGCCGAGCGGATCGGCGTCCCACTGGCGCGCGCCCTGGCACCGCTGCTCGTCGGGCCGCTGCGGCGCTACCGGCCCATCAACGCGGCCGATGTGGCGCGCGCCATGGTGCAGATCGCCAAGGAAGCACCGCGCGGGCCCAACGTCTTCGAGTACGACGGGATCATCGCCGCCGCGCGGTCCTGACCCGCTCGTCTAATGACGCCGCACCGTCATCGGTCCGTTCGTCGTCATGACGCGGATCGGGGCGCCCCCCTCCCCCAACGTCGTCGAAATGCGATCGGTGAGGCGGCCGTTGATCGTCACGGTGAGCGGGAACCCAACCATCATCGGGCCGTTGACGGTGCCGAAGTCGAGCTTGGCGTTGTAACCCTCGGGAATGCGCAGGTCGGCGGGCCCATTGTGCGTTTCGGCGTCGAGCCCGGCACCATCCCAGCGCGAGCCCGTCAGCTTCACCACCAGCGGGCCATTCTGCGCCCGCGCATGCACGTCGCCAGCTACACCCATCAACGCCAGCGGGCCGTTCTGCGTCGACAGTTCCATACGCCCCGTCACGTCACGTACTGTCAGCGGACCATTCTCGGTCGCGATCGACAGGTCGGTGCGCCGCGGGACCTGGACGACGAAGCTCACCGACCACGACTGATTGCGTCCCGTCGGTTCCGGCCCGGCGGCCCGGACCGTGGACCCGGCCGCCTCGATCCGGATGTCGCGCGCGATCGCTTGCGCGTCGTCCTCGGTGCGCGCGTTCACCTGGATGCGCGCCGTCACGCCGATGCTGTCACGGTCCCATCCGACGACTTGCACGCCGCCGTTCCGCCCTGGATCCACGGTCAGGGCCCCACTCCGCCCCCGCACCCGGATCCCGGTCTCGCGGATCTCGCAGTGTCTGGCGCGGGTGTCGCGCCACGAGTCGTGGCGCCGCGAGTCATAACGGCAATCGTCGAGCCATTCGTCGTCCGAGTCTTGGGCCTTGAGTGTGGCACTTGGGAGAGTCAGCGCGGCAACAGCAAGCAACGTGGCGAACCGGAACATGGCGGGCTCCAGACGGGGGACGGGGGACAGGCTTCAACCGTTCGACACTCCCTACGGTAGAAGGGTTGCCCGGATTCACGCCCACCGTAGGTTAGGCCCCATGACATCCCTCCGAAGCATCGTGTTCCTGCTGGCGCTCCCGTCCCTGCTCGCGGCCCAGTCCAGCCGGTTGGGCGCCGAAATCGATCGCCGCGCCGCGCTCGTCGAAGGAAAAGTCGTCGCGTGGCGACGCGACATTCACGCCCACCCCGAGCTGTCCAATCGCGAAGTCCGCACCGCCCAGATCGTCGCCGCGCATCTCCGTGCGCTGGGTCTCGAGGTGCGGACGGGTGTGGCGCACAACGGTGTCGTGGGGGTACTGCGGGGCGGGAAGCCCGGCAGGGTGGTCGCGCTGCGGGCCGACATGGACGCTCTCCCCGTGACCGAAGAAGTGAACGTGCCGTTCGCGTCGAAGGTGCGGACGACGTACAACGGTCAGGACGTGGGGGTCATGCACGCCTGTGGGCACGACGCCCACGTGGCGATCCTGATGGGCGTGGCCGAGCTGCTGGCGGGGATGCGGCGTGACCTGCCGGGGACGGTCAAGTTCATCTTCCAGCCCGCCGAGGAGGGGGTGCCCGCGGGCGAGAGTGGCGGCGCCGAGATGATGATCGCGGAGGGCGCCCTCGACGATCCGAAGCCCACCGCGATCTTCGGCCTGCACGTCTTCCCCTACGCCGCGGGGGAGATCCGCTATCGCGCCGGGGGCGCGATGGCGAGCGCTGACGCGCTGCGCATCGTCGTGCGTGGCCGCCAGACGCACGGCGCCCAGCCCTGGTCGGGCATCGATCCGATCGTGGTCGCGTCGCAGATCGTGTTGGGCCTGCAAACGATCACCAGCCGCCAGGTGGACATCACCGCCGCGCCGGCGATCGTGACGATCGGCGCCGTCCACGGGGGCGTGCGCAACAACATCATTCCCGACAGCGTCGTGATGATCGGGACGATCCGGGCCTTCGATGCCGCAATGCGGCGCGATATCTGGATGCGGGTGCGACGGACTGCCGAGAGCGTGGCGCAGAGCGCCGGGGCGGTAGCCGCCGTCACGATCGACTCGGGCCCCCCCGTCACGTACAACGACCCCACGCTGACCGAGCAGATGACGCCGACGTTACGGCGCGTGGCGGGTGCCGACAAAGTGGGCTCGGCGGAAGCGAAAACGACGGCCGAGGATTTCTCACGCTACCAGGAGAAGATCCCCGGCCTGTTTTTCTTCCTCGGGATTACGCCGCCGGGGGTCGACCCGCGCAGCGCGGCGCCGAACCATTCCCCGCGCTTCTTTGTGGACGAAGCGGCGCTGCCGGTCGGTGTCCGCGCGCTGGCGCACCTCGCGGTGGACTACGCGAGGACGCCGTAGCGGTCAGCTGTCAGCGATCGGCCGTCAGCAATCGTTGGATGTCGCTCGCATTCGAATGGTTCGCGCGAACGAGGCAGCCTAACGCATCGTTCAAGCGAATTCTCATGGCTGAGAGCATGCGAGCGTTCAGGAGTCGCCAGGTGTGGCAAAGAGCGCACGCGTTGACGCTGGCGCTCTACAAGGCCACCAGGTCCTTCCCGCGAGATGAGCAATACGGATTGACGTCACAGACGCGGCGGGCCGCGGCGTCCGTAGCCGCGAACCTCGCCGAGGGGTGTGGCAGGCGAAGCGCGGCCGACTTTGGGCGCTTCGTGCAGATCGCCTTCGGATCCGCGAGTGAGCTCGAATACCACCTCTTGCTCGCCGCCGACCTCGGTCTCCTGCCACGGGACCGACACACCGAATTGTCCGGGTGCGTCACCGAGATCAAGCGAATGCTCACCGGTCTCGGCAAGAAGTTGATCGCTGACACCTGACGGCTGAACGCTCAGCGCGCATCTGGCCGTGGATTACCTGACGTCCACTCGCTAGCTTAGGTCCGACCTCAGCGGAGCGATCCATGCGCACCAGCAATCCGGCCCTCAATGCCAAGACCTTCGAGCGGTTCGGCCCCGGAGCGGTCACCGGCGAGGCGATGACGATCGAAGGTGCCGTCAACCGCACGGCCTTCCTCCTCGTCCTGCTCGTCGCCACCGCGACCTGGACCTGGTCGCAGACGCGCGCCGGGGTACCGGTCGGTGGCTACCTGCTCGGCGGCTTCCTCGGCGGGTTCGTCTTCGCGCTGGCCACGATCTTCAAGCCGACGTGGGCGCCCGTGACGGCCCCGATCTACGCGGCGCTCGAGGGGCTCGCGCTCGGCGCCATCTCGGCGTACTTCGAGGCCCGCTACCCCGGGATCGTGATCCAGGCGGTGGCGCTCACCTTCGGCGTGCTGTTCGCGCTGCTGCTGGCGTATCGCTCCGGCTTGATCCCGGTGACCGAGAACTTCCGGCTGGGCGTGGTGGCCGCGACGGGCGGCATCGCCATCTTCTACCTCGTGGCGATCGGGCTGAGCTTCTTCAACATCCGCATCCCGTTTCTGCACGAGAGCAGCTGGCTTGGCATCGGCTTCAGCCTGTTCGTGGTTGTCATCGCGGCGCTGAACCTGGTACTGGATTTCGACTTCATCGAGAAGGGCGCCGAGCACGGCGCGCCCAAGGTGATGGAGTGGTACGCCGCGTTCGGATTGATCGTAACGCTGGTCTGGCTGTACTTGGAGATTCTGAGGTTGCTCACCAAACTGCGCAACCGCTAGGAGTGGAGGGGCGTCACCGTCTCGCCGTACCGCTTGCCGAAGGCCTTGAGATAGCCGTCGAGCGAGCCGTAGTACCCGAACAGGAAGCGTGACATGAACCGGAAGATCGGGTTCGCAATCCACCCGGCTTCCGTCACGCTGATCCGTGTCCCGCCGCCCTCGGGCGTCAGCTCGTAGGTCCAGGTCCCGCCGAACGACGCGCCCGCCGGCGAATCAATCTTCGTCACGAGGCGGCGCGGCGGCTGCGCCTCGAGGACGACGAGCGGCATGTCGAAACCGCTGACTTTCTGGCGCCACGCCTCGCGGCCATCCTTGTCCGGGAGCCGGACGGACTCCTTCATCTCCGGCCACCAAGTGGTGACGCCGCCCAGATCGCGCACGACCTTCCACACGCTGTCGGGGGGTTGGTGCAGGGTGATCGTACTGGTCGCCCGGTGATCGCGAGGGAGCAAGGCTCCCACGATGGCCATGAGGGCGACGAGCGCGATGATGACGGCGACTCCGACGATCAGCCACTTCATGGCGGTTGATAATACCTTTCAGCGTGACCTCCGACAGGGTCCGCCTCGACCGCTGGTTGTGGGCGGCGCGCTTCTTCAAGACGCGCGCCCTCGCCGCCGCGGCCGTCGCGGGAGGTAAGGTGCAGGTCAACGGCACCCGGGCAAAGCCCGCCAAGCAGCTGCAGGTGGGAGACGGTCTCCGCATCCGGGTGGGGCCGTACGAGTGGTTCGTCACCGTACGCGCGCTATCGGAGCGGCGCGGTCCTCCCAAGACGGCGTTGGTGCTGTACGAGGAGTCGGCCGACGGGCGCGCGGCGCGCGAACGCCTGGCGGAACAGCATAAAATCGCGCCGGCCCCCGCCTATCAAGGCAAGGGCCGGCCGACAAAGAAGGAACGCCGAGAGATCGAGCGGCTAGAAGAACGCTAGGAAGCCTTCACCAGGCGCACATTGCCGGAACCCGTCTCGATCGACAGGCGGCCCTTGCCGTCGCCGATCGTGCCGGTGATGTGATCCTCCTGCAGACGCCGCACCTGAAGCGTCAGTCCGCCGAGATCGAACTCGCCACTCCCCGTGTCGAGCTCCACTTCGGCGCCGATCGTCGACGGCACACGCAGCGTGACGTCGCCCGAGCCGGTGTCGATCGTGAGGGAGCGAAACGTCGCGGTCAGCCCCACATCGACGTTGCCACTGCCCGTGTCGATCGACAGGTCATCACCCTTCGCGCCGGTGACCGTGACGTCGCCCGATCCCGTATCGATGTGCAGCTCGGTCGCCTCGGCCCCCGTCAACGTGATGTTCCCCGACCCCGTGTCGAGCCTCACCCGTCCTCCATGCACGCCGGTGGCCGTGATGTCGCCGGAACCGCTCTCGAGCGTCACGTCCCCGCTCGCGTCGCGCACATCCACGGTTCCCGAGCCGGTGTCGATCTTGAGTGTGCCGCGGGTCCGCTCGGCCGATACGTCGGCGGAAGCGGCCTGCACCACGATCACGCCGTCCACGTTGCTGACGAATGCCTTGCCGACGCCCAAATGCAGGGCCACGCGTCGCCCCGCGGGAACGCTGACGCGCAGGTCGGCATACGCCTCGAGTCCACGGCCCCGCCCGGTGATGCGGACCTCGCGCCCGTCGCGGCGCCAGCTCCCGCCGTCGCCGAACGTCCCGTCGTCACGGACGCGCAGCGTCGTATTCCAACCGCGGCCCCAGTCGGGGAGGCTGATGACGTCGTCGGGATAAATGATCCGGAGGGTTTCGCGACCGCGCAGCGGACCGCTTTGCACGTCGAGCCGCGCGGCGTCGGCGCCGCCGCGCGTGACCTGCACCGCCACGTCGCTCCCGGAGCCGGGCTCGACGCGCAGCTCACCGACCAGGTTGTACACGGCGACGGAGTCGCCCTTCAGCACGTAGCGAGTCGTCTGCGCGGCGCCGGAAGCGGCGAACACGACGCAGAACGCGAGGGGCAACCAGCGAGTCGTCATAGGATCTCCGGAAGGAGCGGCGTCTGGATTTCGGTGTCTCCTGTTGGATAGCGCAACCCGGGCCAGGGTTGCAACTTTGACCTTATGGAAGACTGGCTGATCTGGTTCCTGGCGGCAATCGCGCTCGTCGTGGCGGAGATGTTTATCGCCACGCCCGGCCTGTGGCTTGCCTGCCTGGCGGTGGGGTGCGCGGCGGCAGGCCTGGTCGGCCTCGTGCCGTTCGCCGGGTTGGCGCTGCAAACCATTGCGTTTACGGCCACGAGCCTGGCGAGCATGATCGGCCTGCGGCCCCTGATGCTGCGCCGCTTCCAGCTCGGCCCGGGCGGCGGGGTGCGGATGGGAGTCGACGCCCTGCTCGGCAAGCGGGGGGTGGTCCTGGAGCGGATCGATCCGGTCTCGCGGCAAGGGCGGGTCAAGGTGGAAGGTGAGGATTGGCGCGGGGTTTCGGTCGACGACACCCCCATCGAAGTCGGCGCGCGGATCACGGTCATTCAGGTGGACGGCACCACCCTCGTGGTGGAAAAGGAGAGTTGAACGATGGGTCCCGGTCTCGTGCTGGTTGGAGCAGTCGCACTGCTCGTGGTGGTCACGATCGCCAAGGGCATCCGCATCGTGCAGCAGGCGCAAACGATGATCGTCGAGCGATTCGGGAAGTATCACAAGACGCTCACGTCCGGCATCAATCTGATCATGCCGTGGATCGACAAGCCGCGGGCGGTGGACTGGCACCAGACGCTCGTTACCCCGGCGGGCGATAGCTACTCGCGGCGCTTCCGCACTGAGAAGATCGACCTGCGCGAGACGGTGTATGTGTTCCCGCGCCAGAACGTGATCACGAAGGACAACGTGGTCGTCGAGATCGACGCACTGATCTATTCCCAGGTCACCGACCCCGTGCGCGCAACGTACGAAATCGCGAATCTGCCGGACGCGATCGAGAAGCTGACCCAGACGACGCTGCGCAACGTGATCGGCGAGATGGAGCTGGACAACGTGTTGTCGTCACGCGACGCGATCAACTCCAAGCTGCGGACGATTCTCGACGAGGCGACGCACAAGTGGGGCGCCAAGGTCAGCCGCGTGGAGCTGAAGGACATCAACCCGCCGCGCGACATCCGCGACGCGATGGAGAAGCAGATGCGGGCCGAGCGGGAACGGCGGGCGACGATCATCACGGCCGATGCCGACAAGCAGTCGCGCATCCTCCAGGCCGAGGGGATCCGGCAATCTGAGATCAACACGGCGGAGGGCGACAAGCAGGCGAAGATCCTGCACGCCGAGGCAGAGGCGGCGTGGCGCCTCAAGGTGGCCGAGGCCGAGGCGCAGGCGATCGAGCGGATCACCGCCGCGATCAAGGGCACGGGCGGCGATCCCGCGCGCTACCTGATCGCCATCCGCTACCTCGAGACGCTGAAGGAGATGGTGTCGGGCCAGGGCAACAAGGTGGTGTACATGCCCTACGAGGCGACGGGCGTGCTGAGCTCGCTGGGCGGCATCCGGGAGATGTTGATGGGGACGCCGGAAAAGAAGGGCTGATGACGCAGCTGTCGGAAGAAGAACGGATGTTTCAGGGGGCGGTCCGGGATTTCGCCGACCACGAGATCCGCCCCCGCGTCCAGGCGATGGAGCAGGCAGCAAGGATCGACCCCACCCTGATTCCCAAGTTCTTCGAGCTGGGCCTCATGGGGATCGAGATCCCTGAGGAGCACGGCGGCGCCGGCGGCAGCTTGTTCATGACCGTCCTCGCCGTCGAGGAGTTGTCCGCCGTGGACGCCTCGGCGGCGATCTTCGTAGACGTGCAGAACACGCTCGTCAACGCGCTGCTCCTGAAATGGGGGAGCGACGACGTGAAGCGCCGCTACCTCCCCCGCCTCTCCAGCGATCTCGTCGGCGCGTACGCCCTGTCCGAGGCAGCCTCCGGCTCGGATGCCTTCGGGCTCCAGACCAAAGCCACCAAACAGGGCGACAAGTGGATTCTCGACGGGCGCAAGCTGTGGATCACGAACGGTGCGGATGCGGGATTCTTCGTCATCTTCGCGAACACCGACTTCGCCAAGGGCTACAAGGGGATCACCGCGTTCGCCGTGGAGCGAGGCTTCAAGGGGTTCAGTGTCGGCAAGAAGGAAGACAAGCTCGGCATTCGGGCGTCTTCCACGACCGAGCTGATTCTCGACCATTGCGAAGTGCCCGCCGCCAACGTCGTCGGCGAGGTCGGGCTCGGCTACAAAGTGGCGATCGAGACGCTGAATACCGGACGGATCGGCATCGGGGCGCAGATGATCGGTGTGGCACGCGGCGCGCTGGCCGCGACACTCAAGTACGTGAAGGAGCGCCAACAGTTCAACAAACCGATCGCCGAGTTCCAGGCGGTGCAGTTCCAGCTCGCCCAGGCCGCGACGGAGCTCGAGGCGGCTCGGCTCATGGTGTACCACGCCGCCCGGCTCGAAGACGCGCACGAGCCGTACACCAAGGAGGCGGCGATGGCGAAACTCTTCGCCTCCCAGGTCGCCGAGCGCGTGACGTCGCTGTGTGTGGAGCTGTTCGGGGGGTACGGCTATACCAAGGAATACCCCGTGGAGAAGTTCTACCGTGACGCCAAGATCGGCACGATCTACGAGGGCACCAGCAACATGCAGCTCAACACGATCGCCAAGATGCTCCTGAAGTGACCTGAGCGGACCCTGGGTGCTCTTCCAGGAGTACCAACTCTCGCTCCCACTTCAAGGACTTCGTATGAAGCGCACTGTGCTGATCGTTCTGGCTGTCGTTGGGTCCGCCGTCCTGCCGCTGGCGGCGCAGGGCCGGGGGCCGAAGAAAGAATTCGCTGTCCCCCCCGATCGCGCCATCTCGGTGACGCGCGAAGTGCTGGTGCACCAGGGGTTCGAGGTCGTCAAAGTCGAGCATATCGGGTACGACCGGGTGATCACCTATCGGCGCGGCAACATGGGGCGTGGCAAGGGGAAGGGGCCGCCGATGAAAATGATCATCCGGCGCGTGGAGGACCGCGTGGTGTTCGTGAACACGCCGCAGGGCATCCTGCTGGACATCAACGTCAAGCTGCAGTTGTAGCGGCGAACAGCGTTTAGGGCAGCGTGAGGAACCGGTGCGTCAGCAGCAACGCATCGGACCAGCAGGTGACGAAGAGATCCCGATTCGCCGCGTTCACGGCGAGCCCGCCGGCGTAGGCGCAGCTGATGGACCGGTAACCGATGTTCGTATCCGTGTTGCCGTCAATCTGATCGACGAGGAAGTTCCCGAACCCGGTCACGTAGATCAGGTTCTTGATCGGGTCGACGGACACGCGCTGCGGCTGGCCACTGAAGACGAACTCCGTCCTCGCCACCGTCTCGGTGGTGAGATCGATGACGGAGACTGAGCCGTCGTTCATGTTGGTCACGTAGAGCTTGCGCGTCAGGGGATTGATCGCCATCCCCTGCGGCCCTTTGCCTACCTCGATCAGCCCGACGACCTGGAGCGCCACGGGATCGACGACAGCGACGGTGTCGTTCTCCATCGCTACGTACACACGGCGGTTCACTTCGTCGAACGCCACGCCGCTCCCGTTCGCCGGCAGGCGCACCGTGTCCGTCGGGACGAACGAGCGGGTTCCACCGTCGATCTTGAGAAGATACGGACCGCCCCGGTCGCAGTCGGGCGGGTTCGAGCACCTTCCTGCCAGGTACGCGACGTTCGACGACGTATCCAACCCCACGAAGCTCGGCAGGAGACCGACCGAGAACGTGGTCAGGAGCGCGCCGTCATTCGCGGCGTCCAGGATCGACACCGTTCCGTCGGATACGTTCGACACGTACACCAAGCCATTCCGCGAATCGACGGTCACGTGCTCCGGCTGCCCGCCGACGTCCTGGAAGCGAATGACCCGGTTCCCGGGTACGTCGACCACGGTAACGTTCGCACTGCCGCGATTCGCGACAAAGGCGCGATTCGTCCGCGGATCGACGTCAACCGCCCATGGCTGGCTCTGCAGGGGGGCGAGCGTTTGGATGATCGGATTATAGATGACGCCCCCCGCAAACAGCGTGTCGCCCGGCCCGCGCTCTGTGAACGCCGTGATGACCGCCACGTCCCGCGGGAAGCTGGGATAGGCACTGTCGATGCGGACGCGAATCGAGTTCGCCGACGGGAAGTCGATGATCGTCAGGTAATCACCCGCGGGCGGATCCTGGCGCCAGCCGACCGCACCGGGCATGGGGCTGCCGCCCTGATCCGTGGCGGTCGCCGAGAACGTCACCGTGTCACCCAGACCCGCACTGATGGTATCGGGAGTGACGGCGATATTGGCGAGCACCTGGGTCACCGTGACCGCGAGCGTATCGCGGTCAGGCACCAGCAGCGGTCCTGAGATCTGCTGCACGATGAGTTCCGCCGTGCCGTTGGCGTGCGCCGTGACGTCGACGAACTCGTTCATCGGCCCGTACGTCGAGTCCGAGACGCTCCCCGGATTGGAGTTCGTCCACGAGAACTGATATGCCGGATCGGGAGGCAACGGCGAGCCAGCCGAGTCGACCAGGAAGGCGAGCAACGTGCGACGGCAGAGGATGTTGTACGGCCCGCCGACCGGGCACAGCGACCCAAAGTCCACTGAATCCAGGATCAACCGCATTCCGGCCGCCACTGGGAGCATCGAGATCAGCACCGAGTCCTGAATGGTGCCGGTCGAGTCCAGGAAGTTGCCGTGCAGCTGGAACGTCGACGGCGTCGACACCGTCGGATGGAAGAACACGGTGTCGAACTTCACCGAATCGATGAGACCGTAGTTCTGGAACCCCGTATTGGCCGGCAAATCACTGAAGAAGAAGCCGGTCTGCGGTGTCGTGGGATTGCCGAACTGATCCCGCGCGTTCGACACCAGGGCCGCCGGCCGCAGGCTGCTGGTGAACGAGACGCTGTTACTGTCGGCCGCGACAAGCCCCGCCGAGAGGTCCTGAATCAACTGGAAGTCGACCGACACCGTCGGGCCCGGCTGCAAGAAGGCCGGCCACGTCACCGGTGACCCCGCGAGCCCGCCGACCGCCGCCTGCACGAACTGGAGATTCGCCGCGGTCGTGGTCAGCCACACACCTCCGGCGCGGCCGCCGGCGTCCGTCGGCAATCCCGGATGCGCGAACGACCCGCTCGACGTCCCCCAACCGATCGTGACGCCCGCGACCCCGCGGCCCTCGGCGTCGACCACGCGCGTCCGGATCGAGTCGGGATCGCCCACGATACTCAGAATCGCGGGGAAGCCGCCCAACACCGTGTCCGTGGCCGGAATGATCTGCGCCGCCGGCCCCACCGGGAACTGCGGCCCCGGGACAGCGAGGTCGAAGCGCACCGCATTGAACCAGAGGGAGCCTCGGCCCGTCGAGTCGTTGAACTCGAACCCCTTCGCGAGCCCGCCGACGT
>Ga0193739_1000230_pt1 | contig 15734 bp, 14 predicted proteins | sample L2a2metaG_FD_144926 | JGI IMG/M metagenome (GOLD analysis project Ga0193739, IMG submission 144926) | Soil microbial communities from a riparian zone of the East river system, Colorado, United States - L2a2 | ecosystem: Environmental > Terrestrial > Soil > Riparian zone | place: USA: East River...
TTCAAACTGAAATTTGTAAGGAATTCTCTCTCGATAGCAGAGATGGATCAAGGTTAGCGGGCAATCTTGAAAAGCAATCACTTATTTCACGCGAAAAGATATTGCACAAGGGCAGATGGACCTACAAACTAACAGTAAAGAAATCAGCCATTGCTGAATACAACAGAAAGCCAATACAAATTGAATGTGTTGAAGGAGCTCCATGCTTCAGCTGTGCTTATCAACATTCGTGTTCTTCTGAAGATGAAGCAAGTCCTTACAGTCCGGCAAAGTGTGTCTGGTTGGAAGAATGGATAGTAGCCGGTTTTGAAAAGGGCTACATGAAGAATGAAAAATAAATACTCTAGTTTTGTTACCTTAGATCACTGTTGAAAGTAACCGGATAGATTGTGAACGCGGAATCTATTTGAGCGGTTCCGTTAACATTCCATTCTGTAAAGTTTGCTACAAACTGGTCATTATGTATTCTGTCAAATAATTCTGAATTAGAACTTGTGCGGCTAAGAAGAAATATTGACTGGAGTGTTGTGGGAGAATTTGGATACAATTGTGGTCTGCCGTTTGGAGGAATATCTTCATACGAAAGTAATCCATTACCTAAATGAGTATTATTTGCATTTACGGCATATTCGATTTTAGAAGTTGACAAAGCTTTAACATCATTGTTGAGTATCTCAAAAGTTACTTTTAAGGGGATGGTATTGTTAATGTTACTCGTGTTTTCGATTGCGATATTTTCAAGACTAACTGTTACATCTGGTAATTCACTACCACCTCTTAGTAGGTCAGGAATAGCAGGAAATAATACGATAAAAGCCACGATAGCACCAATAACACCAATAAGAATAGCCCTTCTGGCCCCAATAAACATAATCTGGATTATTTAGTCGTAAATATAATCTTAGTCCAGAGTTCTAATTGACGGATGAGAGAGAATCCATTGTCCTGTTCAATCGATAACAAATAGACTAAAATAATCTTTTGATTATAGACTCTTGAAGACAATGGGGAAAAAGATTATTGTGTCTGCTATAATTCTTGCAGTGATATCAATTATTATTTATTTTACATTTCTAAATTCCACTTTTCTAACTGGCAATATTTCAAAATTGGGTATGCTCAATATGAATTTCGCAGAGGCCAGTATTTTCAACCAGGATGCACTCAAAGAAGCAATCCCGCCTGAATTATCAATCACGGATATCAGAGCAGAAATTATTGATGATAATACCGGAAACTTTTCAATTATCTTCAATGTCTTCAATCCAAATAAGGGTACAGTTATACTTGAATCGATTTCATACAACGTATACTCCAATTCTACAAGAATTGTCTCAGGGGATATCGGCAATCGACCCGCAGGGTTTGTAGACTCTCAAGATAGTATTTTTCCAGTTATTGGAAACGACACCCTTATTCTAAAGGATAAGAAAATAATCGAATCGAGCAACAATTTAAACCTCTCCCAAATTTCAAGAAATAATGAATTCTCAGAATTCCTGGTAAATGGAAGTTATTTCTTTAAACAAACAGGTAGCTTCCAGTCAACAGGAGGCGAACAAATATTCAGCATAAACTACACTCGCCCATGATACGCGAGAGTTGTTTAGAAAAAATTAAATGTTAATGATATAAATCAATGACGGTATGTCAGAAGTGTTCTTGATGTATGTATTTACTACTGGAGTTTTTGTAATATTCACGGGACTTTTATTTGGTGTTAGAACAAAAAGGATTACTCAAGTGACTCGGAGATCAAGGGAAGAAAAGCAGGTCTCTTGACACTATTTTTTCTTTCCAATTCCCAAGATGTCCAGCAAATGTTCTGATTCTTTTTGCTGCCCAAAACATCTTTGAAAATACTTACATGAAAAGCATAACTCGCTTGGCTCTACAACTGGTGTCTTTTTTTCCTTAAGCAACAGGTACAAGATTCGTGCTCTTCTTACAACTTGTTCAAACATTCTCTTACTTTCGGAAACACTGAATTCAGCAAATTTGCCTTCAGGAGTAAAGTAAACTATGAAACCGCCTTGGATATCGAAAATAAACATGGATGCATTAGTATAGAGAAGGTCATTTGGATGAGGGTATTCTGGTAATATGGAAACCGGTACGAAATTGATTATCATTTCATTATCTATCATTAAATCGACAGTAGCATAAATCGTAAGATCATCAACCTTATACTCTCTTGTTATCCCATTTAACAACTTTGTAAGTGAACTCTTGAATATATTGCTCAAGGCATTTGAATATTCATCTACAAAAGGGTCCACCCTTTCGAAATAAGATAATCTACTACAACGTGTTATTTCAGACACATGTATCCCATTTGAGTCATAATCCAATGCTAATTTCTTTGAGATCTTAATCAGTTCATCTTCTATGAGTTTGTGGAAGTTCCTACCACCGAGCATCGTTCCTCATTGCTTAAAAGTTATATTTATATTGCACAGCTAAGGTGAAGCGCTTTCAAGTTAGTCTTACAGAGGAATCAATTCTATAGATTCATTTATGGATATTATAGACCTTCAAAATTTGAATCAAAAACCAGATTTTATAGGATCGTCAGGTTTCATTAATTCGCGCAATAAAATGGTCGCATATGAACCTACAGGTATTTTGAATCTTACTAGTAGGTCATCAGAATAAGAAAAATCATTTACTAGTATTGGTAATTGTCTAAATCCACCTTCTACACTCAATTCCTGCATCTCTTTAATATAGAAATCTTTAGGCGATATATTTTCCTCTTTTAACATGTGAGATAATTTTCTTTCAATTCTTCCATCTGTTGATTTGAATGAATAACCAGGCAGGTGCATGGCAGGGACAATTTCAGTATTGTCATCATTGAGATATTTCATTAACTTCCCCAAAGTCAATTGATTTTCTAACTTGAAACAAAAATCATTTTTGATACAGGCTGTGATTGATTCCCCGTCGCGTATCATGTTGCTCAGACATTTGTTGAAAATAAAAGCCTGGTACGCATGAACGAACAATCGTCTTATGTTTATTGGAACAGATCTCAGTGCGGCTATGTAATCCCTGCCATTAGCGAGTGATCGTAAGATATTCCGCTCAAGATCCATGCCTTTTGGAATCGTCTTTATGACATTTCCATAGTTTTTTGGATCCTTAAATTTTTCTCTTATTTCTTTACTAAATTGCGTATCATATTCTGTGGTATGGCACAAGAATATTTCAACAGCCCTCTTAAAGTTCCTTTTAATAATCTCCCTACCGACTAAATGAGTAACTAGTCTTTCACTTCCAAATCGTTGAAGACCATAATAATTTGGAATATTCCTAATTTCGGTAATAAATTCTGAAATATCATTTCTATTTGGATTTGTAATAGTTATCTCAAATTGGTTTCCCATAATATGCGATTTCTTAATAGAATGCCTTGTGAATCCAACTAATGATAAATTTGTATGGCTAGTTGTACCTTCTTCATATTTACTGCCCTCACAAGTAGCATATTGCGTAGTAACTGCTTTAGCATCCTTAATTCCCAGAACTCTAATTCTTGTTCCAAGCTGATTCAATATCTCCATAATGGCATGATTAGAATCTAATCCTCTTTTATTTAGTAACAATAATGGAAATCTGTAAGACTTGTCAGGAATTTTAGATATGTCTTTTGAAATGGATTCAGTTAACAGTTCCAGAACCTTAAAATCCTCATTCTTTTCCTTTATTGAACCTCCAATTCCTTCAAATTTTGTAGAGTATAATTCAATGCCAGCCATCCTGTCAATAACTGGAACAGTACTATTCATTACCTATTGATTTCCCAAATACATTATTTTTATTTTTTATTCTTTATTTTTTATTGGATACATTCTATCCGTCCATGTCTCAAAAAGTATCCTGTATCTGATGTTTGATGCCGTCATCAAAGGACAAAATAAGATCCAAACTTTCAGGAAACGCAACTATAAAACTTAATATATGAATTGAGACAAGTGGAAGTGTGGATAGATTAGATTCGAATCCATGTAGAAAATTCGTAATTTGCGAAAACTGCCTCCACTCCGATAGTATATGCACGTTCTACGATGCCCATAGATACTGTGTAGAGTGTTTATGTGACCATGCATGTTGTCCTGAGTGTAGCTCTGGATATCATGCAATCATGATTGCAGATTAGATCTTTTCCATTTTTCTGACGGTTTAACAAGTAGTCGTAAATCTAAGGGATTCATATTCTGAAATTTTTCCGAGTATTCTAGAATACTTTATGTTTTGAAAATAAAGAATTTATAGAAAGAATGCCACAGATAGGATATGGGTGTAAGTCGGTACGTCGCAAAGGAGATAATGAAGGAAATCGGCAATCGTTCTAGAGAATTCTATGAATTTGTATTACCTCCCGTTGACATTTATGAAGATGGTACAGAACTTGTGATCATAGTGGATCTTCCTGGATTTCAAAAAAAAGATATTCATGTAAATATCTCTAAAGATATTCTAGCATTGAGGGCAAAGAGAGTTATTGATATGGACTCGCATACTATTCATTTTACCCAGCGCCCAAGCAAAATCGAGAAGAAGATTCCTCTCCCATATTCCATCCCTGAAGATGACAATGCAAAAACAAAGGCAGATTATGCAAATGGCGTTTTGAAAATTAGGATACCAATATCCAATATGACTAACGTGCCTATCACTTAAGAAGGCAACATTTGATTTAAAAGGAGCCCCTCTTAACAGTTTTTGCAAAAATAAATTAGTAATTCATGCAATATGTGTAAGTCCTAGATGAATCATGCAACATTAGCTTTATTATGATTTATATTCTATAAAAATAGTAGTCACAACTTGTTTGGAAGCCAGTAATATTCTGATCATGCTAATGTGGTTGGGAGAATTAACATTCGCAAGTTGGTTACTTTCCTATGGTGCTGAGCATTTAGCAACCAGGTTTGGTGCAAGGTTCGTAGGAAGAACCTTGCTTAGTGTTGCAACCACTCTTCCTGAAATTGCTATAGTCGCATATGCGGCGTCGGCAGGCTCTTTCGGCATTGCACTTGGTGCAGGTTTGGGAAGCAACGTACTGATGATGACACTGGGGTTAGCAATAATGCTGATAATTGCAACTACACGACTTTCAAAAAAACCAATCAAAAAAATAGATGTTAGTTCATTTAAACTGGACAAGATTTTTCTCCTACTAACGGCATTAATAAGTGCAATCCTGTTTATTGATGGATACCACTTTATTGATGGAATTGTGTTTACTGCATTATTCTTAGCATACGTGTTTGTGGCATTTTATGAAATGAGATTAGAAAAAAAGAAAGACAAAGAAAAAATTATCGAAGAATATAGTAATGCTTCAGAAAGTGTTAATCTTCCCAGCAATCAAAAACAATTAATAAAATCAGGAATAATCTTTATGATAGGAACAATTGGCATCTTTTTAGGTGCCGAACCGTTTATCAAGTCATTGGAACATGTATCAGTTGATATAGGCGTTTCAGCAATAATCCTCTCAGTAGTAATAAGTCCAATTGCCGGTGAAATGCCAGAAAAAATATCACTGATGCTACTTGCCAGAAAGGGTGCCCAGGGGGTATCGATTGCAATTGCCAACGTACTTGGATCAAAGATCTTAAACAATACATTATTACTTGCATTTGCGGTATTTGGAGCCATCTATCACAGTGGTCTCAGCGCTTCTATAGATCGAAGTGAGATTTTATCGCATCAAATGATATTAGCAACAGGAGTTACGTTTATTGCAGTTGGTCTATTATTTAGAAAAGAAATCGGAATAAGGACGGGGTTTGTACTTTTGGTAATGTATATTGTAAGTATTGGATTGCAATTCTTTATGAATTCATAATCTGGTCAAAGCTGACTCTGGCTTGTCCTGATTCCCATAGAGTAAATCTCATTTGTCCGATGATTCCGCAGAAGGTTAACTATACGGATCTTTTGCATCTTCGGATTTGGTACTATTACTGGTACTATTACTGCGATCTCCCAGCAGAACAGTAAGATCCAAATAAGTCTGGTTTCTAATAACAGTTAGATTTAGCTTCTCTCCGGGCTGTTTATTTTCATCTATATATGATACCAGATCCTCCATGTAAGTAACGTTATGACTGTCAATCGCTGTAATTATGTCATTGCCATGTTTATCACCATATTGATCGGTAGTACTACCTCGAAGTCCAGCATTATCAGCAGGTCCATCTTTAATTATTGAATCAAGATACACTCCCTTGAAGTCTCTACTCAAATTTTCAAAATTTTCTGTTAATTTTGATGTTAAAGTGCTGGCAGAAATTCCCAGCCAGGGATGTGTGTAATTTCCCTTGCTAATAAGTACAGGTGCGATTTTAGATATAGTGTTTGAAGGAACTGCCAAACCAATTCCAGAAAAACCCCCCGAATCTGACAGAACACCTGCAGTGTTCATTCCAATTACTTCTTCCCTGATATTAAGAAGAGGTCCTCCAGAATTACCGGGGTTAATCAATGCATCTGTTTGTATCACACTAGGAATACTAAATGGTGAACCTTCCGTTGAAATCAAACGTCCTTTCTGACTTACGATGCCAACAGACATCGAACCTGCAAGTCCATAAGGATTTCCTATAGCGATGACTTGATCGCCTACTTCTACTGCAGAAGAATTTCCAAGTGTTAATGGACTAAGTTGTCCTGATATATTTTGTAAAATCTTAATCACAGCGATATCACTGAAAGGATCGCTACCTATGACAGTTGCCACGTACCTATTTCCATCAATGAAAGTAACATCTACCTTCTTAGAATCCCTTACTACATGATGATTAGTAATTATTCGCCCCTCTTTATCGAACACAAATCCCGATCCTAGACTGGTAACATTTTCGTCTCCCGGGGGATCAGGAGAAGATGGTTTATTTTCTCGTGTTATTTGGACAACTGATCCTTGTACATCTTTGAAGATTTTGCTAATCGAAACTAAGCTGGAATTTTTCTCATTTTCTGTCTGAGCGAAAATTTCCAATTTATCCAATTGGAAAAATACACCAGAGATTATGAAGCCAAATGCTAATATGAGCATAAATACAGGTTTCTTCATAAGAAAAATCCATTAAAGTAATCATATAGACTTTTCTATCGACTTATTTCAGGAAAGGAAATTGAAATCATATACGAGCAATCTTTAAAAATGGGTTGGGAATCAAAGTTGGTTCGATGCCTATTAGTAGTTCATCTAGTTCAATTGGCTAATAAAACAATTGGATTGATAAGGATAAGCCCATTATCTCATATCGGTCTTTTGGTATTTTTCAGTCAACTTTATTTTAAGTTCGTCTAACTGATCAGATGCCCACTTAACAAAACCATCAGTCATTTCCTGGGGTATTTTTCTTTTTTCAGCGAGTACTAGATAGCCTTCAAAGATCTTCGCATATATATTATTACATACCATCATGTTTGCCAACGCATCAGAAACAAAGTCATCACTCTTACTCTCCAGAAAATTTCTCTTAAAAAGATCCAAAAGGGTTTTAGTGCGTCTATCTAACTCATTTTGATCCATTCTATTAGTGAATGTGAATTTACTCATAATCCGACACAGTTAACTTGACATTCAATTATTAATATATTCATGCATGAAATTTCTTAATTTGTAATTAAGGATCGTATTTGGGTTGGCATCAATCTCGATTATTGAAAACAGCTATTTAATATAATTAGTAATTTCACAATTTGTAATGTTTACTCGGATTGTTTCATTTCTTCCAAGTGCAACAGAGGTTCTTTATTTGTTGGAATGTCAGGATTCATTATATGGTGTTACCCACCAATGTAATTTTCCTTCTGAAGCAAAGAACAAGCCTCAGGTAATAAAGTCAGTTTTTGATTCCGAATCAATGACAAGTTTACAAATAGAGGAAAAAATCCATGAACTTGCAAAGTTACAAAATGATTTTTTTATAATAAACTATGACATGTTAAAAAAAATACAGCCGAACCTTGTCATATCTCAGGGATTATGTGATGTATGTTCACCGCATAATAAAGAATTGGATAAGGTAATTCAATTCTTGGATGATAAACCTGATACCCTAGTGCTTGATCCGCATACAGTCGATGATATATTGCAAAATATTATAGATATTGCTAAAAAGGTTGGGAAGGAGACTGAAGGTTTAGAAATTAAAACTTCCCTGATAAAAAGGATTGAAAATATTGCGACAGCGAGTAAAGATAAGAAACCAAGAGTAATTTGTCTGGAATGGTTTGATCCATTTTACATATGTGGTCACTGGGTTCCTCAAATGGTTGAAATCTCCGGAGGCATCAATGGGATCAGTAAGACTGGAGAGCGTTCTCATAAAATAGAGTTATCCCAAATATCTCAGTTCGATCCTGACATATTGATTCTTCTACCTTGTGGATTTAACCTTGATAGGATATTGCAAGAATACGGATCTCTACAAAGAAATCCAGATTGGAATTCTTTAAGAGCGGTTCAAAATGACATGGTTTTTGCGGTAGATGCACTGTCATATTTTAGCAGACCCAGCCCAAGAATCATTACTGGTATTGAGATACTCGCCAAAATTATCAATCCAGATTCATTTGCAAATTTGGTTGTTCCAATAAACTCGTACAGTAGATTGAATAAGGAATCTCCTTAAATAATTAAAAGAAATAAGACTATCGTTACGTTAAAGAAACTTCGATGTAAACATCGTCGGGAATTTTCAATCGCATTAATTGTCTGATTGATCTATCGTCTGCGCCTAGATCTATCACACGTCTGTGAATTCTTAGTTCGTACTTATCCCAGGTATTGGTACCCTGCCCGCAAGGCGATTTTCTCGTAACGACTTTCATCTTCTTAGTTGGAAGTGGATGTGGTCCTCTAAATTTAATCCCATTTTTCTCGCCTATTCCTTTTATCTCATGGCATACATTTTCTAGCATGACGAGATTGGTACTTGTTAATTTAATACGGGCTTCCTGAGTCATTAACAGGACTCACTTTTTGGCACTTGGGTCGTATTTTTCTATAATAGACTTTACGACACCAGCAGCTATTGTTGTTCCCATATCTCTTAACGCAAATCTACCAATTTCCGGAAATTCTTTGAATGTTTCTATAGCAAGAGGTCTAACTGGTTTTATTCTCACAATTGCTGCGTCACCAGCCTTTAGAAACTTTGGTTTTTCTTCGACAGCTCCACCAGTTTTTGGATCGATTTTCGCTACAAATTCAGACAGGGTGGCTGCAACTTGCGCAGTATGGGCATGAAGTACTGGTGTATATCCAGGAGCCATTGCAGTAGGATGGTGAATAATTATTATTTGTGCTTCAAATTCTCTTGCAGCATTGGGTGGATTGTCTACAGGTCCAATCACATCTCCGCGCTTGATTGATTTTTTATCCACACCCCTGAGGTTGAACCCAATATTATCACCAGATTCTGCAGATTCCATCTGGGTATGATGAGTTTCTATTGACTTTACTTCTCCAGTCACGCCTGAAGGCATTACAATAACCTTTTGATTGGCCTTTAAAACTCCTGTCTCAACTCTGCCAACTGGTACTGTACCAACCCCCGTGATGGAATAAACATCTTGAATCGGTATTCTGAGTGGTTTTCCTATTGGTTTTTCTGGAGGTTCGAATAGATCGAGTGTCTCGGCTAAAGTAGGTCCTTTGTACCATGCCATATTTTCTGATTTTTTGACTAAGTTATCACCTTTCCAGCCTGAAACAGGTATAAAGCTTATTTTTGAAATATTATAGCCTACCAATTTTAACATTTTTTCCACTATTTCCTTAACTTCATTATAGCGTGCTTCCGAATATCCTGAATCGTCCATTTTGTTCAATGCAACTACGATTTGTCCTACTCCAAGTGTCCTTGACAAGAATGCATGTTCTCTAGCTTGTCCGCCTGGATCAGTAGCCGCCTCAGTCTCACCGGGCTTTACCGATACCACTAGAACTGCAACATCTGCTTCTGATGCTCCTGTTATCATATTTTTGATAAAATCTCTGTGACCAGGAGCGTCGATCAAGGTGTAAAAGAATTTAGAAGTTTCAAATTTTTGGAATGCCAGATCTATTGTAATTCCTCTCTCTCGCTCATCTTTTATGCTATCTAACACCCAAGCGTACTTGAAAGTATCACCTTTTCCTGTTTCTTCAGATTCCTTGGCAAAAGTATCAATAGTTCTTTGATCAATGACTCCCATATCCACTAATAAATGACCCACAATAGTCGATTTACCATTATCAACGTGTCCCACAACAACAAGATTCATGTGGGGTTTTTTACTTGCGCTCATTAGATTAAAAGCGATAATAGGGCTTTATTTGTATTTCGTTAAATACAAAGCAACAAATCCTACCAGTCCTAGGCCATTGGTTACTAGTCGAGATACTAGGTATTACCTGCATTTGCGTTTGCGTTTTCCAATACCTACACCCTGTCATAGTCGTCTTCAATTCTTACAATATCGTTTTCATCGAAGCTGCCATAAGAAATTTCTAAAACAGTACAACCAGAACTACCTGCCTGAATTCTGTGCTTTGCGCCAGATGGAATTATAATATTGTCCCCTTCACTGATGGATGATTTCTTGTTCTGAACTTCAACCGTACCAGAACCCTTAACTATTTTCCAAAACTCCTTTCGATTATTATGATATTGAAGGCTCAACCGCGACCCAGGTTTTATGTAAAGCAATTTTACGGTGCATTGTTCATTCTCATTGAATTTTTCAAATGATCCCCATGGCCGTTTTTCCGAGTAAACTTCCACAAAAAAAACAATGGAAAAGTATAATTTAATTATTGTTATATTATTTATAGTAAAAAATATACAATAGTTGCTTTGAATTACAATTATTGCCTAAATCGTCAATGTGTATTTGTAATAATCATGGCGATTGCAAAGGACTGATAATGGAGGAGGAAGTTTTGAAAAATTTCTGTTCCTGTATTTGTCAATAGCAGTTATCTATTAGTCCGAAATTCAATTGCATCTAACAAAATTGACAGCCTTGGCAATTTCGGTACAAATCAAAATATGAATTACTAACACAAGGTTCTAATGCCAGCCATAAATCTACAGAACCGCAAGATTATTTTCAAGACAGAAATACACATCTATCCAAGAAGATGATTCAATAAATAATTGGTGTAGGAAGTATCGGTAATTAGTACTTGCCATTATTCCTAATTTTAGGAACAATATTTCCTACTGTACAGAAATAAGGATTTTTCTGCCATCTATATCAATTTCCTTGTATTCAATGTCCTCTAATTTGTTAGGAGTTATGATTACTTGTTTTACTCTTACATAGAACGCTAATTCATTTTTATAGTTTTCAAGTGACAATAAATCATCTGAATCTAGATTCGAAATATATGCAGATGATAGTATTTCTGTAGGAACAAAACCCCTTTCCTTTCTTAGTTGTTGTATATTTCTTGCAATATCCTTCATAAGACCCATTGAAATCAATTCGCTACTTCTAGTGGTATCAATAAATACGGCGATATTTTCCTGCTCATATTCCATCATTATATATGGTGTTTTTCCAGTATATGAAAACTCCACATCGTCTCTTGACAACTCTATTTCACCAGACATGTACTTTAGATTGAAATTACTTTTTGAATTTAATTGGTCAAACAGATCACCATAGTTAACTTGATTAAATGATTGTAGGGCATTTTTTAAATCGTTCTTTAATCTAGGAGCAATCTTATTTACTTTGAGCTTGGCGCTCAGGCTAACAAGATTCTCCCTACGCAGAAAATTAATTTTTTCAAACAAATTACTAAAATTCACTTCTTTAATATCCATAGCCATGGTATTGAGTTGTTTCTTCAACATTTCTGATAATCCGCTTGATTCAAGAAGATTTCTATCGTGAGTACAAATTACGACTTTATTAATGGGCCATCTTCTTTTAAATTTCGCCTTCATTCTGGCTGCATTAACCAAAGAAATGACTTGTTTCGATTTGTCAATAGTATTTTCAATTTCATTATTTACCAAGTTGGTGTTAATTTTTGGCCATGATTCGAGCAGAACTAAATCTTTATGTTTGAAACATAACAAATACAAATAATTTGTGATGTAAGGACAATACGAATGAAGGAGTATGTCAAGTATTGATAGTGTATATCCAAGTACTGCATATATCACATTCCTTCTCTCTATTGTTTCCATATTGTCATCCCATATGTCATCCCTCGTCATAGGAACATAAGTTTGGCTGAGACTATTAATTATGAATTCTTCCAATTCCTTTGCTCCTTCGTTTAACTTACAGGAATCTAATGACAAAGTTACTGTTTTAATCAACGATTGTAATTTTGATAAAATCCATGCTTCAGTCATAGTAAAATTGTTACTTTTTATGATAAAGTCCAGGTCGATATTCTTGGTATCAAATTTGTCATATGTACTATTCTGAATCAAGTATACATGGAGATAATAAAGAGTACTTAGCACCTGATATGGTCTAGCCCCCATTTCTTTTAGGCTAAAGCTTAGAGATTCAATAGGTGATGATTTCCACATGAAATAGAATCTTATTGCATCAACCGAATTGTCGACTAGAAGTTTGTTAGCGTCCAATACATTGCCCAGACTCTTACTCATTTTATTTCCCTTTTCATCTAATATATGTCCCTGAAATAGAAACGATTCAAACGGTGATTGGTCCTTGTTTTGCATTATTACATTTTCCATGAGTAAAGTATATGCCCATCCCCTTGTCTGATCTATTCCTTCAGTCAGAAATTCAGCCGGTATTAAATCATCGTACTCATCATCCGAAAATCCAGCATAAGGCGATGCACCGCTGTTATGCCAAGTATCCAGAACGAAGGGTTCTCGAATCATAGGGATGTTACATTTTGAACAATTAATCTCGATACTATCTATCCACGGTCGATGCAATTCAAATTGCTCTCCGTCAGGCAACTTTGATGCTCTCTTGATAATTTCATCTCGGGAAAACAAAGGCTCTTTCAAACCACATTTGGTGCAGTTCCATATTGGAAGAGGAGTACCCCAAACCCTTTCCCTTGATATACACCAAGGTACCTGTTCCTTTATGATTTCCACAAATCTATTTTTTGGAGATTCAAAAAAGAAATTAACATTTGAAACAGCATTCATTGGTTTATTATCAAGTTTATCAATCATGTAGAAATATTCACGCCTTGCAAGCCAGACAACCTTGTGATTCGAACGCCAACAGGTTGGATATTGATGTTTGATTCTACCCAACTTCAAATAAGCTCCTGCTTCCTTCATTTTTTCGACAACCAAAAGATCCGCGTCGCGCACAAATTTTCCGCTAAATATGCCTGCCTTTTCAGTAAATTCCACTTTATCATTAATGGGCACAAATATTGGAACGTCCCGTTTGACAGCTATATCAAAATCCTCTTGACCGTTTGCAGGTGACAAATGAACTATTCCGCTACCAGTACTTGCATCGACGAAATTTTCTGCAACTACAAAATGTACTTTCTTGTTGTCACTTAGTTCCTTTAGTCCAGGTATCATTGCTAATAGTGGATGGAGGTACCTTTTGCCATCCAATTCTGCGCCTTTAATGACCTTTTCAACAGCAAAATTTTGAATTTTAAGCTCATTCATCAAATCATTTAACCTGTCATGTCCAACTATCCACTTTTCTTTTTCAATTGAAACATAGGCATAATCGGCCTCAGGATTAACGCCTATCAATTCATCAGTTACTAAAGTGAACGGCATAGTGGTCCACACAACTAGAAAAGTGTTTTCTTCCTTTAGCTTCATTTTGTAATAAAAAGATGGATCCTCTAGAATTTTGTAGCCTTGGTTAACCTCTGCGTTGCTCAATGAAGTTTGACAGGAAGGGCAGTATGCGACTACTCTAAACCATTCTTTAAGAATTCCCAGTTCCCAAGCTTTTTTGAGTACTTGCCATTCCCTTTCGATTTATGCATCTTTAAAAGTCCAATACGCCTTTTCGTAATCAAACGACATGCCAAGAAGAGCGTCAACTTTGATCCATTTTTCAGCATTAGTTTTGATTAGATCCTTACATGCCTGTACAATTCTTGGGATACCAACCTTCTTGATGTTTTCAGCTTTACTGCCAGTTAGTCCCAAATTTTTTTCTGCTTGTAATTCGACTGGTAAACCTTGTGTGTCCCAGCCTGCTCGGAATACAACTTTATATTTTTGCAGAGTTTTGTATCTGAACCATAGATCTTTGATGATACGTCCTCTAAGATGACCAACATGTGGTTCACCATTTAGGGTAGGTGGCCCCTCAACAAACCCAAGTGTTTTTTTGTAAGATGATAACTCCTTGTCAATTAATGATTGTATGTCAATCTTGTCAGTGTATGAATTAATTTGAATTTCAATTTCCTTTGGATCATATTTTGCTTCTAATTTCATTAATGCGAACGTCAGTTCTATTTTCTCTTTTATAACTTTACAACTCAACTCAATATATGATTCATAGCCTCTCCGGTTCCCAGTCCTAGGCGTATCCTTTTCCCGATAAAGTACGTCCAGCTAAGCAAAGGCCTGTGCTATGATTTTAGGGTCTGCCATCTTCAAAAGCTAGAGTTATTACTGTTAAATTTCACGTTACACTGCTAGCAATATTTTTAAGGTTTGAAGATGCCGATGAAAGGAATTGCGACAACAAAGAAGAAACATCTCCGGAAGTATCAGTATGGCAATAATAATTATAACGGCCCTCTTGGCTTCACTTTCCATAATACTTCTCACTGACTCAACAACTCCAATGGTAAAACCAATTGATGTATTCGCGGAAGCAGATGATTCTGTTGCTGCTGCTGCTCAGGTCTATATCTCAGATGATAATAACGACAACAATGATGTCAAGAACAATGAAGAGAAGGAAACAGGCTGGTCTGATATTGAATATCTCAGGGATGCAAACAATAACACGATGGTGGATTACAAAAACCTCCTTGGCCTGAATATAGGCAAAGTCTATAATCCTAACTTTGTCGACAATGCTGACTGGTTCCTTGACAGCAGTAACTATGAAGACCATGTAGATTACTATCTGATACCGTACAATTACAATTGGCACTTTTACTCTAAAATATCTGCGCCTTGGTATGGCTGTGAAGCTCAGAGTAAGGCGATGCTTGTGACCGCTAAAAAATACAATGAAACAGGGGATTCCAAATACCTAGAATTTTCGAAAAAAGTATTCAACGGCTTAAATTCTCCTGTTCTAAATCATGACGGCTGGCTTTTGGGAGTAGTGGCTGAAAAAAACAATGCTAAAATACTGAACAGTCAGCTGTTTTGCGTTGCGAACCTGATGACCTACTACGAATATACCGGGGACGAGCGAGCGCTGAAACTATTCAAAAAGGGTGTAGATGTACTGGAGAAAAATATCAACGACCTATCGGAAGATTGCGGAACCTACTACTCTTTGTCTAAGGATAAATTTGTATCGCACCAGCAGCATCCTGAATACATCAAGATGCTGGAAAGGTTATATTTGATGACGGGAAGCAACACGCTGAAAAATACGCTGGACAAATGGCGGCATGATTATCTGTTTCCTTGTTATTCTTGAGCTTCTTGAGATTTCATAAAAAGCATTGACTGATGATTTGCTTATTACTACTTTCTCTTTTTCTGCTGCTTCTCACTGTTCATATTACTCGATAGATCAGTCCCATCTTGTAA
>Ga0193739_1000231_pt1 | contig 15705 bp, 27 predicted proteins | sample L2a2metaG_FD_144926 | JGI IMG/M metagenome (GOLD analysis project Ga0193739, IMG submission 144926) | Soil microbial communities from a riparian zone of the East river system, Colorado, United States - L2a2 | ecosystem: Environmental > Terrestrial > Soil > Riparian zone | place: USA: East River...
ACCTTGGGCGGCGCTGCCACACGGAGCTGGTACGGGCTCCTTGTCCGTCCTCCCGATGCCCATCGAACGGACCGCAATCTGTGTGGACAGGGGTTGGAGGTCGTACCGAAGGCGCGCCAGACGGGGCGGGAAAACGCGGGAGGGTGCGGGCTTTGCGGCCCTGCGTAGTGCGGCTATCTTGCCTGACGGCTGACGGCTGACGGCTGACGGCTGACGGCTGATGGCTGTTGTTAACGGGACGTAGCGCAGTCCGGTAGCGCACCTGAATGGGGTTCAGGGGGTCGCGGGTTCAAATCCCGCCGTCCCGACTTTGCACGAGGCAGACTTAACAGTAGTGGCGAATCGAAGTTAGGAGCAGGCGGGTCTCTGAGCAAGAGGCCCGTTTGTTTTTTCGGAGTGCTCATGTGTGCGGGCTTGTGTGCGAAGCGAACGAAAAACCGCCCGTACTCACGCACGCGCCTTGGAGACACCCTCCTTCTTTGCTGCTTCGCGGATAGCTACCTCCAGAGCCTCAGCCTGTGAGACAGGCTCCGGCAAGCCCGCACGATTCGCGTAGAGGCGCTGGAGCTTCGTTAGCATGGTCTTGGCGTCGTCTGACAGACGCACGTTTACCTGTGACTTGCCTTTGCTCACCTTCGACATTGGGCGGAATCCTGTGAGAGACTAGGGAACTAGGAAGGTACTACTACCGCATACCTACTGCCATCCTGCACCTGTGGTGAGAGACTCGGCCTCCAGATCAAGCTCGGCCGCTATCTCGCGTTCGTGTCGATGCTGCTCCCTCTCCAGGTCCAGCACGCGGGCGCTCAGCCCGTCCACACCTTGCACGAGCAGCCCGTAGATGCTGTTCAGGATGTGAACCCGCCGCCGAAGTCGTGCGAGTCGCGGCGTGCGCCTCGGGCGCTTCACAGAGCCCCCGTGAGGCTGTAGCGTGCCGTCTGATAGCGCGGCGCGAAGTAGTAGGCCCGCACGTTCTCGGGCGCGAAGATCGGCGAGGCGGTCCACATGTCGCCGAGGATGTAGAGACACGTCAGGTACTCATGTTTTGAGAGGCGCATGGGCTAGAGCCCCCCTTCGATTCTGTAGCCAAGCCTGAGCACCAGCGTAACGAGCTTGCTGCGCTCGTCGCGAGTGAAGCGGCTCACGCGGGTTAGACAGACGGCGCGGGCCAGCAATTCCCTTTCGGTTTCGTTTAGCTCGACGGGCGGCCGTGGGGTCAGCGCCGCGTCGGGGGCGCGACGGTCTAGGTTGCGTGGCATGGCTTCCTTCCCTTTTTGTTGGGGGCTGATTGCGTCAGGAATTGGGCGCGGGGCTTTGCTTCAGGACTGCTTACGAGCGTGCTTCAGTCTTCGAGGCTCTGGCCTCCCGTGCGGTAGGCCGTAGGCGTGCTACTGGTACCTAGCAGAGCTTGAGGCGTGGGGTTAGGAACGGAGCCAGTAGGTCACGCCGTCGAACTCTACGGCGCTGTAGTCGGATTGCAGTTCACGCGCTGCCTGTTCCCAATCAATGCACGTCAGGGGCCAGGACATAGCGTTCTTGAGCGCGCCGATGTCTTCGGCCAATTCGCGGGCGTAGTCTTCGAAGTAGCTATCCCGAATCAGCGCCTCGCCATCTTCCGCGCCGCTGATTTGCTCGGCCAGCGCCTTGAGCGCGGTAAGCTCAAGTGCTTCCGACGAGTCGAGGCTTTCGTCCTGCCCTTCTAGTTCCTCGATTCGCTCGATGATATCGCGGGAGTCAATCACATCGTCGCTGTTGCTTGGTGCGTTGCGTGAAGGCATGGCTAGTTCTCCTCGATGACTTGGGTTGACTCTGCCGTCTTGTCCATCCACAACTCGACGGCATAGCGCTGTGCTCCTTCCAGATCGTTTCCCCACCAGCCAGCGACAAGCCATTGCGTGCTGTTGTAGGGCTTGTACTCCACGCGATAGTCGAGCATGGGGCTAGCGGTCTCCCTTCTTGGGACGGCCGCACGTCGGGCAATGCTCCAGCGCTTCGAGTGCCTCCAGCGTGAGCGCCATACAGTCGGTTTCGTATCCGTTGTCTTGCAGATCGTCGCCGAGGAAACCCCAACACGAGTCAGCCTGTTGCCACGTCTCACCGTCGAAGTATTCGCCGACGATGCCATAGACTCCTTCGCGGTTTACCTTCTCCTCGAAAGCCTTCTCCTCGCGCTCAAGCTGCGAGCGTGAGATGTGCGTCACATACTTCGGGTTAAAGCAATCCCCCTTCAGATCGTCCAGACTCACGCACTCGTCGGGTGGGTAGACAAGACGGACGAACCCTTCCGCCTCTGCGGCGTCCCACGCTTCGCGGGTCTTCGCGGCGTTGTAGGCGTTCGAGGCGTGCCAGCCTAGACGGCGCAGCCTCTTGTATTCGCGGGTAAGCGTTGTCATAGGGTTACGCCTCCTTGCTGGCGAGTGTGGCGGCGCTCGTCTTCTCGTCTACCGTGCGATAGATGAACGTCACAACGTCGTCGCAGTCTTCGGCCGACAGGTTCAAATCGAGGAGCGGGATACGCTGGCCCGTCGTGTGATTCACAAGCTCGATTAGGGCGTTGTCTTGGCCCTTTTGTAGTTCAGCCGTAACGCGCACGTCCCATCCCCACGTTTGCAGCAGCGTGCTAATGCCCGTTCCTGCGTGCCCGAGGCGTGAAGCTTCGCCCCGCGCTCCCATGATGACTGCGCGGAAGTGCGCCATATGCTTGACCTCTTGGTGCGAGTGAGTGTTGCGGGAGAACTGCGGCGGGACTACATGCGCGCACGTCGCGTTACACGACTGTCGCGGGCTAGCGGCTCACATTCGCCCCCGTTGCGCGTGTTAGTCGTCCGGTCTAGCTGGAGCGCTAGCGCCTATCGTTCGGGCATCCTCTCGGGTACCGTTCGGCCGTCCCTAGCTCACCGTGTCCCCACGGGCGGTATGTGTCGGCCGCGTTGCCAAGTTGCCCTAGCGCCGTGTGTGCTGTAGTAGCGCGGCACTAGTGCCTTGCTAGTATCGTGCCGTGTTCCCAAGTTGTTGAACGACAGGGCTAGACATTTCGACACGCGACGGAGTGACTACGGCGCAACGCGGGGAATCTTGCAGAGTGCTACACAAGCACTAGTGCCGCACTAGACAAAAAGGACCGATAGTGTGAACGAGCGCGGGCGTGTGCGGCAGCATGGAGAGGCGGGCAGGACGAGCAGGGCAGGGGGCCAAGGGCGCGGCGCAGCTCGTGGGGCGTGAGTGATCGGCGGGCGCTACCCGCTGACTATCAATCCGTCACTCGCCGCTAGCCGCATGACATTGCGTGCGTTGCGCGTGTCTGTGTGCGGGATGTGTGCGGGCCGGGCGGCAACGTTCAATCGAGGGGCGGGGCAGGGTACACGGGGGGAAATCGGTTTTCGCCCTATCGCGTAGCCCCGCTCAAACAATCGCGTCAGAATTCTGGCGACTCAATCGGAGCTGCGGGCGGTGCGCCAGGACGTTGACCCAAGACCAGGGAATCCCAGGCGGGGTCTTGAGCGTTGTTCTCCATGAATCGCTCGATCACTTCGGCAACTAGTTTTCCCCCTTCCTCCAACACCTTACGCACCTCCCTCCCCTTGAAGGGTGTTTTCTTCAAGTCGTCAGGTTTCAGTACGCCACGATGCACACCACGATTCCGAAGGTGATACAGCACGGTCGCCAGATCGTAAACGCGGTGTCGGCTATCGGGGTCGTCCCCCAGGAGAAATGCACAACGAACTCCGAGTTGATACTTCTTGTCGCTATCCGTTTCCCCAAGAACGAGCCCCTCTAGGGCAATGCCCAGGTCAATCGCAGAATCAGCGTCGTCGCGACGGCGCATGGCTGTGTTCAACCGCCTCATGGGCAGCCGGATTCGGTCTTTAGCTCGCGGGGTAAGCGACCGGAAGGAGTCGTAGATCATCTGGGCTCGCTGAGTCTGGTTCTTCCAAAGCCGCTTCTGGTGGCCGCTCGATTCCAAACTTCTCGGATAGTCCAAGTATCCGTAGAACGGCACCCAATCAGCAGGCTGACAGACTAGTCCCACCAGAAATGGAACTGCCGGGAGAGCGACAAGAGACAGACAAAGCAGTACGTCATCCGCTTCGAGAGAAGCCCGTAGGAATTCAGATTCGCTAGAGTCTTGCTCTGGCCGTTTCGTGATCTTCTGGACCCGTTCTTCAATGAGCGCAACCATTGGCATGTGCAGGAGTGACCTAAAGAAACCCTTGGGTTGCAGGGGCTCGGGGAGGTGTTTGTTACGATCAGCCCTAAGCCATAGGCCGGGACCAAACTGCACGTCATGGTCGGTGAAAACCCCGCTGACTGCAACGCGCATCGTGTAAGGGAAATCGTCCGTGCTCAGGAAACGATGCAGGTCAGCACAGGCCTGTTCCGCAGTAACCTTAGTCGCACGAATAGCAAGCCAATGTATCGTAAAATCGGAGGTGAATCGCACGTACCCGGAATGAAGCACCAAGTCTCCTTGACGTTCTTGGAAGCGGTTGTCTTCAAGGAGAATAGACTCGATAGCCGCGTGAACCTCTCGAAATGCCGCAATCGCCATGAGATGGTCCCTGATCTCATGGTCAGCTTTTTTCGAATTGGCGGCGTCGGCATCGTTACGCAAGGTGGCGGCCCGTCGAACAAGCTCAACGAGGTCAGCCATTCGCTCTGCGAGGATCATCGGTGTCAGCGGGTTTGTGACGCTGTGTCGGCGGCTCGCTGTGCTTCCTGAGGTGTCGCGTACGTCGTCAGCCCCCAAGTCGTGTCGTACAGCTCGGCGGGGAACTCCCCGTCGATCATGTAGGACCACCGGCCCGGACGAACCTCGACGACTTGAATCATGGAGCAGGCAATGTAACGGCTGCTCTTGGTCTCGCTATGATGCAGAGCACAGTCCCACGAAACCGACCGTTGTCAGACCAGGGGAGGCTGCCCATATTGGGGCAGATACGGGGTGTCCTGACGGCCCACGGAACAACTCACGCGAGGCCCTGGTCATTGAGCGATTCCCTGCTTGACCCGCTGAGTCTGTGCGACGCAGTAGACGCTTCCCCTCCTTCTAAGATCACCCTCCTCCCATGACTCCTTCTCGCTCCCGAGCCAGCGCGTCGCTCACGTCCTTTGAAATCTGCGCTGGTGCTGGCGGCCAGGCGCTCGGCCTTGAGAACGCGGGGTTTGCTCACGCCGCTCTTGTGGAACTCGACGCGATGGCCTGCCAGACGCTCCGTCTGAACCGTCCCAAGTGGGACGTGATCGAGGGTGACGTTCACGACATAGACGGGAAGGACTACCGGGGTGTCGATCTGTTCTCCGGTGGCGTTCCCTGTCCGCCGTTCAGCATTGCAGGAAAGCAGCTCGGCCCTGACGATGATCGAGACCTGTTCCCTACGGCACTCCGGCTGATCGCGGAAGCCAAGCCCCTCGCTGTGATGCTGGAGAATGTGCCGGGACTGGCGACGGGACGATTCGCCGACTATCGCAAGAAGCTCGCAGCCAAACTCTCGAAGCTCGGGTACGTCGCGGACTGGCAGGTCCTCAACTCCTGCAACTACGGCGTGCCGCAGCTACGGCCGCGCTTCATCCTCGTCGCGTTCAAGACGAAGAAGGCAGCGCGGCGCTTCATCTGGCCTGCGGCGGTGGGCACGCCTCCTACGGTTGGCGAGCGGCTGCTTGACCTCATGGCGTCGCGTGGGTGGCGAGGCGCGGCTCGTTGGGCAGAGCGAGCCAAGGGAGTGGGGCCGACTCTTGTCGGTGGCTCGAAGCTGCACGGCGGCCCGGACCTAGGCCCCACGAGGGCACGGGCTGCATGGCTCGCCCTGGGCGTGAACGGGAAGACCATTGCCGAGGAGCCGCCTGCCCCCGACTACCTGGTCAGGGCCTTGCCGCGACTCACGGTGCGTATGGGGGCGCGTATCCAAGGCTTCCCCGACTCCTGGCAGATCAGCGGGCGCAAGACGGCCGCGTGGCGTCAGGTAGGGAACGCCTTTCCGCCGCCAGTAGCCGAGGCCGTGGGAGGCGCGGTGCGGCGTGCGCTGCTCGGCGAAGTGCTGACGCTTGAGGCCGAGCAAATCGCTCTCCCCTTCCGCATCGCCTAATGTCTCGCGGCGAAAACGCGCAGCTCGCCGCCGACATGTACAGCCAACTCCTAGCGGCTAAGAACTGGACTGCGGCCACCGCGTGGCAGGGAATCGCGGAGCTTCTTCTCACCTGCGAGGTGCAGCGGGCGGGTGTTGGATGGATTCCGTTCGTTCCCAAGGGCGGCACGTCACCACTCGATGTTGTGGTTTACCGCGAGACGAACGATTTCAAGGTCAAAAACGGCGCTCCGAACGCCACAGTTCTGAAAGCGCAGCAGCTCTCCCAATACCTAGCCGATCAGCTCGGCTGTTCTCGGGCGAACCTCTGCTCTACGATTGCGAAGTTCTGGCGGCATCCGCAGGTCAGTCAGTTGCAGATGCACAACCTGGTTGGCAACGCCTTCCGCTCGATCATCGTAGACGCTTTAAAGAAGTTCGGTGCGCCGGGAATCACATACGAGGAGGAAGTCCACCACAAAGACGCCTTCTCCGGCTGGCGTTTCAGAAGCCGCAGCAAGCTCGGCAAGATCGACATTTTCGCGTGGAAGGGCCGCCAGCCGGTCGCCATGTTCTCGACACGCTGGCGGTACCGGCACGACCGCGTGGATTTCATTCACGAGGCGCAGGCGTTCTCCGCAGCAGCCTTGGAAATGTTCAGCGGCTTTCCATACTACGCCGTCACAGGCGAGTTCAACCCCGCTCGCCTCGCGAAGGTTCTTGCAAACGTGCCAAGCCCTATCGCCGCCGTGGTGCATTTCTTTCCCGATCTGATTACCGCAGGGTTGGGCGAGAATGGTCGGACGGCCCAACTCAAGAGCCTCGACTGGCTCATCCAGCAGTCGCACACTTGGTAGTCATGGCACGCGACTCGAAACGCGACCGAATAAGGCAGGACGCGGAGCAGCTCCTCCGACGTGTCGGAAAGCCGTTGCATAACACCGAGATTGCCGGTGCCATCCTGCCTGCTCTTGGCCTCGTGGGCGTCATGTCGCCGAAGGACGTGAACACCTGCCTGCACGATGACTCGCATCACCGCTTCCACCGCGTGAGCAAGGGAACATGGGCGCTGGCGATTACTCCGCGCTCCTCGTGACGACTTCCTAGCGGCGGCGCACAGCTCGGGCGATTCGTGCGGCTGCTTTCGGAACGTCGCGTTTGGCGTCGCTCTCCCACAGGCGGACCACAAGCCAGCCAGCTTTTCGCAGCGTCAACGTCACGGCGTGGTCTCGCTCGGCGTTGCGTCGGAGCTTGGCGAGCCAGTAGGTCCGTGTCTCCTTCTTCTTCACGGTGGCTCGGAACGCTCGCAGCCCTCTCTCTTGGAGGACCCTCGCGTGCCAGTAGTCACCATCCACGAACACCGCGACCTTCTGCACAGGAAACACAATGTCGGGCCGTCCCGGCAGACTGGTCGCGTACTTGCGGTACCGGAGGCCGAGACGGTGTAGAGCGGATCGCAGGGCGCGCTCGGTGCGATTCTCGGTCGCCCGGATAGCAGACATGTTCCGGTGGACTGCGGCGGGGTCCTTGGGACGATAGGGCTTCTTCACACCTGTTGACGCTCGGTTGATCGTTCACCACGAAGTTAACAGCCGATGCGGCTCTGGCTTGTGTCGCTCGACTACTCCCTCCCCACGCTTCAGGCGTACCGCGCTGCACGGGGTGATAAGTCGGTCGATGCCGCCGACGCTGAGGTTACTGCTGAACTCCTTGAGAGGTGCGTCCGCACGAGCCAGGTGCTTGTCGCTTTCGCGTTGCACATCGGCGGTAGACCGTCGCGCCAATGACAGGGAAGGGAGAGGGACAACCCCGGCCTCGCAGATGTGGAGACCGTTGGGTGTACGGGCGGAACCCCTGTACAGTCCTCAAGAATGGTCAGGTTCTCTGTGGGTTGTCCCTTCGACCCTCGACTGCATCTTCCCGCCTAAGAAGGCGTAGAAGCTCCCCGAGCTGAGACGCCAGGGGAGGCGATGAAGTAAACTACTCGGCCTTCATCAGGCCGTTGTCGATCAGACAGGTCCGCATCGCGTTGATGAGGCCCTGCTCGGCTGCCGTGTATGTGCCACCAGCAGCGGCGACGACAGCGACGGGAGTCTGCGGGCGGTTCTCGATATTCCAGGCATCGGGGTCCGCCTGCACCTGCCCCGTACGAGCGATGACCACGGCCTGAGACCGTGGACCGACGTGGCCCACGCGTCGCCCGAGAGAGGTCAACAGCTCGATGGACCCCGGCCCTGTGCTCTCGACGCGAATTTCGGCGTCCACGGCGACCGTGCCACCTGTGCCGTCGTTGATCTTGGGAAGGTGCGCCTGGACGGTCGCGTTGAGCGCCGAACTGACGTACGTGTCGGTGCTGACGATCTGCTCTCCGCTGGCTGCGAGTGCGCGGGTAGACATGGGTGATGCTCCTGAAGTGCTGTGATGGGAGTGAGGATATCGACTTGCTTACTGAAGCTCGCGGAACTGCTCCTCAACCGCCTGCACGCCTTGTCTGCCTCCGAGAGAACCACGACGCCGAGCTTCCTGTAGGAAGTGTTCGTTCGCCATGCCTTCGAACTCGGAGAGCGTGCGCTTGAGAGCGCCCTGCTCGTACTGCCCCTTCACCTGAGCGAATAGTTCGAAACGCAAGCCGCCTGGAAATTCCTCCGTTCCAGCGCTCGCTGACTGCCACTCGGGCGACGTGACAACCTCTCGCATCTGCTCCTCGAATGAGAGCATCTGCCCGTCGAAGCCGGTAGAGAGCAATTGGTTAAAGCGCTCCCAAGGCGTGATGCCTTGACCGTTCTTCCACTTCGGGTCACGCAGATCGACCCCGGACGACATCACCGGAGTCATCTTCCCGTGACTTCGCATGAGGCTCGCAATCGAATCGTCCACCAAGGATTCCTGCTCGTCTCTCGCCTCTGTCCACCGCATAGGGTTGACAGCGCGATTGAGCCAGCCCGGAGCCTTGTAGATGGGGTTGCCCCACAGATCGAACTTCGGGGATAGGTCTTCCGACAACCAGGGAGTCATCGACCGTACACGATCAACGAAGCCCCGCACTTCTCGGAAGATCGGGTCAGGATTTGCCTGGCGAAGCGCTGACGAATACGGAATGAGGTTGACTGCGGTATTCTCGAAGAAGCGCCGAGTCTTGTAAGCCTCGCCAGAGATAGCATCTGCGAAGTCCGTCATGCCCTTCAGATACGTCTTGTTCGTGACGTTGAGGGTCATGCCCCCAACAACTGCCCACATGGCGTCTGTCGCTTCGGGATGATCGGGGTTGTTGGAGACCAGCTCTGCAACATCAGCAACGAGTCCGAGCATCGTTGCAGCAGGCTCGGTGCGTCGATAGCTGACCCACTTCCCGCCGATTTTGACGGAGTACGGCTGATGGCTTGCAAGCCATCTCTCTCGCAGCCCTTTGTGCCTTGGACCCCCGCCGGTCAGGTTGCCAGCCAGATAGAGACCAACTGCCGAGCCGTAGAATGACGTGGCAATGCCCATCTGTCCGATGAGCATATCTCGCTCCTCGCCGCCCATCTGCCACATCCTGCGCGCCTGGGCGTTCCAGAAGTTGAGTCCTGGGGTCACCTGATGCGTGAAGTTGAAGATGTTCGACGTGGTGCGAACGAACGGCATGACGAATCGAAACGCGGGCACCTCGTGAATGAATTTCAAGAGGGCTTGCGTCTTTCGTCCCGCAGCGCCAGACATGGTAGGAACCTCGGCGTATTCCAGCCCGCGACTGAGCCGGGCTGCGCCTGTCCTTTCATCAAAGGCCAGCTTCACCACCCGCTCGACTTCCGCTTCGGCCGCAGCGCTTTTGAGGCCCTTACTCCGGGCATCTCGAAGCACCTGCGCTCGAACGAACGCCCGGTAGTTGGAGACACGAGTGAACTCGTCGATAGCGCCGATGGCCCGCGTTGGAGCAGTCAGGACACTTGCGAGTCCAGTACGGGAGACGTTGCCTTCAGCGTCAGTCTTTGCCAGAAGGTCACGCCCGCCTACAGAGAAGGAAGGAAGGTCAAGCGCGTTAGGAGGCCGGATGAGCGAGTGGCCTGCTTTCCATGCGGCACGCATTGATCTCAGGTTCTCGGTGAAGTATTTCACCTGCCCCCACACAATGTCGATGCCTTCCTGCATCATGGCCCGGTTGCCACGCATCGCGCCGCCGAGGGTCTTCGCCCCGGCCTGCATCGCGGTGACTCCGACGTTCGACGTGAGGACGCCGAGTGTGGTAGTAGGTGCGTCTAAGACGTTAGGCATAGGCTTCCCAGGTGAGCGTTTCAGGGCTCGGGCAGTCAACGACGGCCTGCTGCGTTTGACGGTCCAAGCGTAAGAGTTGATAGATTCCGGGTGCGGTCTGCACGATCACACCGGCTTCGATGTTCGGCCCGACAGCCCCTTGAGAGCCACACAGGCCCACGACGGTTTGAACGAAGGTTGCCGCGCCTCGCAGAAGCTCGCCTGCGACTACCATTGGTGATTCGTCCTTCATCGTGTCTTCGATCTGAACCATGCTGGTGCCGTAGGCATTGCTTAGTTCCGACACCATGTCGGACACGCTGTCAGGGACGCCGATGCCGAGACACCCAACCTGCACATGCTCGCCCTGCCAATCCCACTTCGCCGCGTACAGTCCTTCCGGTCCTCTCGCAATGACGAAACTGGCTTGCTTCTTGGACACGAACTCTGCGTGATCTGGCTCGACGGCCCAAAGGAGGTCCATCGCCCCAGGTGACCACTCGCGAGTAGCGGAGAGCATTCCCTCAAGCGTCCCGTCAGTCTTCCTCAGCTCCTCGAACTGCATCGCACCCCAGGCGGTCCCCGGCCCGCTGGCAATGAATCCACCAGCAGGCAGCGGATACACCTTCTTGATCTCGTCTGAGACAGGGCGGTCATTGATGCAGGCCCGCGTGTCTGTGACGAGCAGGGCGTGCTTCTCGTGGACCGACGCGACTATGAGGGACATTTCGATTCCTTAGGGAGTTGAAGGCGTGCTTGCATGCTGCTAGCACGGCCCGTTAGCCGAACTGAAAAGCTCTGGCTTAACGGGGGTGATCGAAGGACACAAGTCCAGCAGGACAACGACACGAGAGCCGCAGCGTGCATCCGGCGATGCGCCGCGCCCTGCTTGGACTGTGCTTATGCTGATTGGGGAGTACTAGGAGTCTTGTTCTTCGCGCAGCGGGTCATCGAGCCCGAACATGGCCGTCTCGCAGGGACCTGGAGACGCGGGCACGACGGACACAAGAGACGCTGGTTTGACAGACACGGGCGGTGCGGGCGCAACAGCAGGCGCGGGGACAGGCGCACGTCTAACGATCTCGCCGCCGACCAGTATCCCGCGTCGTTCAGCTTCCTGTCGCAGGAGCACCTCGAACAGCCCGGCGAACGTCAGCCCCCAACTGCGCGACACCTCTTTCAGCAGTTCGTAGCCCAGGTCGCTCAGTCGCGCCACAACCTGCTTGTCGGCTCCACCTCGTGATTTATGTCTCACGGGAGTCCTTCTCGTTGATGAGGAACGTCGCGCCGTAGCCTGGACCTGACGTGACCTTGCGGGCCTCGCCTTGCCGAACATGCTGCGCGCCATGCACGAGAACTCCCCACACTTGGTAAGGAGGCCCTGGAACGATGTACGGGCACAGCGTGCATCGCATCGCGCCGCCATCGCTGGCTTCAAAGAGGAAGGGTGAGAGATGCGACGACGCGGGCGGTGCTGGTCGAGTGGCGAGCGCAGAGGTCTCAGGCGTTGTGTGGCGACAGTTCGCCTTCTCACCGTTACAGTAGATGCAGAGGGACATGTGGCCCCCTCTACTACTGCGCGGTCTCGCGCTGTGCTGGTGCGCCGCTTCGAATGGTGACGCCCACGCCCAGGCCATCGGTCGCAACGACACGAGCTTGGACAGCAGCCCGGTACTCCTCGTCCCGCTCGTAGCGCGGGTCCGCGACGGCGCGGATGAGATCGGCCTGATACGCGAAGGGTTCTGCCTTTTTCCCCTCGGGAACCGGGTTGATCTGAATGCGCACCGCTTCGAGCTGCTTGTCGCGTAGGGCGTCGCGGTGTATTTCCAACCTGGCGAATTCCTGCTCACCCTCAGCGACTTCACGCGCTAGCTCGGCGCTCCCGGCAGGGAACTCGATACGCGCTCTGCCAACCATCGGGTCAACCGTGGAGGTCGCGCCACCGTAGGTCCGTTGGGTGGTTCCGAGAAGCGACGGGTCCGAGATGGCGAGACGCGCCTGAACGTTCTTCACGTAAGCCTCGCCGAAGATCGGATGGCTGTAGTCCGGATGCTGAATCGCTCGTACAAGTTCTCCGGAGCTGGTGAACGGCTGAAGTGTGTCTGACATGTGCGATGAATCCTGTGTTGGAGTGTGTGTGTGTGCTGGCAGCGTGATAGCAAGGCGTTAGCTCGCCCTGTTCAGTCCTCAACGCCGTTGGGATGATCGAGGTCCCATTGGTCAGCGAGCTGTTTGCGCGCTGCTTCCTCCGGGGTATCGCGCCCTATGAAAAGAGCGCGTGGGTCGCCCCTGTGAGGATTCCCTTTCTTGGTGGACGCCTGTCCCGGCCTCGACGGGGACATGTTGACCTGATCGCCCATGTCCTTGGTGCTCTCTGTGTGTGTGTGTTATCGGTGTGGACAGCGACTTGCTATCGCGGTCAAATGACGGGAGTGAACCCGTGATCGGTGGCAGTCGGAGCGGGCAAAACGAAGTGGCCCTCGGGACTCAAGAAGGCTTCGCAGCGAGCGACGTGCTTCAGTCCATGCTGACGGCGGCGCTCCACCTCAACGGCCGGTGCGGAGAACATGCGAGCGGCCTTCGCTTGGGCCTTGAGCGACTTTTTCATGTCGCGGACGGCCGACGAAGCCATGAACAGTTCGCCGGGACAAAGAGCGCAGCGCCAGATCGTCCCTGCGTAGTCCTTGCGGAACAAGCGGGGGCGCTGATCTGTGTTTGGTGTCCTCATCAGCGAGACTCAGCGACGAGATGAACCGCCCGAAGCCTCAGCGCGACACCCGCTCCAGCGCCTGCCGTGCAGAACGGGACAATGGTGAACAACACGCGGCCTAACGAGCCGTGCCTCACGCACGTCGCTGGTACCGGCCGACCCGCCGTGTCGAAGACTCGCGGAGGCGCGACCTTGGGCCAGGCTTTTGCTTTCAGCCCTAGGACACAGGTACCGTCGTGGTCCAGCGTGTAGGGCAGCTCGGCGGCGTACGCGGGGCATTCAGCGGGAGCGAGCCTCAGGGCCTGCGCGGCTCCGTCACGAATTGTTTCCCGCACCGGCACGGCGTCGAGAGCATTGAGCGTAAGGCGCACCGACCAGAAGCCGAAACGGGGTTCAAACTTGTAGTCGGGTGTGACGAGATGTGGGAATTGAAGGAGACCGGGCGGCGAAAGGCACGTCCAAACCGCGTCACGACTCCCTGAAGGGACTCGCGTGATGACTTCGGGCATCTGATTCCTCTCCGATGAGTCGGACCTCGTTGAACTGAAGGAGCGCCCGTACGTAGCCTGGGCGGTCCAGCGCGTGAACGACGATGGTATGGCGCACCTGGACGGGCGTGCCCTGCTCGATCACAGCGTCGGCCGGAGTGATGCGCGGCCGTTGTTTCGTGGTGAAGACGAACTCGACCCCTCTGGTGTTCAGGAGGAGAGGCAAGCTCGGAGCGTAGAAGGGGAGCTTCGCCACGAGCCGAGTTCCTGCTTCCTGCTCCGCGAGTTCGAGTTGGTTTTCGATCAGATCGACGAGCGGGTAGGCGTCCTCTTTCTTCAACCGAAGGCGCACACGAAAGCGGCCGGTCTCGTCGGCCTCGGAGAGGCACGCGGAGTTGTCGGCGATAACGCCACCGAGCGGTGTGAACGCACTCTCTGAAGTACTGCGACGGAAGGTCGTCGTCCCGCTAGGCAACATGCTTCCACCGTTGGCGCGAGACGATTCGCTCGATGTGCTCCGCTGTGACGCCGAACTCGGCAGCAAGCTGCGCGAATGTGGGGTAGCGTGTCCCGCGTCGATCACGGACCCTGCGTCGAATGTCGAGCACCTGTTGTTCTGTGAGTCGGGCGTTGACGTGAAGCTCCCCCTTCATCACGAAGCTCTGGTCTCGCTCGTCAGAGTGGAGGATGTTCTTGATGGTGCGAACGGAGACCTCGTACTTCTTGCCGAGCGCCTGCATCGTGGTGCGGCTGCTGTTGCGCTCGTGGTACTCGCGTTTGATCTGCTCGGTCTGCTCGTACGTGAGCTTCCGTGGACGCCCAGGTGAACGGGCGAGTAGCATCGTAGTGCGCTCCTTTGTGGCTTCTCTGATTTTCTGCACTTGAAGACCCCACCCCCATCCCACTCATGCTTCTCTGTGGGGTTCCCTGCGGGGTAACTGCTGTGATGGGGATTGGGTGGTGTGTCCTTGAAGCCGGGTCCAGCGTTCTCTACTCCTGCTCCTTCGTGACAGGGCCGCACCGCACGAAGACAGCTTGGCCCATCGGCCGAACCCGCCTCGATTCATCTCGAAGGCACTCGGCGTCCTGTCCGAACCTGTTCTAGTCTGCGCCCGGTTACGGGTACATGGCGCTGCGCCGATTCTCACGGCACTTCAATCGACGCGAGCGGCTCCAGAGAAGTCTGCACTTCACTCTGGAGGGCTCTCCCGGTCTCGCTTTGGGCGAGGCGGTACGGCGATGATTGAGCCCCAACCCGGTTTCATGGATAGGGGTTTCTAACGGGGATGCAAGTAACCTAAGTCTCAATGGGGGTGTGCGTTGCCTGCTGTGTGCGAAAACATACTTTTCAGGCGTAGGCACCTATGTACGCTTCGCACACAGTTCCTCTGGCTCTAACGGGTATGTGAGCGAATTGGTCCTAACGTGTGTGTGAGTTAGACCGATACGGTTCCATTGGTCCCATAGGGCGTGTGAGTAAGAGCCAAGAGGGGACCAGCGCGCTCCCTAGAAGCGGCCAGCCCCCTCTCGTTGGTCCCCGCCGAACTGTCTAGCGGGTCACACATTGGTCACTTCTTAAAGCCGGTATTTTCCGAAGTGATCGTGCTGTGCCAGAATCCCCACTTGATGCTCACCGCTCTCATCCACGACGTTCACCAGCTCGCCGCCGAGCGCCGTGCTCGTTTCCAGCGCGGCCCACATGGCGTCGTGCATGTCGTCGATGCCCTCGCGTGCAAAGACGCGGGCGACGTACTCAGGAGCAGGCGTGTCGCCCTCTGCTGCGAAGGCTCCGACGAGTGGCGCGATTCTTTTCCCGCTGCTCTCCAGATGAAAGCCCATGATCTAACGCCTCCTGGTGTGTTGTGATCGCTTGAACACTTTGGGATGACTCGCGTACGAGCGCAAGACTTCCCCCCGCCTACGGATGAAGAATCAGCAGCGCCCCACAACGTGTGTGCTTGAGTGTGCGAATGTGTGCGAAGCGGCCCCCGGACCTCTCGTAGCATCCGAGGGCCATTCGCCTACCGCGCTGCTGCCAGCTTGAACAGCGTTTCCACCTTCTGTACGGCGTCCTCCTGAACCTCAGGCAGAACGTGTGAATAGGTGTCGAGCGTGAGGTTCGTGGTCGAGTGCCCCACGCGGTCAGCCACGACCTTCGGATGCACTCCGGCCATTAGCAGGTGCGTTGCGTGGCTGTGTCGCAGATCGTACAACC
>Ga0193739_1000232_pt1 | contig 15683 bp, 12 predicted proteins | sample L2a2metaG_FD_144926 | JGI IMG/M metagenome (GOLD analysis project Ga0193739, IMG submission 144926) | Soil microbial communities from a riparian zone of the East river system, Colorado, United States - L2a2 | ecosystem: Environmental > Terrestrial > Soil > Riparian zone | place: USA: East River...
ATTGGTCTCTTAATTGTATCGCCTTCTCAAAGTCCAAATCTTCGGCGTATCTCTTCATATTTGTCTCAATTTCAATAGCAAGTCTTGATAAATCCTTTGCAGACATGGATTTGATTTCGACATTTATTCCTGCATCATCTTCCCTCTTTGCAACTGCTTTTACTATAGTCTTTGGTGTAATGCCGTGTTTTTGATTATACAATATCTGCTTTTTTCTTCTTCTTTCTGTTTCAGAAATTGCTTCCTTCATCGACTGAGTAATATTATCTGCATACATTATCACGGTTCCATCAATATTCCTTGATGCTCGTCCGATGGTTTGAACCAGACTTGTTGTATTGCGCAAAAAGCCTTCTTTGTCTGCATCAAGTATCGCTACAAGCCCGACCTCTGGTAAATCAAGACCTTCTCTTAAAAGATTAATACCGACGAGGACATCAAATTCCCCTATTCTGAGTTGTCTAATAAGCTCCGTTCTCTCAAGGCCCTCAATTTCTGAATGCATGTATCTCACCCTTACTTCTTTTTTGGCCAAATATTCTGCGAGGTCTTCGGCCATTCTCTTGGTAAGTGTAGTAACCAGAATCCTCTGATTTTTCTGAACATGAGACTTTATCTCATCTATCAAGTCATTGATTTGGTTCTGTGTTGGTTTAACCTCTACTTTTGGATCTACGAGTCCTGTCGGTCTTACAAGCTGTTCTACGATCGTAGAACTGTTTTTCTTTTCATAATCTGCTGGTGTTGCAGATACAAACACCGACGACTTTAGATATTTTTCAAATTCTGGAAATTTAAGCGGTCGATTATCAAATGCGCTAGGCAACCTGAATCCATAGTCTACTAGATTTTTTTTCCTAGTATAATCACCTTTATACATACCCCTAAGCTGAGGTAGGGTAACATGGGACTCATCTATTACCAGTAGAAAATCATTACCGAAAAAATCAAGTAGACAGTACGGAGGTTGTCCTGGCATTCTACCATCAAAATGTCTAGAGTAATTTTCAATGCCCGAACAATAACCTAACTCCTGTATCATTTCAAGGTCGTAATTAGTTCTTGAATTGAGTCTTTGCCTTTCAAGTTCACCAGGCAAATTTGGAAGCCAGGTTCCAAGTTCTCGTTGTATAGATGTTATAGCATCATTCTTTGCATCCTCGTCTATTATGTAGTGTTTTGCGGGAAATATTTTAACGGTACCAGCAGTACGCTTCTTTGCCATGGTAACACTATTATGAATACTAATCTGTTCTATTTGATCTCCAAAGAGGGATACTCTGATAACGTCATCAGAATACCCTGGTATAATGTCAATAGTATCTCCTTTAACTCTGAAACTGCCAGACGACAAGGTTATGTCGTTTCGCTCATACCGAGCTTCGATTAGCTTGTGAATTAGCTCTTTTCTCCCAATTTCCATATTCTCTGACAGGGTAATAGCACTTTGATCCCATTCATGCGGTGAGCCTAACGAGTAAATACACGAAACAGTTGATACTATAATTGTCGGTTCTCCGGACATGAGCATGGCAGTTGCTTCTAGACGCATTTTCTCAATTTTTTCGTTTACCTCGGTATCTTTTTCTATATAAGTGTCCGTCTGCGGCAAATAGCTTTCAGGCTGATAATAATCATAAAAACTAACAAAATAGCCTACGTTGTTATTAGGAAAGAATTGCTTAAACTCTGAATAAAGTTGTGCTGCCAAGGTTTTGTTATGCGAAATAACCAAGGTGTTCTTGTTTGTTCTTGCAACTACATTTGCTACGGTAAATGTCTTTCCGCTGCCAGTCACTCCCAATAATGTCTGAATCTTTTTGCCGCGGCTTAGACCCTCTACAAGACCTTCTATTGCGGTTGGTTGATCACCTCTTGGTGGAAATGTATCAGGGGCAAGTGAAAACTGTTTAGACATTTGGGGATAGGAGTAAATTTTTTCGTTTGTTGAATATATATTGTTAATGTCATTCCAAAAATTTAATCAAATCCTATTCGAAATACCCCGTCTTATATCAAAAATCCTAGGTAAGGCATAAAATAATATACAATTTATCTACATTGAATCTAAATGGCTGTACAAGGGACCTGTCAATCTACGAGCAGAACAACTAGAAAGAGAGGTCAAAGAGTTGGTAGAAGATGATGAAGTGCGCCACCCAAGAAGTTTCTTTACGCTAGGGCCTCCACCAAATCCAAATTCATTAGAAGATCTGCGATAAAAAGCCCCCCCATTTTAATTCTAACACTTTTTACTGATAAAAGTGGACAACTCGTCTTACAATGTAGACTAGTTTTAAAGTTAATATGATAAATATCGGTTGGCTAATATTAAGTAGGTAAATTCTTTGGTAACCCTCCCGCCACTACTAATCATTGCAGGGACAACTAGTGGAGTTGGCAAGACGACTATATCTCTGGCAGTTATGCATGCATTTAAGAATAAAAAAGGCCTTTTGGTTCAGCCATTTAAGATTGGACCCGATTTCATTGACCCGAGTTATCACAAGATAATTACAGGAAAAGAATCTAGAACTTTGGATGCCTGGTTTATGGGCAAGCATGGTATTATCTCAACTGTCGAGAACGCTAACAAAGATGTTGATATCGGTGTAGTTGAAGGAGTCATGGGATTGTTCGATGGAATGTCTGGGAGAAATGATTTTGCCAGTACAGCATATGTTGCAAAGATTTTGGATGCACCCATCATACTTGTAGTAGATGCAGCAAAGGCAGCACGTTCGATTGCCGCGATGGTTTTTGGTTACTTGAATTTTGATAAAAAACTAAAAATTATTGGGATAATCCTTAACAATGTTTCAGGGCCCAAACATGCAAAATATCTAATAGAAGCATGCAGGAATTCAATAAATGTTCCTATACTGGGGATAGTGAAAAGAGACTTTGACTTGAAAATGGATGAACGTCATCTAGGATTGATTCCCTCAGATGAATTAGAACCATCAAAAAAAAATAAAATACTACGACTTGCAAATAAAGTATCAGAAGAAATTTATTATGACAAAATTATTTCGTTAATAAAATTAAAAAAATCAAAGCTGACCAGACCAATTACTGGATATGAACGCAAAGCTCCAAAAGTTGTTAAAATAGCAGTTGCACTTGATAACTCCTTCAACTTTTACTACAATGAGAATCTAAATATTTTGAGGGATCTTGGAGCAGAAATAACTTATTTTAGTCCTATCAATGATAATCATATTCCTAATGATATTTCTGGTTTAATTTTAGGAGGAGGATTTCCTGAAGTAATGGCAGACAAACTAAGTTCAAATCATTCAATGCTAAAATCAGTAAAAAAAGCCGCCGAACAGGGAATTCCAATATATGGCGAGTGTGGCGGGCTTATGTATCTCACTAAATCAATTACTGGATACAAAAATTCAAAGAAGCATTTTCGAATGGTCGGAATAATAGATGCTAAAACGGAAATGACTGGTAGACTTACATTAAATTATACAAATGCAGATATGAATACATCTACTTTTGGAAACATAAAAAATATACGAGGTCATGAATTCCACTATTCAAAACTAAAAGATTTGCCGTCTGACTTAAAATACGCATATTCTATGAAACGAGGAATTGGAATAGATGGTGGCAAACATGATGGGGTCTTGACTCATAATAGCATTGCTTCCTACATGCATTTGCATTTCCATGACAGTCGATTTCCAACAAAGTGGATAAAAAGTTGTATTGAATTTCAGAGGAAATAGACAGATACTAGCAATCAAGATGTTTCATTTGGAATTAGACAAGTACTTTGTGATAGTAACGTATATAGATTTTTGTCAGAAATTGCGACATCTATTATCGTCATCTTATACAAAAAGACAACTCCAATATGATAATTGGATGTAGACATTTGCATGGGATATCTTACAATCTTACTAGGTTATTTTCTGCAAGGTCAAACCAATCTACTTAATTTTGCTATTCCCTTGACCAATTGTAAGGATTTTGTGTTTATTCGCCAGATTTCTGTCTAGTAATCCACGACCATCATAAACAGGAATATTTCTAAAAAATGTCTTACCAAGTTTCTTGTATTCATGATGATCTGTTGACAAAATTATGAGATTGGAATCTTTTATTGCTTTTTTTAGATCTGATGTTAGGAGTACATTCTGAAAACTTGATAAATCTGGATCGTCACTAACAAGAGGATCATGAATATTGATCTTCTTAACTCCAAACTTTTGCAATTCTCTTATTACCGAGTAAGTGGGATACAAACGGGTATCTGAAACGTCTCCTCTAAAGGCCAATCCCAATATAGTTATTGTAGATTGGGGAAGATCTGAAAATTTTAATAGTCTAATTGCTTGTCTTACACAATATGAAGGCATACCGTCATTTACGGCTCTACTTATGTTCGTTACTTCACACAGAACATTAATTTTCTTAGCGACATCGAGTACGAATTGTGGATATACCGGTATACAAGCGCCTCCAACACCAATTCCTGGCTTATGTATGTGACAAAATGGCTGAGAATTTGCAGCGTCTCTTGCCTGCCAGAAATCAATTCCCGCAGCTTCACAAAATTTTGCCATCTCATTAGCAAGCGCGATATTCACGTCTCTATATACTCCCTCAAACAATTTTTCTGCTTCAGCAGTTCTAATACTATCTAATAGTAATACTCCTTTTTTGAAAATGAATGAATAAATCGTAAATGCTATCTCCTTACTTTTCGGTCCGATAGATGATAGTATTGCAGGATAATTTTCTTCAATATCTTTAACCGCACGTCCTTCATAAATTCTTTCGGGATTATATATCATACAAAAATCGCTTGTTACATTAAGGCCACTTTCCCTTTCAACTATGGGTATCACAACATCTTCCGTAGTTCCTGGAGGGACACTAGGATTAAGTGATACCACATCATTTTTTTTCAGTCCCTTCCCTATCATAGTGGCAACCTCCGATACCGCAGTGAGATCGGCCGACAACTCTTGATCCTGGGATAATACAGGAACACAAATCATTTTAAAATATGAATCCCTTGACGCTTTGATAGGATCATCGTATAACTTGAATCGTCCCGAGTCAATTCCATTTCTAAACGCCTGGTTTACATTTGGTTCAGGAATTGTAGTTCTTCCTTTTCTTGCCTCAGATAGAACCTTTTTGGACCTGTCAACCCCTATCACGTGGCCCCCTGCTCTGAGCCAGACAGCAGCAAGTGGCGCACCAACATGGCCCAGACCATAAATTGCAATTTTCAGCTTTCCGTCCTTTAGTTCTTTTACTACTTTCCTATCCTGACTTAGATTGGGATTGTTATGCAGCATACGCTTCCTTTACTGTTCCTTAATATGTACATATTGAATTTAATCTAAAGACCAAAATCGATTGAGCATTTAAAATCTAACATTGCCTAATTGCCTAAAGATCACAAGTAATCTGGATGGCTTTATGACTCTAATTTTTTAATTGCGCCGGCGATTCTTTCAACAACTTGAAAGAACTGAGGATCGAACTCTAGTTTATCTTCTCTCTTCCATTTAGTGTACACTCTTATTCTATCTTTTTGCGGGTCAATACTAATCTCTCCTTCTTTGAGCATGAATGGTTTTAGCATGTCAGTTAGTTCTTTGTCGGATGTCAACTTTTCAGCCAACCTACCACCTATCCACTCTATTTCAGTGACTTTTTTATCCCCAAAATGTCCTTCTGTTTTTGCTCTGCACTTTGCCATGTAAGATGACGCGTTAGAAATCTTTAAAGGTTCAATTAGATAGTGTATTTGAAAATACGGCAAGGCACCATACGGAAGCGGATTCGGATCTTGTTTTGCCATCAATTGATCTACGGGTTTTTGGATTCAAGGATATATCAATGTAGTGCAAGTGAAGTCCATTTTCCAAAATTTGAATTTGCTCGGAATTACCTGATTTCCAATTCAATTCCGAGAATCGAAAACCTACAATGCTTACTTGCTTAACTTGAATTAGATTTATCGAAGAATTATCTGCCCTCTAATCTCGCCATTATCATGGAATGGCGTATCGATATTCACATACGTAGTTCCATTTCTCATTGCCGAAATTAAATCGACCAACTCTTTGCCACTTAAAGAGCCTTCTAAGTCTGAGCTGGTAATGTTTCCTCTTATCGATGTTCCCATCCTTATGCCATTCTTTTTACTATCTTTCAAAAGATCAGCAACCACTTCACCGTTTTCTCCTCTTTTCCCAAGATGAATATCAGCACTCGTTACATCAGAAGATCCTGTTACCTTGATCTTGAACTTTATAACGGTATCATAAGCAGTGGTTCTTAATGAAGCAGTGCCATTGACACTAGAGTCAGTAGGAGGAGCAACTTGGTCTCCGGACATTGAAGCAGTAAATTTCATCCCCAGTGTTTGTGTTGATATTATCGTCGTTCCTGAAAGAGTAACCAGACTAATGATGAGAAGTACATGCTTTACATATATGAAGCTCTTCAAAATCATTAGCTTGCTAATTTGTTCTTATACTTTCGTCCTAAAAGCCTTCTGATCAGTGGGCAAACTTTGCTTGTATACGGGCTTGATTTAAGTATAATGAAATAATGCCCTTGAATACAATACTACCATTTTGGATTAATAACATCAAATTATTTTAAATCTATTCTTGCGTCTAAAAATTCAGGAATTTCTGAAACTCCTACTCTTTCTTGCATCATGGAGTCTCTATATCTTATTGTAACTGTATCATCCTTCATAGTTTGGTTATCAATAGTCAGGGCAAATGGAGCTCCTATCTCTTCAAGTCTTCTATATCGCCTGCCTATAGAACCTGACTCGTCATAAAATGTTGGGTAATGCAATTTTAATTTTGTATATATATCCTGTGCTTTTTCGCGTAGTCCATCTTTGGTTACAAGCGGAAAAACACCAAGAAGTATGGGAGCTATTTGGGGAACAAGTTTTAATACAACTCTCTTCGATTCAATATCCTCATAATAAGAATGTTCTAATATGGAGTAAACGCTTCGGTCTATTCCCATGGACAGTTCGAATAGGTGTGGCAGAACTTTTGTATTATCAGATGGGTCGATAACATTTAGATTTTGTTTACTTACTTGACTATGTTTTTTTAAATCATAATCAGATCTATAATTGCACGCAACCAATTCCAGCCACCCAATGCTAGTTTCTACTTCAAAATCAAAGGCCGTAGATGCATAAAATGCTTTTTCATCGTCTGACAACTGTCTAAATCTAGTGCGTTCCATAATCATGCCTGTCTTGCTGTAAAACATTGTAAGTAGAGACATATAGTAAGCAACGAGTTTGTTTGGCAAATATCCCTCTCGCACTGCATCTTCCGCACTGATTGTCCGGGATGAATTCTTTGTGAATAATGCAAGAGTTGTATTCTTAACTTGTTCAAATTTTGGTAAATCATTTAACCTATTGGGATTACAAAACACCTCGATTTCTGCCTGATAGAATTCCCTCAGCCTCAGTAGACTCTGTCTTGGCGCAATCTCGTTCCTAAAACTTTTACCAACCTGCGCAACTGCAAGTGGAAGCCTTCCTCTCATAGTCTTAAAAATTCTCGGGAAATCAACAAAAATAGTTTGACATGTTTCTGGTCTAAGATATGCCTCTTCTTTCGAAGGGCCAATTTCTACTTTAAACATCATGTTGAATCTGCTTGATTCATAAAAAGTTCCCTTACAACTTGAACATTTCAAATCAAATTCTTCAACTATCTTGTCTATTTCATTTCCGGAAAGCAATTCTGGAACTTCCCTGCCGGTTTTTTCAGTAATGTATCTATCTGCTCGGAATGTGGCGCCACAATTTTTGCACTTTATGATCGGGTCTGTAAAATTGTCAAGATGACCTGAGGCAACAAAGACACTCCTACTCATTATCTGAGAACCATCAATTTCTATCATGTCATCACGTCTCAATAACTCTCTTCTCCACAGCTCTATGAAGTTGTTTTTCATGTTGGTACCTGTTGGTCCATATTCCCAAAATCCTGCATGAGCATCTGAATAAATTTCACAACTTGGAAAGTAAAAACCTCTTTCAAGTGCGAGTTTCATCACGGTCTCATAAATATTCATTTTTTCTTTTCTCTTAGAATCTGTGATTCAACATGCATTTATTATTATTTCCAAAACTAATTGTGAACCTGAGTAAAGTTAATTGGGCTGCTTTCTAAGTTTACGTATTAAAGCAAGGTTCTTGGCATCTTCTTCAAGAGACACGAATTCAGGCTCCATTACCATCGGTACGTTTCCCATTTTTTTGTCGTTTATTATTGTGCTTAATCCCTTTGCCCCTATTTTTCCATGGCCAAACAGCTCATGCCTATCTAGATGAGATCCAATTTCGTATTTGGAATCGTTCAAGTGAATGAATTTGAGGGATCCTAGATCGACAGTTCTGTCAAATTCACTAATAAATTCTTTACAAGCCTCTTCACTACTCAAATCATACCCAGATGCGAATGCGTGACACGTGTCTAGACACACACAATATGTCTTACTAGAAAGTTTATCAAGAATTTCTCCTAATTCTTCAAGTTTGCTTCCTATACTACCTTTTTGACCTGCACTATTTTCCAATAAAATAGTAACGTCCAATTTCCTTTTGAACGCTGATTTATAATTATCAACCGCTTTGCCGCAACTTTTTAACAACTGTTTAACGCCATGATCTCTCCCCATGTCCTTATGGCTTCCGAGATGTATTACAAGATATTCAATACCTAATTGGGAACATCTTATTAACTCACTTGTAAATGAATTAAGTGATTTTTCGAATAATTCCCCATCTGGACCAGATAGGTTAGGCAAATAAGGCATATGGACAGCAACTGAATTTTTCTCTATTCCACTTTTTTTCAGATTGGTTTTGAATAATTCTACGTCCGCATCTACAAGGTCCTTAGGGTGCCATTGCCTGGGGCTCCTTGTAAAAATCTGAAATGCTGTACATCCGATGTCTAGAGCATTAGTAATTGAGTTTTGTATTCCACCCGCTATGGAAACGTGAAATCCAACTCTAAGATTCAAACGCTAGTAAGTTTGTTACTAGGATATTAAAGATTTGTATTTGTATTTGTATTTGTATTTATTACAGTATTTCCTATTATAGTGCAAACCTGAATTGTCAATAAAATTGGGATCGTCTGAGTTGGCAAAGTACCCGTTCTTACAGGAAGCTTCTGATTATATCCATGAAACGAAATTTGATTTTGAAGAATTCGATCGTCCAGAAATGATCCACATAATAAACAGGGCGGTAGAAAAATTGGAAAATGAGCTTAAAGGAAATGTTTATTCAAATTTAGATGAATACGAAATTGAAATTATGACATTTATGGTTTCACTATTGCTCATAAAATCAATTGGATTAGAGGAAGTTTCAAAAAAGTGCTCTCTCTTTGAAGCTATGAGGGTAGAGAAATTCCTGTCCTCCGATTTGAGCAATGAAAGATCAGTAGAAAAGAAGAAGCTTCTAGTTCAAAAGATCTTTCTGGAGTTATTCAAGATCAATATCGATGTAAATTCAACATCGAGTATCTGCAAATTGAGTGTTCCCGATTACCTTCAGCGAGCTTCAAAGATGTATGAACAAGAATGGAAACTGATTAACAGATCTGTAAAAGATGGATATGTGTATCTTGACACTGATGAAACAGTAAGACTAATTCGCAATGAATTGAGCAATTTAATCTACTCTAGAATAAAGAATATGAAAGCCATTGAAATACCGGTTTCGATAAAATCAAAAGCAGATGAACTTCGAAATAAATATTCAGGACGTTATGTCTATAAGAATCAATTCAAAATTCTCGAGTATCCTCCATGCATAAAACACGCAATGGAGATCATTAACAAAGGCGAAAATCTTCCTCATTCAGCTAGGTTCATGTTGGCAACTTATATGCTAGCCATTGGTAAAACGGAAGAAGATATAATTGATATTTTTAAGAATTCTCCGGACTATAATGAAAAAATAACTAGGTATCAAGTGGAACATCTAGCAGGAAAAAAGGGCAGTCATACGAAATATTCTGTTCCTTCTTGCGACCGGTTGCGTAGTGAAGATCTATGCTTTGCAATCAAAGAGTGTGAAAACCTTATAAATCCAATTCAGTTTGGAAGAAGGAAAATAAGATAATTGAATCAAATTCAAAACACAGAAGAAAATATTAACTTTCTGAGAAATGTATTTAGAAAGTATTACTTTGAAAATAATCATTTCCCTTACCTATATTCAATTGAAAAAAGGGAATTTGGATACAGAAAATTTGATTCCTTAGTAGTCAGACATTTATCATTCAAGAATGTGGGAGAACTTGTCGCAGAGCTAGTACGAAATGTCCCCCTAGACATTTATTCTTCAAATGCATATTATGGATTGCCTTCAAATCCCATTAATGAAAAACAATGGGAAGGTGCTGATCTCATCTTTGATATAGATATCAAAGACCTAGATCTTCCATGTATCCACGAACATACCTACTACGTTTGTAATCTCTGTGGGTCTGTAAACTCAGAACGTAAACAGTGCGTTAACTGTAATAAAGGGAAGACATATGATATCTCTATACCTTGCAAAAGATGCTTCTTATCTATAAAAAAAGAAGCAGCAAAGTTACTTGATTTCTTATACTGTGATCTTGGAATAAAAGAGAAGTTCGTAGAGATATTTTTCTCTGGAAATGCTGGATTTCACTTTCATATAAACGATCCTAGTATAAGAAACCTCGACTCTAACTCAAGGGCAAACGTTACCGATTATATCCTTGGAAATGGATTTATGTGCGAAAGCATTGGTGTACGTAAATATCGCAATGGCTTTGTTATAAAGTTACCAAAGAGTGGTATTATGACAGGCTGGCGAAAGAAAATCGCCTCTAACTTGGGAATAAATCAAAAATCTGAACTAAAGCTTAAAAATATTGTAGAGGCGAGCGGTGGATACGAAGGATTTAGGAATGAACTTAACAAGATGACAAGAAATAACGGAGTTCCTATAGATGCTCAGGTTACCAACGACATACACAGAGTTTTTAGGTTGCCGGGTAGTATTAACGGCAAGAGTGGATTGACTAAAGCAAAGTGCGACGATCTGGAATCATTTAATCCTAATAACGATGCATGCATGTTGAGTGACTCTGAGGTGTATGTGAATCCAAAGACCAAGCTGAAGATTACCTTGAAAAATAATACCTTTAGATTGGATAATGCTTTAGAAAAGGTCCCTTCATATGTTGCGGCATATCTGATATGTAAGGGATTGGCTTCAATTTCAAATGCTTAGTAATGCAGACAGAGATCAAGGACAAAAACAAGATATGAGATTTCATGTTTTAAAATTTGTTATTATGTAAAGTATGATTATTATAGGTTCATGATTATTATCAAGTCAGAATTTGACTGTACTTGTTGTTGACAACGGTTCTCCATATGTCCGAGATATTACCTTGTGTTTAGATAATCTAGGACAGATTCATGAATTAAAAAAATACGATGAAGTATTCTTGCTTTCAGACTATCAGAAAGTAATACTCTCAGGTCGTCGAAAAAATAAAAAGGAAATTAATTCGATAAATTCAAAAATTATCAAAACTTGTTTTACTAATGAAACTCCGGTTTTAGGTATTTGTTACGGTGCAGAAATCATAGCTCTCACCTTCGGTGGTTCATTACATAAGACTGATCTTATCCAAGGTTTTAATAGAATCAATATTGAAAAACCAACCAAACTATTAGAAAGGACTCGCTGTAATGTTTATGAAAGTCACTCATATGCTATTTCACATCTGCCAGAAAATTTCATATGTGTTGCAAGTTCTGCTACTTCCAAACATGAAATAATTTGCCACAACTCAAAAAGAATTTTTGGTACCCAATTTCATCCAGAAAAAAGTGGAGAATGTGGTACTGAATTGATTCGTAATTTTGTTAGATTGTGACAAGAATTTTATTTTCCCTCGTCATTATCTTGAATGTTGAAATTAGATAATGAACATACGTTAGTGCTTCCATTGGTGGAAAGCAAGGATGATGAAATTTGTCTTCCGCTAGCGATAAACGTACTTTTGACCTACTGGGGTGAATATAACCTCATTCAAGAAGCAAAAGAACGGGCACGAAAATACAAGGATATAAAAGGCTCCATTTTTATCGAGGGATTTGAACTCGCAGAAAGTCGAGGATACCTAGTTAGCGTATTTAGGAGTAATATTCAGGGGTTAAAGAAAAAGATAGATCAGGGCATTCCCTCCATAGTGATCATGCCTGGATTAAAGGATACTATACAACATGCAACGGTAATTTCAGGATATGATCCAGAAGAAAACAGAATAGTTATGTATGTTCCTGAACCAGACACGGTTGGATCCATACCCGAAAAAAAATTCACAGAACTATGGGAACAAGACGGATCTTTGACCATCACTATCATTCCTGTAGATATGAAAGACGTTAATGAAAAAGAAAGTGCTAACACGGATCAGTCCTACAGGATGTGTTTTGAAGCTGAACGGTTACTTTTAACCGGTAAGACAAAGGAAGCAATTGAAAAATTAAAAAATGCCGCTGATACTAACAAGAGTAATGAACTCGCATTAGATATGTTGGGCTCTATTTATAATGAATTAAAATCTGACGAAGCAAAGAACTATTTTGAAGCCTCAATCAAATTGAACCCAAAATTTTATCTCTCTTATAGAGGCATTGGAAATTATTATCTCAGAAAAGAAGAATATCTTTTAGCTGAAAAATCTTATTCATCTGCAATTTCAATTAATCCTAGTCGATTTGGTCCTATCTATAAGAATAGAGGAATTGTTAGATTAAAATTAGATGATAAGGAAGGCGCAATTTCGGATCTAGATATGTATCTGGATCAATGTCCACAAGCCCTTGATAAGAACAATATTGAATTGGCCATAAAAGAACTTTCATCCGAAAAAACATGATGAATTAAGATCGTCATAGGCATGCACTGGTTATTATCTCTAATCGAGTAATACTTAATTTTCGATATTGGGTATCATATCAGAATTATCTTTAAAGCAAAACTAGATAAACGATCTAATAATTTCAAGAGCGTTGTTGATACCATCATGTCTATCTGTAATCTCCTTTATTCTCTGAACGTTCTCCAAATAGGAATTATCATTTAATATTCTATGAATTGCCTCAGCAATCTGAGGGGGGTTTGTATTTGAAGGGTCAAGTTTTATTCCAATTTTCATTCTTTCAACTTTTTCTGAATTACCGAGTTGCTCCCCGTGATTTTGGATAGGTATCGAAACCATGGGTTTTCCATGCTCTATTGCGTGTGATATTGCTTCATGACCAGCCCTGATTACAATTAAGTCGCTTAATGCAAAGATTTCATCTCGCACCGGACACCATTCATAGTACCAGCCTGTAGATGAAAGTTTCCTAGGGATGATACTGCCATTTGGTTTACCTTCAGATATGATGTACTGTATGTCTTTTCTAAAGTACGTTGACGCATCCTGTATCATTGAAATCAAGTTTAATCGCGTTTCGCGGGGACCGCTGATATGCATAAATACTATCGGTCTCTTTTTATCTAGATTTAAAGAATGAACTACGTTATTGATTGCTTGATTATCACCATGCCACTTTGGCGTTGTAAAACCGATGTAGTGCATTTTCTTTCTTACAGATTCTAAATTCCAAATATTATGTTCTGCTATTGTATAGGGAGGTGGAAGATCTGGTATTAAGATTTTTTCAGCCATGCTCCATAAATTTCCAAAAAACTCACCATTTAATTTTTCAAAAACTCTTGCGGCCCTAAATTCTCTGATCCTAGGTGATAGTAAAAGCTTTATCTGATTAAGTATCACTACTGATGGTATACCTAAAATTCTTGATGATGCTAAGGGAGATAACCTTGAATCTGATACAACGACATTTGGATTGAATGTCGAAATGTTTCTTGTTTCTTGAAAAATTTGTCTCCCAAAGTTCGTAAACCAGAGTGGTATATTGGCAATACTATTTTTTATTGAAAAACCACCATTGCTCCATGCAAATTCTATAGGTGGAACCTTTACACACTCGTAGCCGTGATTATTAATATAAGAAACTGCCTCACCATATGAAGAAAATTTTATTTCAATGTTATCTTGCCTTAGAAATTCAGAAATAGAAAGTAATCTACTGGCATGACCTAGTCCAACACCATATGGAGCTAAATATGCCCTTGCCATAAATTTCAATAATTGCACTTTATTATATATTGAATAGGTTTATTCGAGTTGCGCAAATAAAGAACTGATTTATGATCCAATTTATCATCAGGAAGGTAATTTGATTTTAGGGTGACCCATATTCCTAATTTACTTTGTGATTTTCAGCATAGATTTCTCTATTTGGTAATTTTTCTCTAAATATTATTGAATGAAACGTGTATAGTTTTGAATCAGGCAATAACCAAGTGTCAGACGGCGCTCCTGCCTTGTAGCACAAATTTGTGAGATATTCCCTAATGTTCCATTTTTGTTCTACTGGAACTTGGGGTAGAAACAAACCAGAGCCATACACACTCTCTAGTATAAGGCCATCCCTTCCAATAACTATCTTACTTAGAGATACATCAGAATTATCTACTCGAATTAGCAAGGGTTTGGTTAACACAGAGACTTCAAGAATTACTTCATCCAATTCTCTTTCACTGATGGCACTGAAACGTGGATCTTTAGTAGCAGCATTAATCGCAGCGGCGATTATCGAATCATAAATATTCTTTAATGGAATTATGTAACCAATGCACCCACGGAGATTTTTTTGGCTGTTCTTAGTATTAAGATGGTAAACTGTAACAAAGACTCCCGACTTTTTGTTACTCTTAATGGGAGAGTTAATTATTTTCCTATTTTTTATGTATGACTCAATAGATGTTCTTGCCAATCTGACAAGTTCTATTCCCTCTTCAATAGTTATATCATCTGCGTCCATAAATTATCCACCGTTAGAGAACTAGTAAAAAGTAAAGCTAATCATGTAGCAATTCGTCACCATAGATGAGCTTCATCTCATCAAATGTTAGTTTTCTTCCACTTGACATCTTCTTCAAAGCAGCCTCTTTGGCCAAATTCAACAGTTCCATATTTTCTTTATTTCTTCGTATTCTTTCCTGAGAGTTATCATATTTGTATTCGCGCTTATCTCCTGTGGTACCAGATCTTGTTCTAAAGCTGGCCTGCCTGGCACGTCTATATTCAATCGCATTTAGCTGGGTATCCACCATCTCCAGTTTAGCTTCAGCTTCTCTTAATTCACTCCTAGCTTTTCTTCTTTCTTCATAAAGGCTTTCCCTCTGATTAAGCAATTTGTCCAAACTGCCCTTTAACCTGCCTATCTTATCTCCTAATTCTGATTTTTGTTGAAAAATAGAATTAATTTTGGTTTTCAACTTATCATATTGGATAGAAATTGATCGATAATCATCCTCTTTCTTGTGGATCATCTTAAGCGAATGTAACCTTGTGGCCATTTCTTTTGATCGGGCGACCAATCTTCGCTCTTCGTCTTTAGTTAGTTTTTTCGTTTGAATATCTCTTTCAATTTGATCCAGGTTTTTTGCTAAATTTATCATATCAAACCTCTCTTTTCGCAACTTGTGTCCCACTGTGTCATTGGCCTTT
>Ga0193739_1000233_pt1 | contig 15619 bp, 13 predicted proteins | sample L2a2metaG_FD_144926 | JGI IMG/M metagenome (GOLD analysis project Ga0193739, IMG submission 144926) | Soil microbial communities from a riparian zone of the East river system, Colorado, United States - L2a2 | ecosystem: Environmental > Terrestrial > Soil > Riparian zone | place: USA: East River...
GCGACCACATCCGTAGGATCGGGGTCGCTTCACGACCCGAGACCTCGAGAGAGGGGCACCGTGCTGCGTACCCAGTCGGCCGGAGACCTCCGCGCCGAACACGCCGGTCGAACCGTCACGCTTGCGGGCTGGGTGGCCCGGCGGCGCGATCACGGCGGGGTCGCGTTCCTCGACCTGCGCGACGGTTCCGGCGTCGCCCAGGTGGTCGTGCGGGACGAGGCCGTCGCAGCCGGGCTGCGCAGCGAGTTCTGTGTCCGGGTGGAGGGCCGGGTCCAGCGGCGTCCGGCGGGGAACGAGAACCCCAACCTGCCCACCGGCGAGGTCGAGGTCGTCGCGGACGCGCTCGAGGTCCTCAGCGAGGCTGCGCCGTTGCCGTTCCAGGTCGACGAGACCGGCTCGGCGGCGGCGGCTGGCGAGGAGGTGCGGCTGCGCTACCGCTACCTCGACCTGCGGCGCTCCGGCCCGGCCGCGGCCCTGCGGCTGCGATCGAGGGTCAACCAGGCAGCGCGTGACCTCTTGCTGGCCGAGGGCTTCGTCGAGATCGAGACTCCGACGCTGACCCGGTCGACGCCGGAAGGGGCGCGCGACTTCCTGGTTCCGGCACGGCTGCGTCCCGGCTCGTGGTACGCGCTGCCCCAGTCGCCGCAACTGTTCAAGCAACTGCTCATGGTGGCGGGTTTCGAGCGCTACTTCCAGATCGCCCGGTGCTACCGCGACGAGGACTTCCGCGCGGACCGCCAGCCCGAGTTCACCCAGCTCGACGTCGAGATGAGCTTCGTCGAGCAGGACGACGTGATCGCGCTCAGCGAGCGCATCGTGGCCGCGCTGTGGAAGCTCGTCGGCCACGACGTCGACACGCCGATCCGACGGCTGACCTTCCACGAGGCGATGGATCGCTTCGGCACCGACAAGCCCGACCTGCGCTTCGGTCACGAGCTCACCGAGCTCACCTCGCATTTCGCGCAGACAACGTTCCGCGTCTTCCAGGCGCCCTACGTGGGCGCCGTGGTCCACCCCGGCGGTGCGGGCCAGACCCGGCGCGAGCTCGACGGGTGGCAGGAATGGGCGAGGGCTCGTGGCGCCAAGGGGCTGGCCTACGTGCTGGTCGGGGCGGACGGCGAGCTGTCCGGGCCGGTGGCAAGGAACCTCTCCGAGGCCGAGCGCGGGGGCCTGGCCGAGCGGGCAGGCGCCGCACCGGGGGATGCGGTCCTCTTCGCTGCCGGACCGCGGCGCAGCGCCCAGACGCTGCTCGGCGCCGCGCGGCTCGAGATCGGCCGGCGCACCGGTCTGATCGACGAGGGCGCCTGGGAGTTCGCCTGGATCGTCGACTTCCCGCTGTTCGAGTCGGTCGAGGAGACCGACGAGGTGGCAGTCGGGCACGGCCGGTGGACGGCGGTACACCACGCGTTCACCGCACCGCGCCGCGACTGGCTGGACCGCTTCGACGAGGACCCCGAGAACGCGCTGTCGTACGCCTACGACCTGGTGTGCAACGGCAACGAGATCGGCGGCGGGTCGATCCGTATCCACCGCGCCGACGTCCAGCAACGGGTGTTCGACGTCATGGGGCTGTCCGCGGACGAGGCCCACGAGAAGTTCGGCTTCCTGCTCGACGCTTTCTCCTACGGGGCGCCGCCGCACGGCGGTATCGCCTTCGGGTGGGACCGCATCACCGCTCTTCTCGCGGGCAGTGACTCCATCCGCGACGTCATCGCCTTCCCGAAGTCGGGCGGCGGTTACGACCCGCTCACCGGGGCTCCCGCCCCGATCAGCGCGGAACAGCGCAAGGAGGCCGGCGTCGACGCGCAGCCGGCGGCGCAGTCGGCCGTTACGGCCGATCCGGGGGAGTGACGGCCGGCGCCCACGGATGCAAGCGGGGGCGCCAGGCAGGCACGGCCCTGCGGTACTCGTCGTAGCCGGTACCGAAGCGACGGCGCAGCGCCGGCTCCTCGTACCAGTGGACGAACGCGGCGACGGTCAGCCAGATCACGCCGGCGTACGCCAGCAGAACGACCCGGCTGAGCACGAGCGCCTGCCCGGCGATCGCGGCGACCACCGCGACGTACATCGGGACGACCAGCTTCCGGGTCGGCACGACCGGCGCCGGGGTACCCATGCCCTCAGTGACGAAGCGCACGAACGACAGCGCGATGACGGCCACGCCGACGGCGACCATGGCCCAGCCAAGGAGTTGCAGCGCACCCGCCCACGCGGGGTCATGCGACTGCCACCCAGTCAACAGCCACGGCACCACGCCGACCACGACTCCCGGCGCGAGGACGAAGTGGGCCAGGCTGACGATCACCACCACAGCCCCAGGATGGCAGGTTGAGGCGTCGCTCAGTCGGTGGTCGTCTGTGCGGTGGCGAACTGGCTGTCATACAGGTCGAAGTACGCGCCGCGCCGGGCGAGCAGGTCGGCGTGGGTGCCCTGTTCGACGATCGAGCCCGACTCCATGACCAGGATCAGGTCGGCGTCGCGGATCGTCGAGAGCCGATGGGCGATGACGAAGCTCGTCCGGTCGCTGCGCAGCGCCGCCATGGCGTGCTGCACGAGCACCTCGGTGCGGGTGTCGACCGAGCTCGTCGCCTCGTCGAGGATCAGCAGCGACGGATCGTCGACGAAGGCCCGGGCGATGGTGATGAGCTGCTTCTCTCCGGCGCTGACGTTGTCGCCCTCCTCGTCGATGACAGTGTCGTAGCCGTCGGGCAGGGAGTGCACGAAGCGGTCGACGTACGTCGCCTCGGCGGCGACCCGGATCTGCTCGTCGGTGGCGTCGAGATTGCCGTAAGCGATGTTGTCGCGGATCGTCCCGCCGAACAGCCAGCTGTCCTGGAGCACCATGCCGATCTGCGAGCGAAGGTCGTCGCGGCGCATCCGGGCGACGTCTTGGCCGTCGAGGGTGATGCGTCCGCCGTCGAGCTCGTAGAACCTCATGATCAGGTTGACCAGCGTCGTCTTGCCCGCGCCGGTGGGGCCGACGATGGCGACCGTCGTGCCTGGCTCCGCGACCAGCGAGAGGTCCTCGATCAGCGGCATGTCGGAGTCGTAGCTGAACGAGACGTGCTCGAACTCGACCCGGCCCCGCGGCTGCCGCACGTGCACAGCCTCGACCGGGTCGGGGACCTGTTCGGGCTCGTCGAGCAGCTCGAACACCCGCTCGGCGGACGCCACGCCGGACTGCAGGAGGTTGGCCATGGACGCAAGCTGGGTCAGCGGCTGGGTGAACTGCTGGGAGTACTGGATGAAGGCCTGCACCGCCCCCAGGCTCATCGAGCCCGAGGACACCCGCAGGCCACCGACGACCGCAACGGCCACGTAGTTGAGGCTGCCCAGGAACATCATCACCGGCCGGATCGTGCCGGAGACGAACTGGGCACTGAAGCTGGCCTGGTACAGCTCCTCGTTCTTGGCCTGGACCGTGCGTTCCACGTCGTCGTGACGGCCGAACACCTTGACGATCTCGTGACCGGTGTAGGCCTCCTCGACCTGCGCGTTGAGCTCGCCGGTGTGCCGCCACTGGTCGACGAAGTGCCTCTGCGACCGTCGCGCGATCACGGCGGTGAGAACCACCGACAGGGGTACGGTCACCAGGGCGATCATGGCGAGCAGCGGCGAGAGCCAGACCATCATCGCGAGCACGCCGACGACGGTGAGCAGCGACTGGAGCAGCTGGCTCAGCGTCTGGGTCATGCTCTGCGAGACATTGTCGATGTCGTTCGTCACGCGGCTCAGAACGTCGCCCCGCGCGCTGCGGTCGAAGTACGAGAGCGGAAGCCGGTTCAGCTTGTCCTCCACGTCCGAGCGCAGCCGGTACATGGTCCGCTGCACGACGCCGGCCAGCAGGTAGCCCTGTGCCCAGGAGAACAGCGACGCGCCCAGGTAGAGGGCCAGCACGCCGAGCAGCACCCAGGTCAGCGCGGGGAAGTCGACGCCCTGACCTGGTGTGACCTCCATGCCGGACACCATGTCGGCGAGGGTGTCGTCGCCGGACGCTCGCAGGCCGTCGACGGCCTGCTGCTTCGTGGTGCCCGCGGGCAGTTGGCGCCCGATGAAACCGGAGAAGATCAGGTCGGTGGCGTGTCCGAGGATGCGGGGGCCGAGCACGTTGAGCACGATGCTGGTGACGGTCAGCCCGATCACCATCAGGACTCCGGCCCGCTCGGGCCGAAGCCGGCCGAGGAGCCGCTTCGCGGATGGCCCGAAGTCCAGCGCCTTCTGCGGCGGGCCGGCCATGCCGCCGAACGGGCCACCGGCGCGGCCCGCGGGGAGCGGCGCGCTGGGCCGGGCGGGTGTGACGGTTCTGGGCGTGCTCACGCCGCCTCCTCGGCGGTCAGCTGCGAGTCGACGATCTCGGCGTAGGTCGGGCAGTTTGCGACGAGCTCGTCGTGCCGGCCCAGGCCCACGACCGCGCCGTCCTCGAGTACGACGATCTGGTCGGCGTCGGCGATCGTCGAGACGCGTTGGGCGACGATGACCACCACCGCGCCTGCGGTGTGCGGGCGGAGGGCGGCCCGCAGCCGCGCGTCCGTGGCCAGGTCGAGCGCTGAGAACGAGTCGTCGAAGAGATAGATGTCCGGCTGCCGGACGAGCGCTCGCGCGATCGCGAGCCGTTGTCGCTGCCCGCCCGAGACGTTGGTGCCGCCCTGTGCGACCGGTGCGTCCAGGCCTTCGGGCATGGCCTCGACGAAGTCGCGGGCCTGGGCGGTCTCCAGGGCGGCCCACAGCTCGTCGTCGCTGGCAGCGGGCTTGCCGTACCGCAGGTTGCTGGCGACCGTGCCGGAGAAGAGATACGCCTTCTGGGGCACGAGCCCGATCAGCCCCCGCACCGCTTCGGGCTCGGCATCGCGGACGTCGACTCCGCCGATCAGCACCGCGCCGGACGTGACGTCCATCAGGCGCGGGATCAGGTTGACCAGCGTCGTCTTGCCCGACCCGGTGCTGCCGATGATCGCCGTCGTCTGCCCGGGCTCGACGCGGAAGGTGACGTCGCACAGGACGGGCTCCTGTGCGCCCGGGAAGGTGAAGCCGGCGTTGCGGACCTCGAGCGTCGCCGGGCGGCTCGGCTCGGCCGCAGGGGCAGTGGGCGGAAGGACGGACGGCTGGGTGTCGAGCACCTCGGTGATCCGCTCGGCGCTCACTGCTGCCCGCGGTACCAGGACGACCATGAACGTCGCCATCATCACCGACATCAGGATCTGCATGAGGTACTGCAGGAAAGCGGTCAGCGCGCCGATCTCCATGGCGCCGCTGTCGACCCGGTGTCCGCCGAACCACAGGACGGCCACGCTGGAGGCGTTGAAGACCAGCATGACGTACGGGAACACGATCGCCATCAGCCGGCCGACCCGCAACGACGTGTCGGTCAGGTCGGCGTTCGCCGCGCCGAAGCGCACCGCCTCGTAGCGCTCGCGGACGAAGGCGCGGACCACCCGGATGCCGCTGATCTGCTCGCGCAGGACGCGGTTGACCTCGTCGACCCGGGCCTGCATCAACCGGAACTGCGGCACCATCGCCCTGACGACGAGCAGGATGCCCGCGAGCAGCACGGGCACCGACACGACCATCAACCAGGACAGCTCGACGTCCTGGCGCAAGGCCATGATCACTCCGCCGACCATCATGATCGGCGCCATGACCATCATCGTGGTCGTCACCATGACCAGCATCTGCACCTGCTGGACGTCGTTGGTGTTGCGGGTGATCAGCGACGGCGCGCCGAACCGGCCGACCTCGCGGGTGGAGAACCTTCCCGCGGTGTCGAAGACGGCAGCGCGCACGTCACGGCCGAACGTCATGGACGCCTTCGCGCCGAAGTAGACGGCGGCGACGGTGCACACGATCTGCACCAGGGTGACGACCAGCATCGTCATTCCCGTCGACAGGATGAGGCCGGTGTCGCCTTGGGCGATGCCGTTGTCGATGATGTCGGCGTTCAGGCTTGGCAGGTACAGAGACGCGAGCGTGCCGACGAGTTGCAGCGCGACGACGGCCGCCAGCAACCGGCGGTATGGACGCAGATAGGTCGCCAGCAGGCGGATCAGCATGGGCGGAAGATCGTCCCGTCTGCGACCCCCGTCGTCATGGGCTCCAACGAGTCCGTGCCGTGGGTCACGGTCATGCAACGACCATAACCAGCGAGGGCCTAGCCTCGGTGCCGTGAGCGATGACCAGCAGTTGTTCGAGGTCGCGGGCCAGGTAGCGACGCCTGCGGGCTCGCTCGCCGGCGTGGATGCCGACCACGGCGGCGCGCCACTCGCGGTGCGGATGAGGCCCCGCACGCTCGACGAGATCGTCGGTCAGGACCAGCTGCTGAGGAACGGCTCGCCGCTGCGTCAGCTCGTCGAGAACGACCAGCCCATGGCACTGGTGCTGTGGGGCCCGCCGGGAACCGGCAAGACCACCATCGCCTACGTCGTCAGCCGCGCGACGCAGCGCCATTTCGTCGAGCTCTCCGCCGTCAGCGCGGGGGTTAAGGACGTCCGGGCCGTGATCGACGCCGCGCGCAAGGACCTGGCTCGCTCCGGGACCGGAACCGTCCTGTTCGTCGACGAGGTCCACCGGTTCTCCAAGACCCAGCAGGACGCGCTGCTCCCCGGCGTCGAGAACCGCTGGGTCTCCCTCGTCGCCGCCACCACCGAGAACCCGTTCTTCGCGTTGATCAGCCCGCTGCTCTCCCGTTCGCTGCTGCTGACGCTCGAACCGCTGGAGGAGGCCGGCGTCGCCGAGGTCGTCGACCGGGCGCTCGCCGACGAGCGAGGGCTGGGCGGCACCGTCGCGCTCGACGACGACGCCAAAGAGCACCTGGTACGGCTGGCGGGAGGAGATGCCCGACGTGCGCTGACCTACCTCGAGGCCGCGGCCGGAGCCGTCGCGTCTGACGACGAGCCGCGGATCGACCTCGCGACCGCCGAGACGGCCGTCGACCGGGCCGCGGTGCGCTACGACCGCGACGGTGACCAGCACTACGACGTCACCAGTGCGCTGATCAAGTCGATCCGGGGCAGCGACGTGGACGCCGCCCTGCACTACCTGGCGCGGATGGCCGAAGCGGGGGAAGATCCCCGGTTCCTCGCGCGGCGGCTGGTGATCCTGGCCAGCGAGGATGTCGGGCTGGCCGACCCGAGCGCCCTGCAGACCGCGGTGGCGGCGGCCCAGGCGGTGCAGCTGATCGGCTGGCCGGAGGCGCAGATCACGCTGGCGCACGCCGTCATAGCGCTGGCCCTGGCGCCGAAGTCGAACAGCGTGGTGAAGGCGATCGGCGCCGCGCTCGGCGACGTCCGCGCCGGCCTGGTCGGCGCCGTGCCGCCACAGCTACGCGATGCCCACTACGGCGGCGCGAGGAAGCTCGGCCACGGCACGACGTACGCGTACGCCCACGACGACCCGCGCGGCGTCGTTGAACAGCAGTACGCGCCGGATCCGGTGGCCGACAAGGCGTACTACGAGCCCGGGACCCGGGGCGCCGAGCGCGACTACGCCGAGCGGTACGCGCGACTGCGCAAGATCGTCCGCGGCGAGTGATCCGAGCTCACGAACACCAGGAACGTCATCGCCTCGTCGCACGGTAGGGTCGGACCCTCCCGAGACGAACAGCCAGGAGAGGTTCCCCATCATGTCCGCAGGCGAGATCGCGGGGCTGATCGCGGCCGTCGCGTTCGTGCTGCTCGTCGGCGTCCTCGCCGTGCCGATCCTCAAGCTCGGCAAGACGGTCGACGAGCTCACGCTGACAGTTCGCGACCTGCGAACGGAGCACGTGGCGAAGACCAGCGTCACCGTCGACGAGACCAACGCGCTGCTCGCGTCGACCAACGTGCAACTCCAGCGCGTCGACGCGATCACGTCCAACGCCCAAACCGTCACGGGCAACGCCGCCGCCATGACTTCGCTGTTCGCGGCCGTGCTCGGTGGCCCGGTGGTGCGCACCGCGGCGTTCACCTACGGCGTGCGGAGGGCGCTCTCGCGCCGGCGGGGCGGGCGCGGGCAGGCGGGCCGGCGATGAGACGTCTGTTCTGGGTGGCGCTCGGCGCGACCGCCGGGATCCTGGTGGCCCGGCGGCTGACCCGGGCGGCCAGCAGGCTGACGCCGGAGGGCGCTGCCGGCCAGGTGTCCGGCGCCGTTGGCAGGCTCACCGAAGGCGTCCGCGAGTTCGCCGACGACGTTCGCGCAGGGATGGCCGAACGCGACGCCGAGCTCCGCAACGCGCTGGGTATCGACAGCGACGGCGGCCCGCCGCACGACATCGATGCCGCGACCGTTCGCGAGATGTTCGACGCCGATCGTCCGGCGGACCCGCACTGATGGAGACGGCCGAGATCCGCCGTCGCTTCCTCGACTTCTTCGAGCAGCGCGAGCATACGGTCGTGCCCAGCGCGTCGCTGGTGTCGTCCGACCCGACGCTGCTGTTCACGGTCGCCGGCATGGTGCCGTTCATCCCCTATCTCACCGGCCTGGAGACGCCGCCCTACGCGCGTGCGGCGAGCGTCCAGAAGTGCGTGCGCACCCTCGACATCGAGGAGGTCGGCAAGACCACGCGGCACGGCACGTTCTTCCAGATGAACGGCAACTTCTCCTTCGGCGACTACTTCAAGGAGGGCGCGATCACCTACGCCTGGGAGTTGGTCACCGGCTCCCAGGACGCCGGTGGGTACGGCTTCGACCCCGACACCATCTGGGCCACCGTCTATCACGACGACGACGAGGCTGCGGAACTGTGGAAGCGGGTCGCCGGGCTGCCCGACGAGCGCATCCAGCGGCGCGGGACGAAGGACAACTACTGGCACACCGGCCAGCCCGGCCCGGCCGGGCCGTGCTCGGAGATCTATGTCGACCGCGGCCCGGAGCATGGCCGTGACGGCGGACCCGTGGCGGACGAGGATCGCTACCTGGAGATCTGGAACCTGGTGTTCATGCAGGAGGCGATCGACTCCGTCCGGAGCAAGGAGGACTTCCGCGTCGTCGCCGACCTGCCGAAGAAGAACATCGACACGGGTATGGGTCTCGAGCGTGTTGCGTACCTGCTGCAGGGCGTCGACAACCTCTACGAGATCGACGAGGTCTACCCGGTACTCGCCCGGGCGTCGGAGATTGCCCGGGTCCGCTACGGCGCCGACCACGACGACGACGTCCGGCTACGCGTCGTCGCCGACCACGTGCGTAGCGCACTCATGCTCATCGGCGAGGGCGTCGCACCCTCGAACGAGTCCCGCGGCTACGTCGTGCGGCGGCTGCTGCGCCGCAGCGTGCGGACCATGCGCCTGCTCGGGGTCGACGACCTCGTGCTGCCCGAACTCCTGCCGGTGAGCATGGCGGCGATGAAGGCCTCATACCCTGAGGTGGAGCGCGACTTCGACCGTATCTCGGCGGTCGCGTACGGCGAGGAGGAGGCGTTCCGGGCGACCTTGCGTACCGGGACCCAGATCTTCGACCTGGCCGCGGCCGAGACCAAGGAGGCCGGCAGCCCGACGCTCTCCGGCGAGACGGCCTTCCGGCTGCACGACACGTTCGGCTTCCCCGTCGACCTCACCCTCGAGATGGCCGCCGAACAGGGTCTCTCGGTCGACGAGGGCGAGTTCCGCCGGCTGATGAACGAGCAACGCGATCGGGCCAAGGCCGACGCGCGGGCGAAGAAGACCGGCCTGGTCGACCTGTCCGTCTACCGATCTGTGGCCGACGGCCTCGGCGCACCGGTCGACTTCACCGGGTACGACGAGGTCACCGGCGAGGCGACGGTCCACGGCCTGGTCGTGGCCGGGGACTCCGTCCCCGCGGCCCGCGAGGGCGACGACGTCGAGATCGTGCTGGACCGGACGCCGTTCTACGCCGAAGGCGGTGGCCAACTCGCCGACCAGGGCGTCATCGAGGTCGCCGGTGGCGGCCGGCTGGAGGTCCTCGACGTCCAGTCCCCGATGGGCGGGCTGATCGTCCACCGTGCGCGGGTCGTCTCGGGCGAGGTCACGACCGGGGCCGACGTCCTGTGCATCGTGGATGTCGAGCGCCGGCGCTCGATCTCCCGATCGCACACGGCGACACACATGGTGCACAAGGCGTTCCGTGAGGCCCTGGGCGAGACCGCGACCCAGGCCGGGTCCGAGAACTCGCCGGGACGGTTCCGTTTCGACTTCGCCGCCTCCGGCGCGGTACCCGGTAGCGTGCTCGCCGACGTCGAGGCGAGGGTCAACGACCTGCTCATCGCCGACCTCGAGGTCCACGCCGAGGTCATGAGCCAGGAGCAGGCCGTGGCGGCCGGTGCGATGGCGCTGTTCGGCGAGAAGTACGGCGACCGGGTCCGGGTCGTCTCCGTCGGTGACTGGGCCCGCGAGCTCTGCGGCGGCACCCATGCGCGCCGCTCCGGCCAGCTCGGTGTGGTCAAGTTGCTGGGGGAGTCGTCGATCGGCCAAGGCGTGCGCCGGGTCGAGGCGCTGGTCGGCGCCGACGCCTACCGCTATCTGGCCCGCGAGCACGTCCTGCTCGCCAAGCTCACCGAGGCACTCAAGGTGCGGCCCGAGGAGCTGCCCGAACGGGTCGCCTCGATCGTCGACCAACTCCGCGAGGCGAACCGGGAGATCGAGCGCATACGCCAGGGTCGGCTGCTCGCCGCTGCTCCCGCGGTGGCCCGGGAGGCTCGGGACGTGTACGGCGTGGCGTATGTCGGTCACCACGCTCCCGACGGTGCTGACGCCGACGACCTGCGTCGGCTGGCGCTGCAGGTGCGCGACAGCCTTCCCGGTGACCGCCCTGCGGTGGTCGCGGTCTCCGGGGTCGCCGGGGAACGGCCGCTGGTCGTGGTGACGGTCAACGAGCGTGGCCGCGAATGGAACCTGCGGGCGGGCACGCTCGTCCGCGACGCCGCGCAGATCCTCGGTGGAGGTGGCGGCGGAAAGGACGACGTCGCGCAGGGTGGAGGCGCCGATCCGAGCAAGATCGACGATGCGCTGAACCGCATCGAGCACGCGGTCGGCGAGATCGTCACGGGCTGCTCCTGAGAGTGCGCCGCGGAGTCCGGATCGGCGTCGATGTGGGCAGCGTCCGCGTCGGAGTAGCCACCTGCGACCCGGACGGGGTGCTGGCGACGCCTGTCGAGACCGTTCTGCGCGATCCGGCCGCGGCCGACCTCGCCCGGATCGCCCGCCTGACCATCGAACACGCGGCGATGGAGGTGATCGTCGGGCTACCCCGGACGCTGTCCGGCCGGGAGGGTCAGTCGGCGCAGGCGGCCCGGGCCTACGCCCAGGCGCTCGCCGCTCATGTGGCACCATGCCCGGTGCGGCTGGTCGACGAGCGCCTGTCGACCGTCGCCGCTACCCGCGGTATGCAGGCCGGCGGTGTCTCCGCCCGAAGGGGTCGGGGTACGGTCGACCAAGCAGCCGCAGTGGTCATCCTCCAGGCCGCGCTCGATACCGAGCGTGGCAGCGGCCGGCCTCCCGGCGAGATCGTGCAGGTGGATAGATGAGCCATATCGGGCTGACGATGGACGACGGCCCGCGCACGACCCGCAGCCATCGACGCCGCAGGCGCCGGCGCCGGCGCCGTCGGTTCGGCTCGGTGTTGGCCGTGATCCTCTCGGTGGCCGTCGTCGGCGGGCTGATCGCGGGCATCTTCTTCGGTGGGCGCGCGCTGTTCGGCGGCACCTTCGACGGGGTGTTCGGCCCTCCCGCCGACTACCCGGGCCCAGGTTCCGGCGAGGTATCGGTCACGATCGAGTCGGGAGCTTCGCTGAGCGAGATCGGGGTCACGCTGGCCGACGCCGACGTCGTCGCGAGCGCGGAGGCCTTCGTCGCGGCGGCCGAGGAGCACCCGGACGGCTCCGCGATCCAGGCCGGTGACTACGTCATGCTCCGACAGATGAAGGCGTCCGACGCCGTCGTGGCGATGATCGACGCGACCACCGTGGTCGGCCGGGTGGCGATACCCGAGGGCTTCCGCGTGACCCAGATCGTCGAGCGGATCGCCGAGGAGACGGAGTTCACCGCCGAGGAGGTCCTGGCCGCGATCGACGGCGGCGGATTGCCCGAGTATGCCGAGGGCGAGGCCGAGGGCTTCCTGTTCCCTGCGACCTACGACATCAAGCCGGAGACCACGGCCGGGTCGCTGGTGCAGACCATGCTGACCCGGTTCGGCCAGGCAGCCGAGACCGTGGGCCTCGAGGCCGGTGCAGCCGAACGCGACCTGACGCCACGCGAGATCGTGATCATCGCGAGCATCGTCGAGCGGGAGGTCGGGCGCGAGCAGGACATGCCGATCGTGGCCGCGGTGGTCTACAACCGGCTCTCGGGCGCCTGTAGCGAGAACGGCATTCCGGCCGGACGGTTGCAGATGGACTCGACGGTCCACTATGCCGTGGGCGACAACACCGAGAGCGTGTTCACCACCGACCAGCAGCGCGCGGTCGAATCCCCGTACAACACGTACGTCAACAGCGGGCTGCCGCCCGGCCCGATCGCGTCGCCGGGCGAGTCGGCCCTGAGCGCCGCGCTGGGCCCGAGCGACGAGGCGTACTGCTACTTCACCGCGGTCGACCTCGAGACTGGCGAGACGAAGTTCGCGGTGAGTTCCGAGGACCACGCGGTCAACGTGGCGGAGTTGCAGGCGTACTGCCGAGAGAGCGACCTGTGCTGACCGGGCCGCGCCGGCCCACCATCCGGTGACGCCGGACGCGACAGGCGAGGTCGCGAGGGCTGTCTGCTCATGACCACCGCAGCGGCGGACCGTCGCGTCTGCGGTGTGCTGGGCCGGCCGATCGCCCATTCGCTCTCGCCGATGCTGCACCGCGCGGCGTACCGGCACCTCGGGCTCGACTGGGAGTACGCCGCGCACGAGGTCGACGAAGCGGGCTTGGCGGGTTTCGTCGCCCGCCTCGGTCCGCAGTGGCGCGGCCTGTCGCTGACCATGCCGCTCAAGCGTGCGGGTCTCGAGCTGGCCGACACGGCCTCCGGCCTGGCCCGCACGGTGGGTGCTGCGAACACGCTGCTGATCGAACCGGGCCGGCACCTGGTCGCCGACAACACCGATGTGCCCGGCATGGTGGCGGCGCTGCGCGAGCGCGGTGCACTGCCGCAGGTGGCGGCCGTGTGCATGTGGGGCGCCGGAGCCACCGCCGCCGGCGCGCTCGCAGCGGTCGCGGTTCTCGAGGGCCGCGCGGTGCACGTCCACGCCCGCGAGCCGCGCCGAGCCACCGCCCTGGTCGAACTCGGGGAACGGCTGGGAACGGCGGTCTCGGTCCGTCCATGGCGGACCTGGCCGGAATGCACCGTGTCCGAACTGGTCGTACAGACGGCGCCGGCCGGTGCTGTGGACGGCGTCGTCGACTCGCTGACGAGCGCGGCGACGACGGGCCGCCTGCTTCTCGACGTGGTCTATGCGCCGTGGCCGACGCCGCTCGCGGCGCGGTGGCTCGAGGGCCGCGGAGCAGTGGCGAGCGGGCTGGACCTGCTCGTGCACCAGGCTGCCGGCCAGGTCAGGCTGATGACCGGGCACGACGTGCCGGTGTCGGTGCTGCGCCATGCCCTCCGGGAGGGCGCGTGACCGTTACGATCCTTGCCGGTCTCGGCCTGGTGGCGGGTGCTGCGCTGCCACGCCTGCTGGCTCTCTTGCCCGACCGCGAGCCCGAGGCAGGTGAACGGGTCCGCACGCCGTACCGCGCACTGGCCGCGGCGCCACGGCTGCGCCAACTGTTGGCCGTGGCCACAGGGGTCACGTGGGGTGTCCTGGCCGGCGCGCTGGGGTGGACCGTCGACCTGCCGGCGTACCTGCTCGTCGGTGCGCTCGGGGTCGCGATGGCCTACGTGGACCTGCGCGAGCACCGCGTGCCCGACCCTCTCTCCGCGGCGGCGCTGATAGGCGGCGGGTCGCTGTTGGCCGTGGCGGCTGCGGTGTCCGCCGCGTGGGGTGCGTACGGACGGGCGTGGCTCGCGGCAGCCGCGATGTTCGGCGCGTTCTTCGCGCTGGCGTGGTTGCGCCCGGCCGACATGGGTCTCGGCGACGTCAAGCTGGCCGGGGTGCTCGGCCTCGTGCTCGGCTGGCTGGGGTGGGGCGTGGTTGTCGTCGGCGCGTTCCTCGGGTTCCTGCTCGGCGGGCTGGCAGGCGTGGTGCTGGTCCTCGCCGGGCGGGCCGGCCGGCGCAGCGCCATCCCGTTCGGACCGTTCATGCTCCTGGGTGCCCTCGCCGCCGTTGCGTGGGGTCGCCCACTGCTCGACGCCTACCTCGGCCGCTGATCGCCGAGGGTGGAAGGATGCCGGCATGCTGCGATGGCTGACCGCCGGCGAGTCGCACGGGCCCGCCTTGGTGGCGATCCTGGAGGGGCTGCCCGCCGGCGTGCGGGTCACCACCGAGGACGTCGCCGCGGCTCTCGCGCGCAGACGGCTGGGCTACGGTCGCGGCGCGCGGATGACCTTCGAGAAGGACGACGTCGCGTTCCTCGGCGGCGTGCGGCACGGGTCGACGCTCGGCGGTCCGGTCGCCGTCGAGGTCGCCAACACCGAGTGGCCCAAGTGGCAGGAAGTCATGGCGCCCGACCCGATCGACCCCGAGATCCTGGCGGGGCTGGCCCGCAACGCGCCGCTGACCCGCCCGCGGCCCGGGCACGCCGACCTCGTCGGCATGCAGAAGTACGGCTTCGACGAAGCCCGTCCGGTTCTCGAGCGCGCCAGCGCCCGCGAGACAGCGGCCCGGGTGGCCCTCGGCGCAGTCGCGTCGGCGTTCCTGCGGCAGGCGTACGGCATCCGGCTGGTCGGCCACACCGTCGATCTGGGCAGCGTGGCAACGCCGGGCGGCACCTTGCCTGGGCCCGACGATGTGCCGGCCCTCGACGCCGACCCACTGCGGTGCTTCGATGCCGCCACGAGCGCCGCGATGGTGGCCGAGGTCGACGCTGCGCATACCGACGGTGACACGCTGGGCGGCGTGGTCGAGGTGCTGGCCTATGGGCTGCCACCCGGGCTGGGCAGCCACGTGCACTGGGACCGCCGGCTTGACGCCCGCCTGGCGGGTGCGCTGATGGGCATCCAGGCGATCAAGGGGGTCGAGGTGGGAGATGGCTTCGCGATCGCGCGCAGCCGCGGATCCGCTGCGCACGACGAGATCGTGCCCACCGGTCAGGGCGTCCGGCGGACGTCGGCGCGCTCGGGAGGTACCGAGGGCGGCATGTCCACCGGGGAGCCGCTGCGGGTCCGGGCGGCGATGAAGCCGATCTCGACCGTGCCGCGTGCACTGCGGACCGTCGACACCGCGACCGGCGAGGCCGCCACGGCGCACCACCAGCGCTCCGACGTCTGTGCCGTGCCGGCCGCTGGTGTCGTCGCCGAGGCGATGGTCGCGCTGGTGCTGGCCGACGCCGCTCTGGAGAAGTTCGGCGGCGACTCCGTCACCGAGACGGCACGCAACCACGGCGCATACCTGGATGCGCTGCCAGGCGTCCTGGCCGTGCGGTGAGCCCACGGGTCGTGCTGGTCGGAGCGCCCGGCGCAGGGAAGACCACGGTCGGACGGTTGGTGGCAGGCCGGATCGGCGTCGCGTTCCGCGATACCGATGACGACGTCGAGGTTGCTGCCGGGAAGTCGATCAGCGACATCTTCCTCGAGGACGGCGAGCCGGCCTTCCGTGCGCTCGAGCGCGTCGCCGT
>Ga0193739_1000234_pt1 | contig 15600 bp, 10 predicted proteins | sample L2a2metaG_FD_144926 | JGI IMG/M metagenome (GOLD analysis project Ga0193739, IMG submission 144926) | Soil microbial communities from a riparian zone of the East river system, Colorado, United States - L2a2 | ecosystem: Environmental > Terrestrial > Soil > Riparian zone | place: USA: East River...
GCTGGCGGACCTGATGCTCACGGTGCAGGGCGAAATCGAGACGCCGCTCGCTGTGCTGGCGCAGAAGGCGCGCGCCATCGGGATTCATCTGATTCTGGCGACGCAACGGCCATCGGTGAACGTCATCACCGGACTGATCAAAGCGAACTTCCCGTGCCGGATCGCGTTCCGCGTCTCGGCGAAAGTTGACAGCCGCACGATTCTCGATCAGAACGGTGCCGAGACGCTGCTCGGCAACGGCGACATGCTGTTCCTGCCGCCGGGCAAGAGCGAGCCGTTGCGCGTGCAGGGCGCGTTCATTTCGACCGACGAGACCGAGCGTCTGATGGAGTGGTACAAGGCGCACGCGATCGCAGCGGCGGCCGCCCCGGGGACCTCCATCGATGAGCAGGTTGCGGCGCTGGAAAAGGCCGAGAAAGAAGGCGACGAAAGAGCAGGGAGCGGGGAGCAGGGAGCAGGAGACCGCGATCCCTTGTTCCGGCAAGCCGCTGAGGTTTGCATCCAAAACCAGCTCGGCTCAACCTCACTGTTGCAACGGCGGATGAGCATCGGCTACGGCCGGGCAGCGCGCATCATCGACCAACTCGAGCTGGCCGGCGTGTTGGGGCCGGCCAACGGCTCCAAACCGCGGGATGTCTTGCTAGGTCTGGAGGAATTGGACGATCTTTCCGGACCAGAGAATGCGAACTCGAGCAGCTAAGGATTGCCATTCGCCCTCGGGGTGCTACAAATCGGTGTATCCGATGGACTAGATCTCGCGAGCCGCGATAGGCCAGAATTGCTCCGCCTTATCTAACCCTGTTTTCCACCAGCTGAGCGATGTTCCCCCCTCTCACCTGACCCTAGAATCCTTCCTAGTCGCTCACCCCGTTTTTGCTTTTGACCCCTGAGGGACAACATGCCGCCGCAAGTCGTCGCAGAAGCTGTCGAGGCCGCTGCTCCTTCCTTCACCTCGTCGAGCGTACGTGTGCGCATCCCGATCGCCAGTGACGCGGACTTGGCGGTAGCCGGAGAACATGGCCGCCGTCTCGCGTCACGCCTCGATTTTTCGCCCACCGACATCACCGTCATCGCCACTGCAATTCTCGAAGTCGCGCGCAATGTTCTCGCGTACGCGAGTCGTGGCGATTTAATGCTCCACCTCATTCAGAAGCGTGGCCGGTTGGGACTGGCGATCGTGGCGCGCGACAAAGGCCCGGGCATTGTCGACGTCGGACAGGCGCTGCGTGACGGCAAGGGTCTCGGACTCGCGACCGCGCGGCGTTTGATGGACGAGTTCCGCGTTCGCTCTGAACCGGGTCGCGGCACGACGGTCACGATGCGGAAATGGACGCGGTGCCGGCAGGTCGAGCGCGCCGGTGCACGTCGGTTGGGACATGCAGGCCTGCGAGAAGTGAGATGATTACGCTGCCGCTCGAGTCCGTGGTCGCAAGCGACGCCAACGGCGACGGTCACGATACCGCGATCGAAAATCGCGTTGAGCAACGGACCAGGTCTGCCCGCCTTCTCGGTGTGGGCGGCGATCCGTCGCTGTTCCGGGAGCTCGCACGCTACGTCGAGCAATCGGGCGCGACGCTCGAGCGGACTGCCGACGAAGCGACGACCCTGCAGGCGCTCGCACACGGTGGCTGGGATGCCGTGCTGACCGTGTTCGACCGTGACGCCGATGTGCAGCTCGAGTGGTGGGAAGCAGTGCTGCCACGTCTCCCCGTTCGTCCTCGTATGATCGCGGTCGCGCCCTCGCCATCGATGAGCTTGGCCCTCCGCGCGACGGAGCTCGGCGTCTCGGCCGTGCTGCCGCTGCCGCTGGAGCGCGATCAGCTGCGTGCGACCTTGAATCGCGTGCTCGCGGCCGCTGCGGAGTTGCCGCTGCCGCTGTCGGCCGTGACGGCCGTGACGGTCGGGCCCTATCACATCGTCTCTCAAAGCGCCGCGATGGTGGATGTCTACCGCACGATCGCGCACGTCGCGCCGAGCACCGCCACGGTGCTGATTCAGGGCGATTCGGGAACGGGGAAAGAGCTGGTCGCCCGCGCGATTCACGCGCACGGGGCCCGCAACGCCAAGCCGTTTGTGGCGGTCAATTGCGCCGCGATCCCCGAAAACCTGCTCGAGTCCGAGCTGTTTGGGCATGAGAAGGGGGCCTTTACGGGCGCGGTCGCCCGCAAGATCGGCCGGTTCGAGCGTGCCAGTGGTGGCACCCTCTTCCTCGACGAGATCGGCGACATGAGTCTCGTGCTGCAAAGCAAGATTCTGCGCGCAATTCAGGAGCGTGAAGTCGAGCGTGTGGGCGGAGGTGAAGCGATCCCCGTCGATGTCCGCCTCATCGCCGCCACCAACAAAGATCTGAAGCAGATGATCGCGGAAGGAAAATTCCGCGAGGACCTGTATTATCGTCTCGCGGTGGTCACGATCCGCCTCCCGCAGCTCGCCGCCCGCGGCGACGACCTCATCCTGCTGACCTCGTACTTCGTTCAGGAATTCGGCGAGCAATATGGCAAGCGCGTTGTCGCCATCTCGGACCGCGCAGCCATGCTGCTCCGATCACACCCCTGGGTGGGAAACGTGCGCGAGCTGCGCAACGTGATCGAGCGCGCCGTGCTCCTCTGCGAACGTGATGTGCTGCGCTCCGTGGACCTGCCGGAGGAGTGGCTCGCAGGCGCGCCGAAGACTGAGACGGCGTGCTCGGGCCCGCTGGCGACGCTGCAGGAAGCCGAAGCACGCCATATCTCGCAGGTGTTGACCCACACGCACGGGCAGATCGGCGAGGCTGCACAGATCCTTGGCGTGCACCGCAACACGCTCGCCCGGAAAATCAAAGAGTACCGTCTCTAAGCACTAGTTTCGGGCATCCCATCGGGGGCCTTGCCACATGGCCGGGCCTCCTCCGAGCTAGTCCGTTTGGTCCGCTCCCGAATAACCCCTTGGCGCAATGGGAGTAACAGCTGCGCCGACATGTGACCCAAAACTCTGTGCTTTGGCGCGCTTCGTGCAAAGGCTCCTCTCGGAGCGTTGCCATGCGAAACAACGCAATCGCGAGGGGATCGTTGAGCGTCACGCCCGGAACGCAGCCTTACCAGCCGCTGCGCGTGGAGCAGGCGCTGCGGCTGTTGCCCGATGTCGAGGATTTGGCCCCTCTCCGCGGCTTCGTCGTGTCCCTCTCATCGAGCCGGGGCCCCGAAGCGTGGACGGCTGCCGAACCCAATCGGACCATCGGGAAGCGGACGCTCGATCCGACCGCGTTGCGCGCGCGAGTGCCACAGGTTCTCAATCACGTCACCGGCCGCGTCGCGGTGCTGTACGAAGCGGCGGTGGACGCGCTCGAGTCCGAACAGAGCGGCGACCTCTCGCAGGCCGTACGCGCGCTCGTGCGCGCCGGCGAATACGAGGAGCAAGGCGTCCGCTATTCGCAGGCCCACGCCTGGTACCGTCAGGCGCTGGGCATCGCCGAGCAGCTGCGCGATCGGCAGCCCGAGATGGAAACGCTCTGTCACCTGGGACGGCTGGAAGCGACGCGGGGCTACCTCGACGAAGGCGCGCGCGCGTTCCAACGCAGCCTCGCACTCGCGGAAGCCGAGTCGGACAACGAGCATGCGGCCGGGGCATGCCGGGGGCTGGGCGATGTGCTGTTCGCGCAATCGCAGTGGGCGGGCGCGGAAGCCTGGTTCAACCGTGGCCTGCAGTTCGCCAAGAGCAATCGTGCGCTCGCTGGTTCGTTATCGCTGGGCCTGGGCGAGACGGCGGTGCGCCGCGGTCAGCTCACGCTCGCCGCCGAACGGCTGCAACGGGCCCTCGAGAGTTTTGAAGCGATCGGCGACACGGCGGGCGTGATCCGTACGCTGCTCGCCCGCGGCCTCATGGACGCAGCACAAGGCCAGACGGCCGAAGTGCTCGCGAGCTACCGCGAAGCGCTCAGCCGGCTGCCGGTGGCGAATGCCGATCCCGTCTTGGAGCTGGCGGTCCGCCTGCGGCTGGCGGAGCTCTATCTCGAGCTGGGCCGTCTCCCCGATGCCGAAGACGAAGCGCGCCGGGCCGAGGACCTGGCGATCACGCACCAGCAGCGCGGCTCACTGGCTCGCGTGTACGTGATCATGGGGAAATTGCGCGGCCGCCAGGGGGACGAGAACGGTTTCGTCTTCTTCGAGCAGGCCATCGAGCTGTGCCGCAGCGGAGAGCCGGCGCGCCGCCTCGAAGCGGAAGTGTACCGGGAGTACGCGCGATTCCGGACGACGATGGGCGACAGACACGAGGCGCGCGCGTACCTGGAGCGCGCCCGCGAGCTGCTCGAGCCGTTCGGGGACGATGTGGCCCGCGAACGCATCGATGAGGAGCTGCGCCAGCTGGATCTGTGGCTGCTGTCTGAGACCTAGTGACAGCTGGCGCTGCCTGAGTCCGTAAAGCCCGCCCCTTTTACCGCGACAAACTTCCACTCATAGCGGTCGCTGTAGAGCGTGAACTTGATGACGCCGCGCGTCGAGGTGTTGCGCACTTCGCTGTTCGGTGCGGGGACAGAGACCGCGTACAGGCCCGCGCCTCCCGTTCCCACCACGAACTGGCGGATGCCGCGGGCCAGGTCCACCTGCCCGTCGGCCGCTTGCGGCGCGAAGCGCTCGTAGAGATGATCGTGCCCGACGACGACGACGTCGGCGCCGGCGTCGTACAGCGCCTGCCACAGTGGCTGCACCATCGTCGAGGTGCCGTGCGGACCGGAACTGAAGCGCGGATGATGCCAGATGGCCAGCGTGCAACGCGCGGGATTGGCGGCGAGATCGGCGCGTAGCCACGTGTCCATTGGAGACCCGGCATTCATCGCCAGATTGCTGTTCAGCACAATGATGTGCCAGGATCCGAGGTCGTAGCTGTAATAGCCTTTGGTCGGGTCGCCGGCCGCGGATCCGAAGTAGCCGAAGTAGCCGGTGGCGCCGACCGTGTAGTACTCATGGTTTCCCGGAGCCGGCCTGGTGCGCGCCTTGTGGCGCCCCCACGCCGGCTCGTAGCAGTTCGCAAAGTCGTCGGCTGTTGCATTCTGGTAGGCGTTGTCTCCGGCGGTAAACACCGTCCCGGGGATGTCGTCGAGCAGCTTTGCGGTCGCCTCGTCGCCGTTGTATGAGCACGAGGCAATGTCGCCCGCTCCGACCAGTACTACGGAGCTCGGTCGCGGGCCCACAGTGACCGAAGCAGTCGCCTCGAGACTGCGGACCTTGGCGCGGATCGTCGCGGTTCCGGTGGCAACCCCCCTGACCAGACCGGTCCCGTCTACCGTGGCGACTCCGGTGTTCTCGCTCTTCCAGTCGGGAGTCGCGGGCACGGTGTCACCATTGCGATCCTTGAGCGTGGCGGTGAAGCGCTGAGTGCCGTCCACGAACAGACTGGCTCCGGTGGGCGATACCGTCAGCGTCTGCCCGCTGTCCACGGCGACAGTAAGTGACGCAGTCGCGGTTTCGCCTCGAGCCGACACCCGCACCGTCGCCGAGCCCCCTCCCACACCCCAGACCCGGCCAGTGGAATCGCCTTGCGCGACCCTCGGGTTGTCGATGCTCCAAGAAAATGGTGCCGGCACCGGAGTGCCGGCTTGGTCAACGAGAGAAGCTGTGAAGCGCGTCGTGTCATCTACGAACAGACTCGCAGTCACCGGTGAGACGCTCAGCACGTAGCCCGAGTCCGTGATCGAGCGCGGGCAGGCGCCCAGCATGATCACGGCGGCGATGGTCACACCGGTCAACGCGACGTAGCGACGTGTCGCAGGGGAGCTTGGGTTCAGAACAACCGATCCTTTCCCTGTGAAGGCGAGGAGCGGGAGGCGGTGTTGAAGCCGCGACCTCCGAGGTGGTATCCCCGGCGCTCTCTCTGAGCTACTCCCGCAAGCGCCCTCTTCCGTCAATGCACACTCATTTACGCAGGAACCGCGCCAAACACCGTCGTGCACATACCAACTAATTCCTTTTGACAAGTTTGGATTAATTCCCTTGCTCCAAAAGGCTTAGACCGGTAGGGTGTTTGGTATGAAAAATCCAAATACAGTACTCCAGCTCTGGGCGATCGGCACCGCAGTCCTGCTCGCCGGCTGTGCTGGCGAGAAGCTGACCGACCCAATCGGTTCTTCCAATCCGGTTAATACCGTTGTCATTAATCCCAGCAGCGCCTCCGTTGGCCTGAACGGGACGGTGCAACTTTCTGCTGTCTTGACGGACTCCCTGGGCATGCAGCTCTCAGGACGTCAGTTGACCTGGAGCACCGACGCGGAAGCGGTCGCTACGGTCTCGGCGACGGGCGTGGTCCGTGGCGCCTCGACCGGCAGCACGACAATTCGTGTCGAGAGCGAAGGCCGGTCGGCTTCGGCCGCCGTGACGGTTACAGAGGATCAGGGAGGGAGCGGCTCAGGCCCGCACGCCGGTTACCACGTGTCGCCTAGCGGCACGAGCGGCGGCGATGGCAGTGCCGATCGCCCGTGGGATCTCGCGACGGCGCTTTCGGGCGCCGGTGGCCGGGTCCAGCCTGGCGACACCGTGTGGCTCCGGACGGGGACCTACCGCGGCGTGTACCGCGCCTCGGTCTCGGGTGCCGCCGGCAAGCCGGTCGTGTTTCGCCAGTATCCCAACGAGCGCGCCACGCTCGACGGCCGCCTCCGTTTGGATGGTCCCGACCTCGTGGTGTGGGGGTTTGAGATCATGCGCTCGAGCCAGTCGACGACCGAGTATCCCAACCTCGAGGCCCGTGGTCCGCGGCAGAAGCTGATCAACATGGTCGTGCACGAGTCCGAGCATCAGGGTATCCGCTTCTGGGACGAGGCCGTGGATGCGGAGATGTACGGCTGCATCGTGTACAACAACGGCACGCACGAGAACCTCGACCATGGCACGTACGTCCACAACGTCAGCGGCACGAAGCTGATCATGGACAACGTGTTCTTCAACAACCTGGCGTACGGCATTCACGTCTACGTGTCGCCGGGCGAGGGCGCGCAGCGCAACGTGCACGTCATCGGCAACGTCGTGTTCAACAACGGCACGATTTCGACCAAGTACGCCGCCAAGGGAAACATTCTCATCGGCGGTGAGCAGCCGGGGCAGGGCCATCAGGCGATCGACAACCTGCTGTACTTCTCGGGCACGAGCGGGGTCAACATGCGCCTCGGCTACGTATCGGAGAACAAGGACGTGATCGCGACCGGCAACACGATCTGGGGCGGCGCGACGGCCTTCATGATCGGCAAGTGGAGCTCGGCAAACGTGATGAACAACACGATCGGCGGCTCGGCCGACATGGTGAACCTGAGCGATACGCCGGCCGGATATTCCTGGAGCGGCAACAAGTATTACCGTGCCGCTTCGGCCACCGCGTGGCGGGCGGTGGCGGGCACGGCCCTGACGCTCGACGCCTGGAAGCAGACGACCGGCCTGGGGTCCTCGGATGCGGCGGTCGGGACGACGCCGGCGGCCACGCAGGTCTTTGTCCGCGCGAACAAGTACGAGCAGGGGCGCGGTCTGGTCGTGGTGTACAACTGGGGCAAGGACGGCAGTGTCCGCGCGGATCTCTCGAGCGTGTTGCGGAATGGGCAGCGCTACGAGGTGCGGAACGTCCAGGATCTCTTCGGCGCCGCAGTCGCCAGCGGCACATACTCCGGCGACTCGATCACGCTGCCGCCGCCGCCGCGTACGGGTCCGAACTTCGACACGTTCGTCGTCATTCCTCTGTAAGTAGACGCAGCAGACGCAAACCAGACGCAGCAGTCGCAGCAGACGCAACAGGTAGGCCCCGGGGTCGGTCATATCGCCCCGGGGCGTTGTTGTGGTGTAGGAAGGTGATGCTCGCATCCGCACTCATCTGGTGGGCCACGTCGCTCCTGGCGCCCGGCGCTCCAACCCCGCCGGTGCAGTCGTATTACGTCGCCCCAGCGCCCCGTGGCACTCCGTCCGGTCGCGGCACATCCGAGCGACCGTGGGACCTGGCAACCGCGCTGGCCGGCGCGGGCGGCCGGATCCAGCCCGGGGACACGGTGTGGCTCACGCAGGGTCGCTACCCCGGCGCCTATGCCACTCAGCTACGCGGCGCGCCCGGCCGTCTCATCGTCTTTCGGCAACAACGGGGCGCGCGCGCGACGATAGACGGTACGCTGCGCGCGGACGGTGCCTACCTGGCGTTCTGGGGCTTCGAAATCATGCAGTCGAACCCCGTGAGCGGGAGGTACGGCCTCGAGGCGCGCACCAACAACGGCCTGTTCATCAATCTGATCATTCACGACGCTGGGACGATGGGCGTCAGCTTCTGGACTCCGGGGGAGGGCGCCGAGCTCTACGGCTGCATCGTGTACAACAACGGCACACATGAGAGCTTCGATCATGGCGTCTACGTCCACAACGAGCGCGGCACAAAACGGCTCGCTGATAATGTCATCTTCAACAACCTCGCGTATGGGATTCATGCCTACGCGGGCCCCCGAAACCCGCCGCAGCGCAATATCTGGATTCAGGGCAACATCGCCTTCAACAATGGCACGATTTCACGTCGCTACCGGGCGAAGGGAAACATTCTGGTCGGTGGGGAAGTGCCAGTGTCGGGGGTCGACGTGTCGTCCAACTATCTGTACTACTCGGGCCCGGAGGGGGTGAATCTGCGCCTTGGCTATGCACGCCTTTCCAATGACGATGTGATCGTGCGCGGCAACTACCTGTGGGGCGGCGAAACAGGATTATGGTTTGGCGAGTGGCGGCGTGCGCAGGTGGATGGCAACACGATTGGAGGCGTCAAGCGACCGATCGCCGGCGTTCTGCAGCTCTTCGAGCGAGGCAATCTCGTCCACCACTCGGGACGCGTCCCATCCACACCGGCGGTCTTCGTGCGCCCCAATCGCTACGAGCGGGGACGGGCATCCATCGTCGCGTACAACTTTCGGCGGAGCGCCCAACTGAAAGCAGATCTGCGTGGCGTCCTCAATCCGGGAGATGCCTACGAGCTGCGCAGTGTCCAGGATGTGTTTGGCGCCCCGCTGGCGCGCGGCACCTACTCGGGCGATTCCATCCCGCTTCCCATGTCCGACCCGGTCACGGTCGCGTTGCCGATCGGCCGGCCGACTGCAGCCCCTCCCATCACTAGGCCAACGTTCGACGTCTTCCTTCTGACAACACCGACCGATACACGCGCAGCACCTTCTCGGTAAGCAAGCTCTCGTCCAGATGACGCACGGCCGCCTGGCCATCCACGCGGCGCCCGCGCTTCAGCACGCGCTCGAGGGCGGCCGCGATCGTCGCAGGTTCGTCATCGGCGCACAATTCACATCCCTCCACGTCCCGCAGCCGCTCCGGCACATCCCCCACGTTTACTGAAACGACCGGCAGATTACAGGCGAGCGCTTCCTTGACGACGTTGGGGGAGCCTTCCTGCATCGACGTGAAGATCAATACATCGCAGGCGTTCATGTACAGCGGGACTTGAGCGTGTTCTACCTGCCAGGCGACGACTAGGCGAGCCGGCATGCGCTCGTTGAGCAGCTCGACAGCCGCTCGCGCGAGATCGCCGCGTTTGCGCGCCTGGTGCGGCCGGCCCACGAACAGCACCACACGCTCGTGGGGATCCATGCCCAGCTGCTGTCGCGCCTCCGCCTGCGGCATGGGCCGAAACAACGTGAAGTCGAGGCCGGATGGAATGACATGCACCGGGGCTTTGGTGCGGAGCTGATCGCCGAGATGGGCGGAGACGAGAATGACGGCATCGGCGTGCCGCGCGACGAAGCGCGACGCCCGCTGTAGCATGCGGCCGGCCCTCGAGTAGGCGCCATCCCCGTCGCGGACGATGCCGAGCACGTCGCTGCCGCGGAACGTGACGACCAGAGGCAATCGCTTGGGGAACGCGAGCAGGCCGCTCTGTCCGAACTGCGCGTGGATGAGATCATATCGCTGGGCCCGGAGGCGGCGCCGCAGCTGGGCCCACGCGCGCAGGTACTTAACGGGGTTCTTGTCCCCATCAAACGGGAACACGTCGAGGTCCACGCCGGCGCGCCGAACGAACTCGGCCTGACGGCGGATAAATGCCGTTGTCTTGGGAACGCCGGGCATCGGCCATTCGCTCGTCACCATCAACACACGCAGCGATTGGGGGCGGCCCTTGCCCCGGGGCTTGGCAGTTTTGGCGCGAGCTTTTTTGATTCCCTTATCCTCTGCTGCGGGTGCCGGCTCATCGAGCAAGAAGCAGGCCGCTTAACCATTCGCCCGTGTCATTTGTCACTGAGGCTTAACCCCATCGCTCGGGTCAGACGACAATTCGAGCTAATCCTCTTGTGGGCTCCGAACTAATTCATTAGGGTGAATCCGTCGGATGTGAGCCCTCCTGAGAGTGGTCTCTGACCTAGGGCGACCGCTCCCCCGACTCCTTCAAAGCAAAGCAAAAAGCAGTACTTGAAAGCCCGAGGGGCTGCAAATAGCCCTTTTGCCGAAAGGAGTTAGGTCTCATGCCGGTCGGATTTACGCTTTCTCATCGGTTGGCTCGTGGATTCTGGATTGTCGGTAGCGCCGCCGCGCTTTCGGCGTGCGCGGGCGAGTCTCCCACCAAGCCAGGCGATTCCAATCCCGTCAGCAGCGTCACCGTTTCTCCCGGTACCGCCGAACTCGATGTGAGCGCCACGTTGCAGCTTGCGGCAGAGCTCCGGGATTCCCTGGGCACGACGTTGTCCGGGCGCTCGGTCTCGTGGAGCAGTGATATCGAAGCCATCGCGACCGTCTCCGTCTACGGCGTCGTGCGGGGCGCGGATACCGGGACCGCCACGATTACCGCGTTCAGCGAAGGCAGGAGTGCGTCCGCAACTGTGAAGGTCAAGAGGAACGCGCACGCCGGGTATTACGCGTCGCCTTCCGGTTCGAGTGGCGGCGACGGCAGCAGGGCGCGTCCCTGGGACCTTCCCACGGCGCTCGCGAACGCGAGTGGCAGGGTGCAGCCGGGGGATACGGTCTGGATGCGGGGCGGCACCTATCGCGGCAGCTTCCGCAGCTCGCTTGCGGGGACCAGCAGCCGGCCGGTGGTTGTTCGCCAGTATCCCGGCGAGCGCGCCATCATCGATGGCGGCGGCACGTCTGCAACCACGTTGCGCGTAGGCGGTCAGTACAGCGTGTTCTGGGGTTTTGAGATGATCAACTCCGATCCCACGCGCGTCTTCTCGATTGGCGGTGGTGATTTGCGGTCCAACGTGATCGCGAACTACGCGTCCAACACGAAGTACATCAATCTCACGATTCGCGACGGTGGCGTGGCGATCTACAACGAGGCGACGTACGGCAACGTCGAAATTGTCGGTTGCATCATCTACAACATCGGATGGGAAGGATCCGATCGCGGCCACGGGCACGCGCTCTACCTGAAGAGCAACACGGGCCCGGTGACGGCGCGCGACAATATCATGTTCAACCAGTTCAGCTATGGAGTGCACGTCTACTCCAATGCCGGCTCAGGCGCGATGAACAACATCCGGATCGAAGGCAACATCTCCTTCAATAACGGAACGCAGTCCACGAACTCGACGGCGTCGAACATCCTGTTCGGCGGAGAGGACTACTCGACGGGCGGCGTGCTGAAGAACAACTACACGTACGATTCGCCCGGTGTCGGCGGGAGAAACGTGCGCGTGGGCTATGGCAGCACCCGGAACGGCACGATGCACCTGCTCGACAACTACTTCGTCGGCGGCGCGACAGTCCTCGACGTTGGTTACTGGAGCTCACTGACAGCGACGAATAACCAGCTGATGGGTACGGCCACCGTGGTCAATCTGAACGACCCGGCGCTCACGATGAGCAGGTTCACGGGCCAGACCCAGGTTGGGCTCCCGACCACGACGAAGGTGGTGGTACGCCCCAACGCGTACGAGCCGGGTCGCGCCAACGTGGTGGTCTACAACTGGGGCCAGGACGGCTCCGTGTCGCTGGACCTGTCGGGCATGGTTCCGGCGGGAGCGACGTACGAAATCCGTAACGTGCAGGACTTCTTCGGATCGCCCGTGACGACCGGTACGTACGGCGGCGGTTCGGTGACGCTGCCGATCCGTGGCGTGCAGCCGCCACTCCCGATCGGGATGTCGAGCGCGCGGTCTCCCTCGACGGGCACGGTCTTCAACGCATACGTCGTAACGATTCGTCCGTAGGACATCCGTCCCGGGTGCCGTGCACGCGAGCACGGCACCCCGGGCCGGCCGCGGGGTGCTCGACTTCGCCTTCTGGAGCGCGGCGCGCGGCGCGAACAATACGCTGATCAGAACGGCGTCTTCGCGGGGCCCGTTGATTGTAAGGCGCGACGCCGCCGGCGCCGGTCAGATCTGGCGGGACAACGACGAGCGCCCGGCACCGGCCATCACGAAAGTCGTCGTGCGGCCGAACCTGTATGAGAAGGGCCGCGCCCACGTCACAGTCGTTAATTGGGGGAAGGATACGAAGGCGCAGGTGGATGCGACCGCTATGAAGTCCGCAACGTGCAGGATCTGTTTGGGGCGCCGATCTCGGGCGGTACGGTCGCGGGCAGCTCGATCACCATTCCACGGAGCGCGCGTACGCACGCGCCGGCGCATGTCGTCCGAGCCCATGATTACCGCATCGGCGCGGCGCGCCAGGAAACGGGTCAGCGTTTGCTGCAGCAGCCGCCGCAAATCCCATTCGACTCCGCCTTGCGCTTGACGGCGTTTCCCGGTGGGGCCATTCGCTGGTAATCAGCAACAGCCGGGGCCTCACGACGACCGTTCGCGGGTCCTGAGCCGCACGTAGCGGGCGTAGAGCGGCGGGAACAGGGCCCGCGCGATGCCGCCCAGCCGGCGCAGCAGCTGGACGCGCTGCCAGCCGCGGAACGCTACCAGCTCCCGGATCGTCGAGGCCGAAACGCCCGCCTTCAGGATTACGCGCCCCAGAACCCACGTCTCGCCGATCCGTTCGGGGGTCACCAACGGCTCGGACGTGAACAGGTACCGAATGCCCCCTTCACTGGCCGATTCCAACACGACGCGCGAGATGTCGCCGCCCGGGACGGATGCCGCGATGCACGGTTCGCCGAGCAACGCCTCGAGAATGGCACGGCTGACGCGCCATTCCGTCGTCATCAGCTCGCGGGGCAGACTGCGGAAGATGTTCGGATGGGTGTGCGAGTGGGTGCCGATGACGTGGCCGGCACTTCGCAAGGTCCGGATATCGGCCGGCTTGAGGAACGTGCGGGCACCGATGCGGCCGGTGATGATGAAGAAGTGGGCCTTCCACCCGCGGCGCGCCAGCTCTTCAGCCACATACATCGCGCTCGCGCCGCCGTCGTCGAACGTGAGTAACAGGTGGCGCTGCTTGCCGTTGCCGCAGAGATCGAGCTCGGACACGAGCTCCGGTTTCAGCGACCCAGCGGCGATCGCGTCCATGTGGCGGCCGAAGGCCGCCCGGCTGAGGGTGTAGGGCAGTGCCGCCGGCCGCTGAAATCCGGACGTCGTGGGATCGTCGGTGACTTCGTGATACATCAACCCGGCGACCTCCGGATAGGACTTGGCGACCACCGCGCCCGCTCCCATCAGCGTGACAACGGCACCGTGGCCGGATCGCGCCAGCGGCCCCGCCGGCCGAACAGGCCGTGGCGCAGGCCGCGCAAGAATCCCACGCCGTAACTGAAGTGCAGGACGGGAAACACCATGGCGAGGGCGGTGGCGCAGCGCATGCCATGCGAGCGCACGACGCGAGCCGCGCAGAGGAGCACGCCGCAGGCGTACAGCGCAGCGATCCCCGCGCCGACGAGCGCCATCGGCGGCCACACCAGTCCCGCGATCAGCGCGCCGGCGAGCGCGGTGACGAACCCGGCGGGGACCAGCTGGCGCAGCGTCATGATCCGGCCCACCTTCCGCGCGACCAGCGGTTTAAACACTCCGTACTGGTAGAACATCCGCGCGAGCTGGCTGATCGAACCGCGAGCGTAGTAATAGCAGACGACGTCGGGCAGCAAGCGGATCCGCCCGCCGCGGCTCACGATGCGGTAGTTGAACTCGTCGTCCTGATTCCGCACCAGCTCCTCGTCGAACATGCCCACCTTGGCAAAGAGCTCGCGCCGGAAACAGCCGAACGGCACGGTATCGACGAAGCGGGCTTCGCGCGCGCCGATGCGGAAGTGCGAATTGCCGACGCCGAAGGGATGCCCCATAGCGATGGCAATCGCCTGCGCGGTGGCGGTGCCGTCGGCCGGGAGCGTGATGACGCAACTGCCCACGTTGTCGACGCCAGGTTCCTCGAGCGCCGTGACCAGCCGGGGCAAGTACTCCGGCGGATAGACCACGTGGGCATCCATGCGCGCGATGATGTCGCCCGTCGCGGCGCGAATACCGATGTTCAGTGCCTTCGGCACGATGCGCCCTGGATTGTCGAGCACGCGCACCTGCGGGTGCTGCGCCGCGTACTCCTGGAGGATCTTGCGCGTGCCGTCCGTGCTGTTCCCGTCGACCACGAGCAGCTCGAGGCGGTCCGCGGGATAAGCGCCCGCCAGAATGGAGTCGAGGCAGGGGATGATGTAGCGCGCCTCATTGCGGCAGGGCAGGATGACCGTAACGAGGGGCGGGATCAGGCGCGCCCCAGCGCTGCCGCCCGCTCGGCGGGCGTGAGGTTGGACACGATCGATTGCAGCTTGCCGCTGGACGTCCGCGGCACCTCCGTCACCCGCTCGACCACGACGCGAACATCTCCCATGCGCTCTCGTACGCGTTCGGCGATGATCCGCTCGTGTTTGGGCCGGAACGCGTCATCGGGCGCGACTCGCACCCGCACAACCGCAAGCTGCTCCTGCACGATTTGTGACTGGCGCACCGGGAGATCGAAAAAGACCGCGCCCATGCGCACGCCCTGGCGACCATCCGGTGTGAGCAGGACGTCGCTGATTCGTCCTTCGATCCGCCCCATGGCCGGGAGGCTGCGAGCGCATGCACAGGGCGTGTTGTCCAGCGGGGGCTGCCCGCGATCGCCCACGCGATAACGGATGAGAATCATGTCGGGGTTCAGCAAACCGGTGCAGACGAGCTCGCCATCGGCCTGGATTTCCACATGTCCGAATTCCGGCCACTGGTGGAGGCGGCCCGCGGAGCATTCGCCCGCGGCGGCCACCGACTCCGCCATGCCGTAACTCTCGCGAATCGGACACTGGAACGCCTCGGCGATGATGGCGCGCTGCTCGGGCAGCACCGGCTCGGCGTTGGCATGGACGGCGGTCATCTGCAGGTCGCGGCGCCCGAGCCGCACCGCTTCGTGAGCCAGCGCTTGCACGGCCGACGGATAGCCGGCGAGGAATACGATGCGGTAGCGCACGAGCGCGTCGAGGTAGTGCGGGATCAGATCGGGCGCGAGATGATACGCCGACAGGTACAGCTGGCGCATGGCGGCATTCCACACCCAGAAGGGCGGGCGGCGTCGCCGCACCGGCGTGACGAGCTGCCCACCCAGGCGCGCCCAACGCGCGCCGGCAGGAATCTCATCCCAGCCGCGCGTGCGGGCGTCGACGATCGCGTGGAGCGTGGACAACGTGGAACGGGAGCGCCAGATCTTCAGCGGTGTTCCGGTCGTGCCGCTGGTCTGCTCCTTGTACATGCGGCGCGGATCGCAGTCATCCGCGAGAAAG
>Ga0193739_1000235_pt1 | contig 15568 bp, 16 predicted proteins | sample L2a2metaG_FD_144926 | JGI IMG/M metagenome (GOLD analysis project Ga0193739, IMG submission 144926) | Soil microbial communities from a riparian zone of the East river system, Colorado, United States - L2a2 | ecosystem: Environmental > Terrestrial > Soil > Riparian zone | place: USA: East River...
GCGCCAAGACTCGAGGCGATCACCCCTGACACCCCGAGAGAAACAGAACACTATGGACACCGGTGTTGAACTTTGATCTCACCGGGTAGCCGATGCCCTGGCGCCTCCCCCAGCGTCAGTGCCGGCCGCGTGCCACACGTGTTCACTGGGCCGGGCTGACTCGGCAGAACGCAAAAGAAGGCGGTCTCGACGGTGGCAGCGCCTTGCAGAGGCACTGAATTGCCGAATTGAGTGCGCAGGGTCAGTCCCTGGGCCGGCGAGCCTGCCTCACCTCGCGGGCAATCGCCCAGGCGTCCGCCACGGGACCCACGTGCCCGAGCTTGTCCGGGTTAGCCACCAAGCGGATCGTCTGGATCCGCCCGCCGAGCATGTCGAGCGTCAACGTGCTGACCACCTTGCCGTCCCGATCGCGAAGGATCGCGCCCGGCTGGGCGTTCACCTCGTGTGGCTCCACTCTCGCGTCGATGCTGGCGAGCACCGAAGAAAGCCGGGCGAGCCCTCGGGCCACGTTATCGACGCCGAACACGCCCCTGGCAATCCCGGGCACCTTGCCTCCCCCATCCCCGACCATCTCGACATCGGCGGCAAGCAACTCCCGCAGCCCGTCCACGTCGCCATCCCGGACCGCATCGAAGAACCGCGCCGCCAGCTCCTCGCGTTCCCGGCGGTCCGCCTCGAACCGAGGACGTCCGACGTCCATGTGGTGTCGCGCCCGGACCGCGAGCTGGCGACACGCCCCCTCCGAACGCCCGACCGCAACTGCGATCTCCGGAAAACCGAACCCGAACACCTCCCGCAGCACGAAGACCGCCCGCTCCAGTGGGGTCAGCCGCTCCAGCAGCAACAGTGCCGCCATCGACACCGAATCCGCCAGCTCCGCCGACCGCTCCGGATCCTCATAGGGGTCGGTGAGCAGCGGCTCGGGGAACCACGGCCCGACGTAGGCCTCCCGCCGGACCCGGGCCGAGCGCAGCACGTCGATCGAAATCCGAGTCACCACGGCCGAGAGGAAAGCCTTGGCCGACGTGGGCTGCGTCGGGGAGGCCTCGTAACGCAGCCAGGTCTCCTGGACCGCGTCCTCAGCCTCGGCAGCGCTGCCCAGGATCCGGTAGGCAATCGCGAACAGCAGCGGCCGCAGCTCCTCGAACTCCTCGCCACGCGTCACGCCAGCTCTTCCTTGAAACCCTGCCGCCACGACGGATAGCTCAGCTCCCAGCCAAGCTCCCGCTTGGCCTTGGCGTTGGAGAAAGCGCGACCCTCGGTCAATACCTTCACCATCTCGCCGGCCAGCAGCCGGGCCAGCCACCTAGGGACCCGCCGCGGCGGCTTGGCCCCGGCGCACTCCGCGAGATAGGGCAGCCACTCGCTGACCGGAGCCGGCTCGTCGTCGACGATGTTGAACACGCCCTTGGCCTGCTGTTCCACCGCCAGAACCGTAGCGCTCGCCGCGTCATCGAGATGCACCCAATTGAAGAAGCCGGTGCCGCTCCCGACGAGCGGAAACTGCCGCTTGCGCACGAGCCCGACCACGTCGTCGGTGGCGCGCGGCCCGTAGAACCCGCCGTACCGCAGGACCGCACCACCCGCCCTGACGACCACGTCCTCGACGTGGCGGAGCGCCTCAATCCCCCCGCGTAACTTCGGCCCGACCTCCTCGGGCGGCTGCGCGTCCTCTTCGGTCATCCACCCACCCTCGCGGGTTCCGGTCCAGCTGGCGACGCTCTGCGCCACGACGTGGGGCACACCGGTCGCCTCGGCGGCGGCCAGAAGGTGATCAGTCCCCTCGGTGCGCAGCCGGTTGGTGGCGGCGGCGAACCGCTCAGGGTGCCGGAAATTGGGCCGGCCGTTACGCGCCACGGAGAGTGCGGTCATCTCGTGCACGATCGCGTCCGGCCCCGCCGCGGCCACCGCCTCGCCCACCGCGGCCGCATCCAGCCCGTCCATCACGATGCCTTCGGCGCCCAGTTGCTCCAGCAGCCCCAACTTGCCAGCGCTGGTCGTCGTCGCGGTCACCTGATGACCACGGGCCGCCAGCTGCGGCACCAGACGACGCCCCATCACACCGGTCCCACCTGCCACGAACACTCGCATAGGTTCACACTCCACATCCGGTACTACCTCTACTCACCAAGACGAGACAGCCCGGCAGCCTGTGACATAGGAGACGGCAGCGCGTGGGCGGCCCGGCGGGCGGCTCAGGAGGCCCGCGATGCGGAACAGGCTGCGGCGAGCGACGCCGCGCGAGCGGCTGGCCACGCGGTCGGTGCGGCGTTCTTGCACCCCCTGCCAAAGCCACTCCGGTCAAGCACATCCTCGGATCGGCCGCTCATGCCGCACGAGCGTTCGAACTCTCCGCCGGAGACGATCCCGCAGTCGGAGCCCACCCCACATCGCGCAGTCCAGGATCCTTGCGCCTCACGTCGTCGTGGACGTCCTGAGGCGCTACCCGAGCGCCCCGCGTGGCGGTGGGCGGGTCGGGGAGCTGATTCGAATACTCGACGCATCGCTGCGACGACCGGCGACCGACTGGTAGTCGATCGCGAACAGCAGCGACCGCAGCTCCTCGAACTCTTCGCCACGCGTCAAGCCAGCTCTTCCTTGAAACCCTGCCGCCACGACGGATAGCGCAGCTCCCAGCCGAGCTCCCGCTTCGCCTTGGCGTTGGAGAAACCACGCCCCTCGGTCATCATGCCCACCGCCATCTCGCCGGCGAGCAGCCGGGCCAGCCACCGAGGGACCCGCCGCGGCGGCTTGGCCCCGGCGCACTCCGCGAGGTAGGGCAGCCACTCGCTGACCGGTGCCGGTTCGTCGTCGACGATGTTGAACACGCCTGTCGCCTGCTGCTCCACCGCCAGCACGGTGGCGCTCGTCGCGTCGTCGACATGCACCCACGAGACGTAGCCGGTGCCACCCCCGACCAGCGGGAACAGCCGCCTCCGCACGAGCTTGACTTGATCTTCCCAGGCGCCCGGCCCGTAGAACCCGCCGTAGCGCAGGACCGCGCCGCCAGCCTTGACGATCACGTCCTCGAGGTGGTTGATCGCCCTCGTCCCCTCTATCACCTCCAGCGGGTCCTCCTCAGTCTTGACCCATCCGCCCTTGCGGATTCCGTTCATGCTGGCGTGGCCCTGCGCGACGACGTGGGAGACACCGGTCGCCTCGGCCGCGGCCAGCAGGTGGTCGGCCCCCTCGCTGCGGAGCCGGTTGGTGGTAGCGAAGAAGCGGTCGGCCCTCCTCAGGTTCGGTTTGCCGGCGTGCGCCACGGAAAGGCCCGTCATTTGATGCACGATCGCGTCCGGCCGCGCCGCGGCCACCGCCTCACCCACCGACGCGGCATCCAGCCCGTCCATCACTGTGCCCTCGGCGCCCAACTGCTCCAGCAGCATCACCTTGGGCGCGCTCGTCGTCGTCGCCGTGACATGGTGACCACGCGCCACCAATTCCGGCACCAGACGACGCCCGATAACCCCGGTCCCGCCTGCCACGAACACTCGCATAACGTCACACTCCACATCCCGTACTGCTCTCCTCACCAAGACGAGACAGCACGGCAGCCTGTGACATGGGGAGATGGCCGCGGCGTCGGCCGCGGCGGAATCATCGAACGGAACAGGGGTTTATCCGGCGACGAGCGCGGCGAGGTTGTCGAAGGCGGCGGTCCACCCGGCCTCGGCGTGATCGCGGCCGGCGGGGTAGGGTCCGTCGCTGAGCGTCATCCGCGTCTTGGCGCCGTGGTCGCTGAACTCCACCCGCGTGATCGTGGGCTCGTGCATTCCCACCTCTGGCATCGGGTCGGAGCGTAGGACTATCAGCTCTGGCTCCACGAGTTCGACGATCTCGTAGCCGATCGCGAACTCAGCGCCGCTATCGCGCTGAATCATGGTGAGCTCGTAGCGCCCGCCGACGCGCAGGTCGATGTGGATCTGCTCCCGGGGTGTGTCGAAGTGCTCAGGGCCGTACCACGCCGCCACCTGGTCGGGGTCGGTCCATGCCTTGAACACCTGCTCGCGCGGCGCTTCGAAGACGCGCGTGATCAGGACCTGCTGATCGGCGGCCGCCACATGCGTCGGGTCATTCATGCTTGTTCTCCTGTTCTGCGCAGATGCGTCTCGAGTCGGTCCATCCGGGCCTGCCATGTCGCCTTTCGCGCCAGCATCCACTCCACCGCCTCATCAAGCGGGTCGGCCTGCAGTCGGCTCGGCCGCCACTGAGCCTCCCGGCCGCGGACGATCAATCCGGCGCGCTCGAGCACCTTGAGGTGGCGTGAGATTGCAGGCAGGCTCACCGAGAACGGCTCCGCCAGCTCGTTCACCGTTGCCTCGCCCTCGGCGAGCCGGGTCAGGATCGAGCGCCGCGTCGGGTCGGCAAGAGCGGCAAAGGTGAAGCTGAGGTGGTCAGTTGGCACTTAACCCTCCAGTTAATTAACACTTCCATTAAACACAACTAGCCGGCAGAACGCAACCCGGGCCTGGGTCAGGGCGGCTCGGGTGAGAGTCGACGTCCGAGAAGGTCCGTACGTCGCTGCGCCTACTCCCTCCAGCACCTGCATGCCATGCCGCTCCCACTCTGCGCAGGCCAAGTCCTTACCGCGTACGCCACCTGAAGAAGATCACCACGGGCCGCCGCCTTCCACTACCGCGCTAGTGCACGAGTCGTCCTCGAGCGAGTCGCCCTGTCGTTCTCCCCCGGTTCGAGGGGTGCGTTACGAGACCGACGACAGGCCTGCGACCGGTCCATCCGGTCGGGCTCGTGGGAGCGCGGGCTCCTCGGTGGCGTCCCGACCGCGGCGCTCGAGCTCCTCGTCGAGCTGCTCGGTCAGACGAATTGTGCTCGTCCGCACTGCCTCCTCCAGCCAGGAGGCTATCTGCTCCATGATGGCCCGCTCCTTGGGCGTCTTGGGCGCCGCGAACCGCTCGTGGAGGATCGTCCCGCCGGGCGTGGGCTCGAACTCCGTCGTCGCGAGAAAGCGGACAGGCCCCATCGCTGTCGGGACGGTGTTCCGGTAGGTGAAATAGTCGTAAGGACGCCAATCGAGGACCTCTTCGATGATCGCGCCCTCCCCGTGCATGCAGTGGTTAGTGGCCCCAACCCCTCGGCGGTTACCCGTCGCGATCACCTTGACCCCGGTCACCCCCTGCCAGGTGATCCGTCGGCCCGGCGTTGTCACGAACTCCCAGGCGACCTGCGGCGGGGCCGAAGTCGGCGTGTCGAACCGGAACACCGCCTCGCGCTCGTCGACGATGACGCGTGTGCGCGACTCCTCCTCCTGCCAGCGTCGGCCGAGGTCGTGGACCCACACGGTTACCGCGCCTATGTGCTCGTACGTCTCACTGGATGTGCGCATGCCGAGCGCGGACACGTCGACATCCATCGCGTCGACGCACTGCTGAGTGAACAGCGCGTATGCCTCGATACCCGTGGATGCGATCACGTCGTTCTTGAGCAGGCGATGGACGAGGATGACGTCCGGTCCGAGCAGCTCCTCCTGGCCGGCAACACGCTGCCGCAGGATCGTGCCGTGGTGGACGACGAACTTCAAGTCGAGGTCGGGGATGCGCACGCACGCATTGCATTTGCACGACGTCGCCTGGCGCACATCGCGGCGTCGCCGTCGGAAGCCGAAGTAGCAGCGCTCGATCACGTCGAGGAGCAGCGACCCGTCCAACTTCTCCGTGATCGCGAACGTGAACGCGGCGTCGCCTTCGAGCTTGGCCAGCCGGAAGCTGGGTCGTAGCGCGGTGACGATCGTGCCCATGAGATCCGCGAGGATGTCCTGCGCGTGATCGAGCTCGACGCCCGCGAGGTAGCCCGTGTAGCCCGAGATGTCGGTCAGCAGAAGGCAAGCCGACTCAGTTGCCATCGGCGAACCCCCCGGGAACCGGGGCCCGCCAGCCAGGAGTGTGACCGGCTCGGGGACGCATCCGCACTCCTCGACCAGGGTTAGAAGCGGCAAAGGAGGTAGTGGGCTTTAACAGCGACCTCGGAGCCCGACTGTCGGAGGGGCCCGCCCTCCCGAGCGCAATCTACCGCGCCTGGCGCGCAATCGCACCGGCCGGTGGAACCGCTTGCACAACCCACGCCCTCACCGGAGCAGTTGGTAGAAGCGCCAGTAGTCGGTGTGTATCGGGAGAACCTCCATCCCGCTGAATCCCGCCTGGAGGGCGTACTGACGAAGCATCGAGGGGCGCATGACGGCTCCGGTGGCTGCGGTCTGCGGGTCTCCCATGGCGCCGGGCAGGCAGGAGACCACGCTCCAGCCGTACTCAGTTCGGTCTCGCGGTGAAGCGGGAACAGTGAACTCCTCGGCGACCAGCCCGTCGACCACGAGCATCCTCCCGTTCTCGGAGAGCATTTGCCGCGCTGCGTTGAGTGCCTCAACGGGTCGTGACATGTCATGCAGGGCCTCGAAGATCGTCACCAGGTCGTACCGGCCCGTTCCGCCGATGTCGGCGGCGTCGGTAACAGAGAACATCACTCGATCAGCAACGCCGGCCCGCTCGGCGTTCTGGCGAGCGGCGCCGATCGCGTTGTGATCGAGATCGACGCCGTCCACCTTGATATCGGGGTACGCCTGGGCCATGGCGATGCTCGACCAGCCGGTGCCGCACGCGATGTCGAGGACCCGCGCTGGTGGCGCGGCTCGAAGCCGCGCGTCGACGTCGACAATCGCGGGGAGCCATTCGGCGCCAAGCAAGTTGATGAACCGGGCCCGGTTTGGATCCGCCCGGCCCTCGGGCTCCCACGGCAGCGGCGGCGGCGCGTTTCCAACCCGAAATGCCTCCACTAGCTGTGGAAGCGAGCGACCGGCGCGGACGATGTCGACGCCGTTGTACGCCTCGTATCGGACGTCGTCGCGATCTGCCAGGACGGGGATGTGCTCCGGCGGCAACCAGTACCGGCGAGCGAGTGGTTCAGCCCGCGCGTCGTCGACCGCGAGCAGCCCACTCGCGGCGTGGTGCTCAAGCCATTCCCGCACGTAGCGCTCGGTCGTTCCGGTGCGTTCGGCTAGCTGCGACGAGGTGGCGGCACCGCTTTCTGCGAGAGCTCGATACAGCCCGAGCCGTTCACCAAGATAGATCGTGTAGAGCTCCAACGCCCCCAGGGCATCGCCGAATAGCCGCTCCCGCAACGCCTCCGTCCGGTCGACATCCGGCCCCGGATCTCCGGCGGTACGCCCCCGTTCGTACAGCTCCGGTCCGCGCTCGGCGTTCACCGGAACAGTGCGGCGATCGCCGAGACCTCGACCAGAGCTCCCGGGACCCCTAGCCTTTGCACGATCGCGGCCGTGACCAGCGGCGGCTCGGGGTTGTCGCCGAGAGCGCTAGCAGCCTCGCCATACGCGCTGCCGAGGTCGGCGCCGTCGACCAGCAGGACCAACACGCTCACGAGGTCGGCCATGGTCGCGCCCGCGGCGGCGAGCGCGGTGCCCAGGTTGGCCATCACCTGCCGGGTCTGCAGGGCGACGTCCTCCCCGCCCACCAGGGCACCGGTGCCGTCGACGGCGTTCTGCCCGCCGACGTGGATGGTTGTGGCGCCCGGCGGGATCACCGCGACGTGACTGAACGCGGGTGAGATCACCAGTCCGCCGGGACGAAGCAGCTCGATGTGATTCATAGACCGCAGCCTAGAGAACCGTGTGAGCCTAGCGCCGGAAAGGAGACGAGCGGCTTACGGGGATGGTTCCCTTGCTCCACGTCAGATGGGGAAGGCGGCGTCGCACGAATGTGCGGAGGCTCGCCTTCTAGCCGACGCGCCTGAATCCAGCGGCAACAGAGACTAATGTGTCGCCCTGCAGGGTTGCGGCAACGCCGGGCTCGGCTGGTGGTTTCTCCCAATCGATGGAGGCCGAGATGGAGAGCAGAGCGAAACGAAGGTGGCGGGCCACTGTTCACCAGCAGTGCGGCCCGGCCCCAGTGAGCCCTCATCGCAGCCTTCCAGGTGTCCCTGTGAGCTTGCCTTGGCCCCGTTGACCGGTCCCGCACGCATCGTCGGCTTCGGCCAGTCAACGCCGCCGGCATACGACCAGACCACGTTGTGGGAGGACTACTACGCGGACCACGTCGGTCATGACGGCGTGGCGGAGCGCGTGTGGCGCCGCGCCGATGTGCACACACGTCATTTGACGGCCTATCCCGTGCACGAGGACGTATGCCGCTGGAGTACCGCCCAGCGGATGCGGCGATTCCTCGACGACGCCCTGCCCCTGGCCAAGGAGGCGGTAGGTAGTGCGCTGGCGGCGGCCACCCTCATCCCCGAAGAGGTCGGCCTGCTGGCCACGGTCTCCTGCACCGGATACGCCAATCCAGGCCTGGACGTCCATGTCGCCAAGGATCTAGGCATGCGCCCGACAGTGCGGCGGCTAGCAATCGGGCATATGGGATGTTATGCCGCCATCCCTGGGCTGGCGGTGGCCACCGACTATGTCATCGCGCAGCGCCGACCAGCTGTGCTCGTCTGCACGGAGCTGCCGTCCCTGCATGTGCAGCCTCCACCGCATGACACCCAGCAAGCCGTTGCGCACGCACTATTCGCCGACGCCTGCGCCGCCCTCGTGCTGGCCCCCGGGCAGCTCGCAAAGGGGCTCGACGTCATCGCCGTGGAGACGCTTACCGACGTCGGCTCAACGGCCGACATGACGTGGGACATCACCGACCACGGGTTTCGCATGGCCCTCTCCCCGCGGGTGCCAGCGCTTGTGGCCCGTAACGTCCCTACGCTCGTCGACCGTCTGCTGATTGACCGCGGTCTTGCTCCTGATGAGGTCCGGCACTGGGCGATCCACCCTGGCGGTCCGCGCATCATCGACAAGGTGCAAGAGGTTCTTTCCTTGGATGACGTTCAGGTCAAGCGATCCCGCGACATCCTGTCTCGCTATGGGAACTGCTCTTCGGCGACCATCTTGCTGACCCTCGCGTCGATGTGCCCTGTTCCCGTCGGAGACTACGTGCTGGCCATGGCATTCGGTCCGGGTCTGACGGTCACCGGTGCCCTCCTCCAAGGTGCCGCGACCTAGGCCGACCCATGCACAACCAGGCTGACTACGTCGACCGCCGCGATGCATATGGCAGCGGCGAATGGCAGCCGGCCGCGGCCGCGCATGGCGACGACCGCGAGGACCACGCAGAGCCCGAAGGCAGCCCACACCCACGCCGCGGTTGCAGTAACCGGGCCGAATGCTGCCACCGCTGAGGCGACTGTCAGCACCAGCGGCGCCAGCCAGCGCAGTCTGCGTGCTCCAAGCCGGTGGGGCAAACCATGTACGCCGGTCTGGACGTCCTCGGCGAGGTCGGGTAGTGCGTTCAGCAGATGGGCCCCCACACCGAGCAAGGCACCGGCGGCCATCATCCACACGGGGGGCCACTGCGGGTCAGGCAGGGCAAGGGTGATCACAGCAGGAAGCGCGCCGAACGCGATCGCGTACGGCAGGCCTGACCAGGTGACCCGCTTGAGGCCAAGGTTGTAGGCCCAGCCAGACCCCACGACCAGCAGCAGGTGCACGGCTGCGGATGCGAGGCCGCACGCCAGAGACAGGATGATGCACGCCGCCGCGGCCGCTGCGATCATCCGCCGGACCAGGGCCTCTGAAACTTCACCGCGAGCGACCGGTTTGTCGGCGCGGCCCACCTGCTGGTCACGGCCGGCGTCGATGACGTCGTTGGACCAGCCGATGGTGAGCTGTCCTGCGGCAACAGCCGCCGTCACGACCAAACCTGTTCCCCATCCATGGCCGGCCGCCACGGCCAAGAGCGCGGTGAGCGCGGTGACCGCGACAGTAGGCCCGGGATGGCTGGCACGAAGCAGAGCCGGCAGGGCAGACGGTGTCGGCATTGGTAGAGCCTAAGGGCCGGACCGGTCGGCTCAGTCGAGATATAGCCGCGGAAATCGGGATTTTTGCCTATTGTGGCGAGGCGTGAGCCACCGTCCACTCCGCCGTGCCGGGGCGGCTGAGACGTGACGTCTCAAGTTCTGTTCACGGCTTTGGTCCTGGCCGTCGGCGTCGAGCGGCTCGTGGAGCTGGCCGTGTCAAAACGGCATGCGGCGTGGGCGTTCTCACGCGGGGGTAAGGAATTCGGCCGCGGCCACTTCCCTGCGATGGTGGCGCTTCACACCGCTCTGCTGGTGGGTGCGATCGCCGAGGTGTGGATATTTGAGCGGCCCTTCGTGCCGGTTCTCGGCTCGGTAGCGCTGGTCCTAGTTATTGCGTCGCAGAGCCTGCGCTGGTGGTGCATCGCCACGCTGGGCCGGCAGTGGAACACCCGGGTGATTGTCGTGCCGGGACTGCCACTGGTCAGCCGCGGACCGTATCGCCTGCTGAACCATCCGAACTATGTGGCTGTGGTGCTCGAGGGCGCAGCGCTACCGCTCGTGCACTCGGCCTGGGCCACGGCAGTCGGGTTTACCGTCCTCAATGCAGCCCTGCTCGCCAGGCGGATCCAGGTCGAGGAGCGAGCGCTGGCCACAGTCGCTGAGAGGGAAGCGGTGTTGCGATGAGGCGGCGCGCCAGCGACGTGGTCGTGGTGGGTGGTGGCCCGGTGGGCCTCGCGGCCGCCCTGTACGCAGTGAGTAGCGGCTTGTCGGTTGTCGTGCTCGAGCCTCGACAGGGCGCGGTCGACAAGGCGTGCGGTGAAGGTCTCATGCCCGGCGGCGTACGTGCGCTGGCCGCCCTTGGGATCAACCCCTCTGGCTGGGATCTGGCCGGCATCCGCTACGTCTGCGGGGGGCGGCAGGCAGAGGCTGACTTCAGCGCTGGGCGAGGCCGAGGCGTCCGTCGTACCGAGCTCCACACGGCGCTGCGGTCGATCGCAGCAGCCGCTGGCGTGAAAATCTTGCCCTTGGCGGCATGCGAGGTGGTGCAGTCGTCCGGGGAGGTGCGCGTCCGAACACAGGGACCCGGCCGGACGCCTGGATGCGACGTCTATTGGCGCTACCTTCTGGCAGCTCATGGGCTGCATTCGCCGACGCGTCGCGCGCTCGGCCTGGAGGTGTACACCCGCGGGCCACAGCGCTTCGGTCAACGGCGGCACTACGGCCTACGGCCGTGGAGCAGCCACGTGGAGGTGCACTGGGGCAGCTATGGCGAGGCGTACGTCACCCCCGTCGGGGCAGATCTCGTCGGGGTTGCGGTCCTAAGCGCGCGCCGGGTGCCATTCGAGGAACAGCTCAACGAGTTCCCCCAGCTGCGAGAGCGGCTGGCTGATGCCGCCGCCGCCACACGAGTGCGCGGGGCGGGCCCACTCCGGCAGCGAGTCGCCCGCCGAGTCGCTGGCAGGGTGCTGCTCGTCGGCGATGCCGGAGGTTACGTCGATGCGCTTACCGGCGAGGGGATATCGCTCGGGATGGCCCAGGCACGGGCGGCGGTGTCAGCGGTTGAAGCCGATCGGCCGCACGCGTACGAGCGTGCCTGGCGCCGGGCCAGCTGGCGGTATTCCGCGATGACGTACGCCCTTGTGCAGGCAACCCGCCCAGCGTGGGCCCGGCAGGCCATCGTTCCTACCGCCGCTGCGCTGCCCACCGTGTTCCGCGCGGCCGTGGGAGAACTAGGGCGATCGCATTGAGACGAGGATGACGGAATCGAGCCGCAGCGAGACTAGGTAATTGTCGGCGAGGCCCAGCGCAATTTCGAGAGATTTTATGGTCTTGTCTGCAGCGAGGGACAAATCGTTCGGATCTGTGGAAAACTAGGCTCGTGGCGAGCTCGGGGCCGGCGCCCAACTCAGCATCGAGACACTCAGAGCGGTTCCTGGCTGTCGGTGCGGTTACCAAATCCGATCGACTTGTCGTCGAGCTAGTCCAGCGGCCCGACACGCCCGATGCGGTACTGATCAAGTGGCCATCGCAGCCGACCGTCACCGATCCCGCGAAGCTTACGGCGACAATTGCCGCGATCCTCCGCGTCTTGGGCACGGCGCAAATCGAGCTAGCCGCGCGCCGAGCGGCTGGGCTGTAGCCCCACTCAGTGACGATGGGCGCCAACAAGGTCGACGACCGAGGCGGTGAGCCGAGCTTGTTCGGCGGCCCAGGTGAGGTGGTGTGCAGCCAGCGCTTGACGCGGATCTGGAAGGTGAGCGGCCGGATCACCGGAGACCAGGGCATCCAAGAAGGCGCGAACTAGTCCAGCGTCGCCGCCGCCGTGACCCTCGAGTCCCTTGGGCGCGTCGACGGTCGGGATCGGGACCCACTCGCGTCTACCAGTGCGGAAGTCAAGCAGGTCGAGCACCTTGCCGTCGCCCTCGATGCACCCATGAGTGCCGAATAACTTCGTTTTGCGGAGCTGATAGCCGGTGAAAGCCGTGGCGGTGAAGCTCGCCGTGACGCAACCCTCGTATTCGATCGACACGACCTGGTGATCGACGACGTCGTTGTCGCAGTCATAGACGCAGCGGCCGTACGGGCCATCCCGCAAGGCCGCGAGGACACCTTCGACAGTGAGGTCGGACGTGACGGCCCGCAGCGGCCAGCGTTCCCAGGCTGGGTCGCCCAGACAGGGCAAATAGATCTTCGGCGCGGAGTACGGGCAGCTTTGCTGGAGCACACAGTCCACGCAGCGGTCGGCGGCCTCCGCCGGACGCCGGTCGGCACGAAAGTGGTAGAGCCCGCCGAAGGACGACACCCGACGCGCGGGGCGGCCGATCACATGACTGAGCCAGTCGATGTCGTGCACGCACTTGGCCAGCAGCATGAACGAGGACTCGTCCTCACGCCGCCAGTTGCCGCGGACGAACGAGTGTGCGAAGTGCCACCAGCCGATCGGCTCGAGATGCTCGACCGAGACCAGCTCCCCGATCGCACCCGAGTCGAGCAAGCGCTGCAACGTCAGGCTGTACGGCGCGTATCGCATCACGTGGCAGACGGCGAAGGTCGCGCCGGCCCGCTCGGCGGCCTCGACGATGGCGTCACACTGCTCCGGCGTCGTGGCAATGGGCTTCTCGAGGAGGAGGTGGTAGCCGCGGTCTAGTAATGCGACGGCCGGCTCGTAGTGGATGCGATCTTGGGTGGCGACGACCACCGCGTCGGCGATCCGCGGGCCACCGACCAGCGCTTCCCAGCTGTCGAACCGCCGGTTGTCGGAAACGGCGTGCCGGTCGGCCAGCTCGTCACGTCGGGCGCTATCGGGGTCGGCGACCGCTACGACCTGGGCTCGTCCGTCGGCCGCGGCCAGGTCAGCGTACGTCTGGCCGCGGTTACCCGCCCCGACTACCGCAATGCTCACCGGCACTGTCATGCAGCCTCCTAGAAAGCCCCAGTCTGCGCCAGCGCTCCGACTGGACATACGCACGGTCCGCCCGACGCCGGGCTCACCTCGCGAGGACGATGACCCGCTCCGCTACCCGAGCCGCTGCGCCCGGTGGAGCAGGTGGCGTTGCTCGGGCCGGCTCAGTGAGTGCTGGGCGGCCCGCAGGTATAGGACGCGGGCCGCCTCCGGGTCCCCGGCCTGCTCGGCCAGGTGGGCGCGTACGGCATCGACCCGATAGTGGCCCACGAGGCCTGGAAGGTCAGCGACTGCGTCGAGCTCGACCAGGGCCGACTGAGGTCCGCGTACCTGGGCCACCGCCACGACCCGGCTCAGCAAGGCCATGGGGCTCGGGGCCAGCGCCAGCAGATGGTCGTACAGCGCAAGGATCTGCGGCCAGTCGGTGGCGGCGGTGCTGGCGGCCTCACTGTGCAGCGCGGCGATCGCGGCCTGGAGCTGTAGTGGGTCGATGCGATGGCGAGCGAGCGCGCCCCGCAAGATCTTGGTGCCTTCGGCAATCGCGTCCGTACGCCAGATGCGCCGGTCCTGCTCGGCCAGTGCCACTGACTCCCCGGCGGAGTCCGTCCGCGCGGGACGGCGCGCGTCGGTGAGAAGCATCAGGGCCAGCAGCCCGGCGACCTCGCCGTGGTCCACCTGGCCATGCAGCTGTCGGGTCAGCCGGATCGCCTCGCCGGACAGGTCGGGGCGGCTGACCTGGTCGCCTGCGCTGGCCGTCGACCCCTCGTTGAAGATGAGGTAGAGCACCTCCAGGGCCGGCGGCAACCGGGCTGCCCACTCATCAGACGTGGTCGGTGTCTCGAACCGGGCGCCGACCTCCTCAAGGCGCCGTTTGGCCCGGCTGATGCGCTGGGCCACGGTCGCCTCAGGCAGCAGCAGCCCACGGGCGATCTCGGCCGTGGTCAGTCCGCCCACCGCGCGCAGCGTCAGCGACACCTGAGCCGGTCGGGCAAGCCCGGGATGACAGCACATCAGCAGCAGCGGAAGGCTGTCGTCTAAGTCGGGAGTCACCTCTGCGGTCTCAGCTGGGGCCGGGAACCGGCCGATCCGCTGCTCACGCCGCTCCCGGGCGCTGTCGCGGCGCCACTGCTCGATCAACCGGCGGGAGGCGACCGTGATCAGCCAGCCGCGCGGATTGTCGGGCACACCGTCGACCGGCCACTGCGTGGTGGCCGCAGCGAGCGCCTCCTGGACCGCGTCCTCGCAGTCCTCCAGGTGGCCATAGCGCCTCACCAGCGCGGCGACCGCCCGTGGCGCGAGGTCGCGGAGCAGGTCGGGTCCGACGACGGTCGTCACGTGAGGAAGTTGTCCAGTGCCATGACGGGCCGCACCTCGACCAGACCGAACGCTGCCTCGGGCACCTTGGCGGCGATCTCGATCGCTCGCTGCTCGGTCTCGCAGTCGATCAGGTAAAAGCCGCTGACCAGCTCCTTGACCTCGGCGTACGGTCCGTCGGCGACCACCACCTGCTGATCCTCGGTGACGGTCACTCGCCGACCAGTCGACGGGTCGCCCAGCGCTTCAGCGGCTATCAGCTCGCCGGCATCCGCCAGGTCCGCGGTCAGCTCGTCGTAGGCCGCCAGGCCGGTCAGCCGGTGCTCGGCCGACAGCTGATCCCAGATCTGCCTGGACTGTTCATTGCCGTAGATCAGCAACAGGTACTTCACGTGTGCCGCTCCCGCGCTGAAGAAAAAGCCTTCCGATCGCTGTCGAGACTAGCTGCTCAGCTTCTACCTACGGGTGAAGGGAACCACGAGAAAGGCCGGTCACCGGGTACGCCGGGTCTGGCCGGAGGAGGAGAAGAGATGTTCGGGATCAATGTCGCTGCGGTGCTGGTGGCTGCCGCCGCATCCCTAGTGGCCAGCATGGTGTGGTACAGCGTCGTCGGTGGCTCGATGGCCGAGTTGCAGCAGCAGTGGCGCGGTGCCGCGGCCGGGTCGGATCGGCCGATGATCTGGACGCTGCTGGCCTTCGCGACGACCTCGCTGGTGATCGCGACTGCGGTCGCGGTGTTGTTCCGGCTGACCGGGACCACAGGCCTGCTGCCGTCGGTCGGCCTGGGTCTGCTGCTTTGGATCGGTTTCTGCGCGACCCAGTGGGTCGGATCCATCGTGGGCGAGGATGTCCCGGTCAGACTGGCCGCGATACATGCCGGCGACTGGCTACTCCACATGGTGATCATGTCGGTAATCATTGGTCTCTGGCGCTGAGAGGAGCGAATCATGAACCTCCTCGACGTGCGCGATCCCGATAGGCGGCGAGCGAAAGTCAAGCGGCGATCGACTCGACCGGCCCGGCCCGGCCCGGCGTACGGCGCCG
>Ga0193739_1000236_pt1 | contig 15562 bp, 30 predicted proteins | sample L2a2metaG_FD_144926 | JGI IMG/M metagenome (GOLD analysis project Ga0193739, IMG submission 144926) | Soil microbial communities from a riparian zone of the East river system, Colorado, United States - L2a2 | ecosystem: Environmental > Terrestrial > Soil > Riparian zone | place: USA: East River...
TATTCGCCTCCTTTACTTAGTGTAGTTAATGACTAGTTTTGGCTCACCGGTTTCTCCATTACCGTAAAGATAGCCGTAATAATCAAATGAGTTAGAGCCACCTGGACCAAAAGCAATTCCTCTCCATGCACCAGATTTAAGGTTAGTTCCGAATTGACTAGGCAATGTTTTGGTATACGTTGAACCTTCTACTTGATTAGAGTAGGTGACTTCATTATCATCAACATGCGTGCTCCCCCAAGTAGAAGGCTGAGAAGAATAATCGTGACCACCAACACGTAAATCCATTCCTGCATTCCAATAAGCGTGGTGGACTTTATATGTTAATTTCACGGAATTAACGGTAGCACCAGAAAGGTCCGACATGATTTGTGCATAATCAAAGCCAGCAAGCGATTTAGTATTGCCGTGTGTACTGCTCACGTACCCTTGATAAAGTCTGTTATTGTCACCAGACCGACCGCTATTATCTCCATCGTAAGCTTCTGACCAGGTACAAGAGTAAGTCTTAGTATAAGTGGTTGGCGGGTCAGGATCGGGTGAACCGCTAGCTACGGACTTTTGTGAAGCGGTTTGTAGAATAGGTGCATTTCCAACGTCTATACACCAAAAGCTAGGTGCATAGTTAACGTCTGTCATCTCCCATTGTCCGGTTCCTGTGCCTGTTTCTCTATCAATACTAATACCGAGACGGAGTAAGTCTAAATCATTTGGAGGAGTCCAGATTACAGCATGGATATGGTCAGAAGTACCATCCCATAAATAACTAGCATGGTCAAAAGATGGAGAGGCAACGCTTACTGCAGCACCATTGTAAGCATAACGTGTACGGTAACGAAATCCATCAGTATTCACAGTTAGATTAGTTCGAATATTCCAGCCTATTAGATAGTAGCGACCAAGGAACATTGGTCCCATATCCCATTGTACGATGATGGTTTCTGTTGTTCCAATTAAACCACTATCGACCAAGGTGTCTACGGTTGGGAATTGGCTATAGTTTACAAGCCCCCTACCCATAGAATCTAGAGTAGTTTGTAAATCTACTCCATTAAGTAAAAGTGAATCAACGGACAAATCGGTAGCGCCTAGCGAACCAAGAATTGAGAGGTTGCTAAATTGTGCGTTACCGTCACGACCTATTCTCCATCCCTCACTACCTGCAACATAGTTAGAGGAATGAATGCCAGGAATGGCTAATTCGCCACCGCCTAGAACAATCGGGTTAGCGAAAGGCATTAGTTACGCCCCGTTTCCACCGTACCCGATAGAATGGCGTTACCTTGATAACCCAAATGTTCGTCAGTGCCAGTAAATACAAATAGCAAACTGTCCAGCGTTTGCAAATCTATTACTGAATCGCTTGTGTCGCCAGCGCCCGCGCTAGTTCCTTCTACAAATGCACTAGGCATTTCCACATTTTTGTATATACGACACTGCGAGGATTCTGTAACGTCTGGAGGTTCGTTTGAACTAATAGAAATGGAAGTGACGTGCCAATAGGTTCCGAATATTTGCGGTCCTAATTGACAACGACCAACGCTTTTACCACCGCCAGCGTCGATAAACGTAGCGGATGCCATAACATATAGGGGGATTTTCATGTTATGTATCTATCTTGAATTGATCAATTTCGGGGTCCCAAACAAAGATAACAGGTTGATTGTTGGGAAACTTGAAATTAAGTTGGTTAAGTTCTACGTTAACAGTTGCCGCAGCAGCGCGCCATTCATTAGCTTTAGTAATTGCTAAGTTTAGTAGGTTTGCCTGGTCGGCGTACATTATCCATTCACCACATTTTCAAATACAATAGCAACGGGGCAAACCAGTGCAGCGTCAGAGGATGTAGCCCAAATATCTTGGGTGGCATCAAGCTACCGTGAATATTTCGGATACGTAGCGCAGTGCGTTTGTCGTCACGCCCTACAATACGATTAGCTCCATTATTAAAGCTATTGGCGAAAGTGCGGTTAACGCCCCAATCTCTAATCTCTTGACGACTTTGATTAACGACGATAACCGGAATTGCTTCGACTGTTTCTTTCTCTTCTTCGAATTCAACGGGTACTAGTCCATCATATCCATCGGGATCATCAAAACGGGTATCTGCAACTACACCGTGGTTTTCAATCCCACGATAAGCATTTACATTTCCTGCAATATCATCAGGATCGGGAGTTAGAGTTTCATCCTCTCCCGGTCCTGGAGTTTCCCGAATACCTGGAAAGCGACCAGTATTCCAAGGGACAGGGGTAGTAATTCCGACAGGCATTTAAGCCTCCTTCGTAATAGGCACGCCTGGATTTCTGGCCTGCAATGTTGATTCATATAACGCGATAAGTGCAATGCACACAATACCGGCAATAAACGTCGGTAACGGAGAACCGGTAAGAGAGCTAGCAATGAGGCCAGCACCGATAGTTACGACACTAGCGGCAATCTCTCCTACGCGAACATCTGCGGCAACGTCAGGAGCAGTGTCAGGAGTCGCTCTGCGGACTTCTGAGAGCTTAGGAAGGTAGTTTTGGAAGGCAGTAAAGCCCAACGTTAGAGCCAGCGTAGCGGGCCCGTAAAGGTCAGGACTTGGCAAGAGAGGCAACGGACTTACCCGCTTTCTGTATTTGGTTTGCTGCATCCGATCCACCAGAACGAGAGATTGAAATTAGCAATATGATTAAACCTAAGATTATGTATAGCAGCCTCAGCCAGTTGTGAGGATTTCCTATCCATCCCGCAAAAGCATTAAATGCTTTCACAGCGTCTATTAAATTATCTAGAGCACTGGGGACAGGAGTAAAAGTCTCGGATTGACTAGAACTTCCTGTATCAATTACCGCTCCGCCAGCCGCACTAGAATAAAACGTGATATGCACATGGTCTATATGTGGATTAGAGGAACCTGTATAATTCCTGTTTCCTTCGCTAGACCTTTGTACGGACCAAATCCTGCGCCATGAAATGATGTACTTAATTCCAAGACGCTTAGCGTTTGCTTTCCCGTATGCCAGTATCGCGTCATGCTTACTTTTGCTGCCAGTCATAAAGTCAGCGGAAAGTGATATTCCGCCATCGCCAGCACTACCGTGACCGGGATATGTACCAACAGTGCTAATGTTGAATTTGTCGGCAATTTCTTTTACGGCGCGCTGTACGTGAGGTTTCCACGTCCCGAGACCAGCGGGATAACGTGTTGCAATTGGCATTGATTACTCCTTTTCTTTTGGAGCAATCTTACCCTGTAGACCCATCTTAATTACGTCAACAGGATTACGGTTAGTAATACCCGAATAAAGCAGGATGCAGCCAGCGCCAAACATAGCAATATTGAGAATGTTTAGGTTCATTTCTTTAGCAATCCTGCCTTTATCGCGATTGGTTGCGCGTAGGTGAACGCTGCTACAACCACAATAAGCAGCGCAAATTTTCGCGCTAAGTCTTGGTTCATTTCATTAGTCAACGCTAAGCCAAGAGCGACCACGGATATTTGAATAACAAAACGGATATCTGTTTTCTTGCCCTTGGCCCAACGTCCGAGCATGGCAATAATTGCTGTAAGCACAGCGGCATTCATCGGATTCATAGTCAGACCTTCTTTGCCACAGCTAATTTAATGCCAGTTTTAATGATGCCTTTTGTCGTGTTAGATAGCTTATTGTCACCCGTTGCCTTGAATAGGAAGAGGAGCAACAATAAGCCACCTGTAACGCAATATAAAACCCTCATCCATGTCTGAGGATTACCTAGCAGTTTTCCAAGTTGGATCAATTCGTTAAAATCCTCGACTCTCTCACCTTTCGGATCGAAAGCCTGACCTGGACTTACCTTTAAATCTTTGTTCCGATTCTCCGCTTTTTCGAGTAATACAAGTGCCTGAGCAGCAACCAATTGATAGCGTAGAGGGAACGCAGATACTTGAACTTTTTGTGCGAGTTGAGAAGGCGAAATTGTGCGCGAATCAACTTCTTTTGCTCTCTTGATAAACGACCGCGTAGCATGACTAACATTCATCCTTTCAGAGACAGAACCCCATCCTGCCCGTTGCTGTAGAAACCCGACAGAATCACGGTCACCATATGACAGATTGCGGAAACCACTCTCTACAATACCGGCCTCAAAAAGCGCAAGCATTTGTTTGTGAGTAGCGCCAGCAGTGATAGCAGCTCTATAAGCTGCGTCCACTACTGCCATATCGTAAGCCACGATTTAGACCTTTTCGGGAATCTTTAAGCCAATAGCAGCGGCCATAGGAGACTGTCCAAGACTGTTAAGGATTTCAGCGACCAAGCGCAACCACATAAGCGTTTCTTCTGCGAGTTCCCGATCACTCATTTCTCGAATAACCGGGCGGCCGTGTTCATCTTTTGTAGCAGGCATTAGTAAATCCTCTCTGTGTAAATGCCTTATGGAATTAATAGGACCCAACCAGGATAAATAAGGTTGGGATTCTTTATCATACCCTTTTTCTTATCAGCGCGAAGCTTACCGTAAATGTTGGCATTATAAATGCGCGGCCATTTACTGCCAGCACCGTAATACTTCTTTGAAATTCCCCACAATGTGTTACCCTTCCGCACCGTGTAATAACGGAATTTACCTGGTGATGGAACGGGCGTAGGAGTGGGCGTAGGAGTAGGAGTAGGCGTAGGAACGGGCGTAGGAATAGCTGGCGGTTGAATCACCGGGAATGGGGGAATTCCCATACGGAGAATCACAATACCAATCAGAGTTAATTGCTGCGCAGTAAGCGGTTCACCTTCGAGGTAATTACCGACAGCAACGCTCGCCTGTATGGGGTCCATTCCATAACCAATAAGATAAGCAACTGCTTGCCTTCCCCATTGATCATTATCTAATGGCTCAGTATCCGTTTCGTCTGTTTCTGGCAATTCTGGCGGGTCCAAATCAAGCCATTGTCCAGACCCGCCAACGCCAACACCAGGGACCATGGAGTCATCTTCTACAACAGAAACATTATCTGTTTCTTTATTGCGTGTGTAGAGTGCGACTCCACCGCCCACAGCGACAATTGCAAGCCACGCCCCGAGAGGCAATGGTCCAATCATCTTTCCAAGGTCGGGCATTTTCGCCATTACTGAAGCCTCCAACTTCTAGAGTTGGAAGGGATTTCATAAGCTGGCACCGATACCTGCAAATGTGGCGTTTCCTGGTTCGCAGGCTTATCCACGATATTTTCGTCCCATGGTCCGGGAGTAATTCTATATGTATTGCGAGTACCGATTCCCGGCATTCTTTGCGGCGCCATTCCAAGAATTTCGCCAGTTCTCCGGTGATCGGCCATGGAGAAATGCCAACCGTTTAGATCCCGCTTTCCCATCTTTGGTTGCCCCGTCATAAACGGACGCAAGAAATTATAGGAACGTGGGGCTAAGCGGCTAGTTGTACGCGGTTCTTCTGGTGGTGTTTCACGCGGGTTACGCGCAAACCTATTAGCACCAGCGGAAGGACCAGGATAACCAAATCCGCCCTTAGTTTCTTCCCAACCGTCAGCATCCTGCTGCTCGACTGCATAACGCTTATCTTTGTCAGCGTCAATTTGCTGCCAAAATTCGTCGGGCGGTCGGGTCGGATCAGGATATCTATCATGACGCGTATCGGGAAATAACCGATTTGCATCAGGAGTATCGGTCGGAGATATGCGCAAAGTAGGCGCGAACCCATTACCAACTGGGTAATAGGGAGCGCCAGAAGGCGGATCGGTATAGCTAGCGTCACGATATGAATCATGAGGCAAAGTCGTCTCAGGAGTATTTCGTGCGTTAGCATAAGGATTCGTAGGCATATCTCACACTCTTTTCTAGTCGCGGAGTGCGGCCTTAAGTGAGTTTGAAAATGCACTGCCCATAGCCTTAATAACAGCCGCACTATTCTTCCGAGAAACAATAGTAGTCACAAGTGCGACAGTTACGATAGAGCCAAGGACGTTAAACATACGATCGCCCATGATTATTTACTCTTCTTTCTGTGTAATAAGTGCTCGCGTTACTGCATTTTCTATACGCTGGTCAAGTTCACCATTAAGACGTTCATTAGATTCCACAACGGCAATCTGAGCATCTTGAACAGCTACAGCAGCTTTCTCTGCTACTTCAACAGCAGTTTCTTTAGCTACTTCCATTCCAGCTTTATTATCCTCATTATTCTTATAAGAACGAAGATATAGAACTAATGCAGCGCCCAACGTCACCAATGACGGGATTATCGGCCGAATATATACATCAGCCTGTTCGGGATATTCTGCAATTAGCCAAAAGACTAGAACTAATGCAGTAATAAAGCAAAAGGTTGCGCAAATAATCATAACCGGGTTAATCTTGGTCCCGTTTTTAGTTTCCGTAGGCACGGGCATTTTCCTTAGCGACGCGTCTTGGCAGTTTCGTCAGACTTCTTAGACGATGCATAACCCGATGAATTCCACTGTTCCTGGGTTAGAACGTCGTAAACATTAGCGGTAGAAGTTGGGCAGAGAACGTTACCCGGCTGGGTATGAACAATACCGCCACCAATAACGCTTACCTCTCCCTTAGTATCTTCCGTGACGACATGCACAGTAATACTAGCCTCGTGCTCGTCGCCGTCTGCATCCTTATAAGTGGCTGTAAACTCTTCCCACTTCTTTTCCTTAGCCATTGCTATATCTCCTAACCTGCCGCAGCATTCTTAGACGGACGATTGAGCAAAGACATAACCCAAGGGACAAGGAACCATGCAAGCAAGATTCCAACAATAATGGACTTAATGTCCAGACCGAAAGGCATTTTATATTCTCCTTTTATTAACTAAGCTTAACGCCAACGCCACCAGCGCTGACGCCACGGAAACCGCGACGGACAAGGATAAGAAAGACAAGCGCACCGATGACAATAATTCCAGCGGCATGCTCAGTTTGTAGACCACCCAACTTAACCGGGTGCTCATATTCGTCATACTGAGGCATTATTAACTCCCTTAGATAAAGACACTGCCAGCAACGGCAACATCATTAGTAAGAACGGTAAGAACACCAGCAGTCAAGAACGAACCCTGAATTTCAAGGCGAGTAGAGCCAAGAGTCGGCAACCAAAGATCACGATTCTCTCGCCCAAGTTCCCCGTCGAATTCGTGCGCAAAGTCGTAAACATATACGCCGTTATTCAGAGACTGCGAGCTATCTGCAACAGCAGCAGAAGTTTGTCCCGGCTGACCGGTAAAGCCAATTGGCCCACCAAAACCGGTACGCTCAAACATTTGCTGCTTCCAGTTAGTTTTCTCTACGATATCCAAAGGACGGGTATCGAGATAAAGAGTAACCGGATCCGGCCAGTCAGCCTCGCCGTTAACTCGCGAAGTACCCGCACGCCGCAAAACAAAAATCAGGTTACGGATGTAGTTACCAACACGAGTAAGACGGATAGTTTGCTGACCCGCAGAAACGTTAAAAATCTGCGTAGACCAAAATTGCGTAGTATTCAAGGCAGGCGGAGTAACCTGATTAGTTGCGCCACCTGAGAGAGCTTCCGGCTGGTCCCATGCCTCAGTAAACACGCGAACGCGAAGAGAAGGCATAGTGCTAGGAGGAGTACCACCATAAAGGGCAGTAGACGCATTCTGTGTAAGACGCAGCTTGAAAGTAGCAGCAGCATTCTGGTTAGGCAGTGCGCCCAAACCATCACGCAAGTTAATTTCAAGCGGAATGCGCAGAATAAACGAAAAGTTACCCGTGGTGTTAGCACCAACAGTATAAGCAGGAGAAGCGAGAGGATCAGCGCCACGCGGTGAACGGTAGCCGCCCCACTTATTAGCCAGGTACAAATCATACCCGGAGTTAAACTGTGCAATCACTGCACCGTTAGGCTCAGTAACAGCAATGTTAGTAAGGACGTTCCAAGGTGCATCTTCCAGAAGAGTTACACCAGTACCGCCAGAACCACCAGTAGCGTTAACAAGCAGAATAAGTGAGCGCAAATATCCGTATGCGGGAATATCGAAAACGCCCAAATCTTGCGCTGCACCAGTAAGCAAACGGGCAGTGTCAACGCCCGATCCTTCTCGGTGCTCAGCGCTTGCGCGAATAAAAGGAACAACCGGCAAAACCTGCCGCTCACTCCCACGATTACGAGTTGACTGGTTGGTCCCGCCACCCGTAGAAACTGCCGTAGGCATTTATATATCTTCTTTCTTTAGAATTTGAATTAAAGGGTTACTGCCATTGCCTCGCCAACCGGTGAATCTGACAACTTCGCTGCCAGCATCCGCCACAGAAACGAAAAGATAAGTACAGACGCTCCGATAATAAGAACGTTTAGTGCGCTAGGCGTAATCACGTGGTTTTCCCTCCTTTCCGTGACTCGGTTAGCTTAACTTCTGGACAACGCGAGCGGACCATTTCTCCCGTGCGCGTATTGACATAAAGGAATTGGTGAGATTCAAGATTAGCGACAAGGTTACGAATAATGCTCGCATCAAGAAAACCAATCCCTGCGATCTTGTCAAGATCATTTCTGTCGTTTACACGCCAGAAGAATATATGCGTGCTAGAAGTATAGATTTCACGCGGGACATGTGAGGGACGCTGCAAACCAAGCAATAAAGAGATATTAAGCGATCTTGCTTGAAGTAAATACGTCTTGATTTGTAAATCCTGCTTAAGGATGTCAGAAAACCAAAACGTTTCGTCGACAGCAACGGTCCAATCTCCCTCTAGATAAATTGATTCCCAAGCCTCAGCGAAGATTTCCGCTTGCTTTGTGGCACTATTTAGACCCCGCGTGTCTGGCCATAGAATTCTATGAGGGAATTGTATTGGATCTAATGACTGCCACTTATTCAGACGAATATATTCGCCTGAATTGACAAGCGCTTGCAAAGTATCATCACGCGGCTTAGTTCCAAAGATCACGCGGAAAGGATGTAGCGGAAGTAGATTTAGAAGCATTGTAGTTTTACCTTGACCAGTAGGGCCAATCAAAGCTACGTGTTCACCAGGAAGCCAACTAAAAGACTGAATGAATTTATCCCAAGGTTTGCGGGGTGCTTCAGTAGAACGGAGAGCATAAGAGCGCACCATTCTATCATCTGAATCATTCCACCTTACCTGAGGTAAAGGCATTCCATAGTTAGGCATCGTTAATATCGTCCGTTCCTACATCACTATTAAAACTTTGTAGATTCAGATTACCCAGACGGGATGACATTCCCGGCATATGATGCAACATCACAGAAATAAGAATAGGTGCGTGCGCAATTACAACAGCGCCAGCAGCAGAGGTTTGAATAAGTCCGTAAAGAACACGACGAACCGATTCGTTTTGGTAGGCCAAATCATCAAGGCTTTGTGCGCATTGTTCCGCACTTTTAATAATAACTTCGCCGCACTGTTGATCTACAGCCATAATCCCGATACCAATTGACGTATAGAGATTGGTAAGAGGTTTGATAAACATTCCCTGTCTACGTGGAATGCTTGCTTTAGTCTTAGCTTTCTTGGGAGTAGCAGTTTTTCCGCCACGAAGAGCCGTTAGTAAAGGCTTTTTAGTAGCGCGGTGATTAGGAACGCCAAACTCAGGAGTATGACCGTTAGTGTCAGTAGCGGGAGCACTGTTACTTTCAGCATAAGCAGCGTCGGAAAGATCGCCAACTTCCGCATCTTCTACAATTAAATCATTAAGCCCAAACTCTTTATTAAATTCATCTTCAGCAGCTTGTGCTTCCTCGGGAGGAATTCGCTCGTCATCCATGACTAGTTACCCTGCCCCGATCCAAACCACCAATTAAGAAAGCCGCCCCGCTTCTGTTGCGCTTCTGTAGCAGCGGGAGTAGGAGCGGGAGTAGTAGCGGGAGTTTTCGCAGGCTGTGTAGCTTCGCGGATGCCGTCAACAATCCTTTCGGGAAGACTGTTAATCGCGTCTAGAAGCGACCGATCTTCGCGGGCAGGACTAGGAGTAGGAGTCGGGGCAGGGGGCGGCGTAGCGGGCGCCTGCGGCGCGGCAGGGGGATTAGCGGGAGGATCGGCCGGAGGGTTAGCCGGAGGAGTTGCAGGAGGAGTAGCGCTAGGAGTCTCTGTAGTTTCCGACATTACTTTCCCTTTCTAGTAAATGATCTTGAAACCATGTTGATCATGGTTCGTTAGGTTTGGTTCGTAGCGTCGGCAGGTGTAGACTGGAAAATGCGTGGGCAGGCTGACAGCCGGACGGGTCCGCCCCACTTGCGAGAGGAGGAGCTAGACACACGGACTCCAAACTGCCAGCCTGCGATGGCCGAGCTATTGACCACTTCTAGTCTACCTGTTTGGCCACTATTCGCAACTTTGTAATATTCATTAACAAACAGAAAGTAAAACAAATGACTACCGATGTTGCTACTACTAACGCCAGTCTGACCAATCTTACTTATGAGGAATTGGTCGCTATGGAAGGTGCCGAAATTGCAGTCGGTACTGACCTTCTTGATAAGGATGAATTGATTGGTGTTCCTTTCGCAATTACGGGCATTTTCTTCCGTCCTTCTGACCAGTCAGAGCGTGAGTATGTGTCTGTGGAAGCAATCACGCAAGATGGGTCGCGAGTTGTTTTCAATGACGGAGGTTTGGGAATCCGTGAAACTCTCACAAAGTGGGCAGTAGATAAGGGCATTGTTGACGCTGACGCTACTGAAAATCCTGACGGACCTATCGTCGAATTCGTTTCGGGTAACGTTCCGAGCTATTGTGACGTTCGTTTCGATGATGAGGGTAACACTACTCTTAGTGTTTATCTCCCGCGCCCGTTGATTTGCTCTCGTGGATTGCGAAAGTCTTCTTATAAGGCAAAGGGTGAGAAGGGTAAGGCTGGATATCGTCCGGCTGGAACTACCTACTATATCGCCTAATTGAACGTGAAACGCTGCCAGTCATCCTCCCCGGCTGGCAGCGTTTCCCATCCCTATAAGAAATGAGAAACTAATGCCCGAGCTAGAACCAAACTGGGATAACGATAATCGAAGCGACCATTTAGCTTCGGAAGCAGAATGCATAGCTACTATGCAAGACAAGAAACATAGAATTGTAGAAGTTCCCCAAATTTCTATGTCATTCGTTATCAGCTACAAATTCTTTACTATTCTCCGCACGACTTTTATGGGTGCAGACCAATTCCAAATTGAGGGCGGTTGGGTTTATGATAACCCATTTAGTCATCAATTAGACGTGAATGAAATTACTGCCATTCCTACGGCTAGGTATGTAAAATGAGAAATATTAGCGTAGGTATGACTCGAATAAAACATAACCATCATTTAGTTAAAGCCGAAAAAGGTATTGGTCGCCGTAAAGGTAATTATGTTTGTGAATGTGGCAAGCGCTTTACTGGTGTAAATCATTACGAAATCCACAGAGCCGATGCTAGAAAGATTGAGAAGGAAAATGGATAAAGACGAGAAAAGAGAAGCCCGACGAATTGCACGACGCCAAAGAGAACTTAATCGCTTTATCTTTGGTACTTTGCGTAAAAGGTGTTCTACAAATAAACAGCGTAATAAGGTTATAAATGACAGTACGGCCAAAAGACTATTTATAAAAGCTTGTGAAACGTGGAAACAAAAAGATAAAGACCGTTTCGATGATCACTTGAAAGCTAGTTATGGCTTTACACATTTTAGAACAGAAAGTATAAATACTGCTGAATATTCCGATTGGGAAATTGGCCCGGATAAAGCAATGGCACCTATGGGCGTAGAAATATCAGGCGAAGAATCTCCCGATGAATATTTCGCGAGGGTTATGGAACGCGACGATTAAGAAAGACTAAAATAAAATGGCGCCACCCTTCAAGCCCAATTGGTCAAAAGAAGAAGCATTGTTATTTCGTTCTTCTTTTTCTTCTTTGGAATTTGGAACAACAGGCAGAAAGCGTGCTTTGGCGGATACCGAATTAAAGGAATTATTCGACAAAGCAATGATTAATTATATTGATCGACCTGTTAACGAAAGATTCCAAGATTCCGAAGATTTAAGGGATTATTTAGAGCATGAATACGGCGTAGATTTTGTAGAGGACTATGATTGGGAGGGATACCGTGAATGGTATGACGGCATTAGCGGATAGCGTCCAAGACTGCGAAGACTTTACCCCTTACCATAACAATCTAAAAGAAATCGTTAAAGCTAATGACGATTTTGTAGTATGGGATGGAGAGGGGGCAAACGCTCCATATCGAAAAGGGAAGCGTCATAACTACATTCTCTTTGGATGTTTTAATGGTACAGAACATGCAAGCATCACAGGCGAAAGGTTACGTCTTAGCCAATGCTTAGAGTTTATCATAGAACAAGAATTGAAAAACCCCGGCGCTAATCATGTTTCATTCTATTTCGATTATGACGTAAACATGATTCTAAATGCGCTTCCTGTTGAACGCTTACAACGCTTGCGAACTAGTCCAAATAGTTTTATCGAAGTAACAGCAGGCGGCCAACGTTATGGAATTCAACATATCCCCCATAAATGGCTACAGATTACAAAGTATCTTCCCGGATATCATCGTGGGAATCGTCATAATCGCCGTAATCGAAGCGGTGGGGGGACCACTATAACAGTTAGAATTCAAGATATGGCAGGATTCTTTCAGTGCTCTTTGCTAAAAGCACTAGACGAATACCTGACTGATCATCCTTATTACAAAGAGAACATAGACACTGTAATACAAGGCAAGGAGTCACGTCATGAGTTTACGTTTTCAGACATTGAAGGAATCACGAGCTATTGGGAAAGGGAAAACGTTCTTTTTCATGCTCTCGCAAGCAAACTCCGAGACATGCTTTATTCGGTGGGATTGCACATTAAGGAATGGCACGGACCTGGAGCGCTCGCCAATTATGTATATGAACGGGAAGGCATACTCTCTCACAAATCCGATTGTGGGGAGGACGTTTACCGAGCTAGTAGGTTCGGATATGCAGGAGGGAGATTTGAGTTATTTCGACCTGGACGGCACCGGAATGTATATGGAATTGATAAGCGCTCAGCCTACCCTGCCGGAATAGAAAAACTCCCAAGTCTCGCAAATGGAGAATGGAGATGGAGAAATATAGAAGACGAACACCCAATTGCCGAATTTGGCATTTACCATATCAGGTTAAGCGGGCCCCAAGTTACCGTAATACCATCTCCACTATTTCATAGAGATAAAAACAATATCATCTCATTTTCTTGGAATACTGACGGTTGGTATTGGACTCCAGAAATTCAACAAACAATCGAGACTATAGGAGTTCACGGCGAGGAATTAGGAGCACATTTAGAATTTTTCGGCGGCTGGGAATGGGTGCCCCACACTCCTAATTATCCGTTTGGTTTTGTACGCAATATGTTTAATCAACGTAAAGGGTTAAAAGAAATTGGCGATGGTTCACAAAAGGCATTAAAACTAGCTCTAAACTCTCTATATGGTAAAATGGCACAGCGTGCGGGATGGAAATTAAGAGGTGGACCGCCGAAATGGCATCAATTAGAATGGGCTGGTTGGGTTACTAGTTACACGCGTGCTCAACTCTACTCAGTAATTCGTAAGATTCCATTTAGTGAATTAATAGCCGTAGAAACCGACGGTATTTATACTACAATGAATCCTAAAGATTTGAATATTCCTATCGGCGATGAATTAGGAGAATGGGAGGTAACCGAGTATGACGAATTGATTTACCTTCAATCTGGCGTTTATACCATGCGACAAGGCGATAAATGGACATCGAAATATCGCGGGTTAGACCATGACTCTATTTCAACTAAAGCCATCATTGATCATTCAAAATTACTAGTCGCAAATCAAGAATGGCCGCCTTTAATCGGGACAACTACTAGGTTCGTAGGTTATACAGCTGCATTACATCGCGAAGAACAAAATAGAGGACCAACAAAAGCCCACCATTGTAAATGGGAAACAGCGCCTAAGGAAATTTCAATTGGACTCGCTGGAAAACGTCGACATGTACCTAGTTTGTGTGAAGCGTGCGAATTAGGAATGAATGCTTACGAAATGCCACATGATTTAGCAATTCAATCTCGTTCCATTTACGATATTCGTAGTCAAATGCACGATATTCCTTGGATAGATCAAAAAGATAACAAAGATGCCGAAATTAGCGGAGAATCATTTAAGGGTATAGAATGGCGCGAGGATGAAGACGAGGAACGAGGTTTATTACGCGTTTCATGATCAAAAACCGTTACCTAACCGTTACAAAGTTTTTGACTGAAACCCTTGTGATCATGGAAACCGGGTACTAAGCTAGCTGTAGAGCAGCAAGCAAGGCCACCTGGGAAGGTCGGAAGACGCGCCCGGACCCCTTGACTGCATGTCCCTTGACAACTCAAAAGTGTGCGAAAGTACCTAAATTTGGCTATACTTATAGCAACACATAAACGCGCTCGATACAGAGTCGAGCCAAACACAGAAAGGCCATAAAATGGCTCAGGCAACACAGAAGGACAGCACTCCTAAGGCTGAGGCTCCCGCGTTCGATCTTGGCGCGCTTGTTGGCTCAGTAGAGGATTCGGAGGAAGCTCCCGCGCGAGTTCACCAAAACTCTGCTAAGGCTACCTCTCCGTTTAAGCCAGTGCTGGCGGAATCCTGGCAGAATGGGACGGAAGCTGACCACGGCAAAGCTAAGCGCGTCGTTATTGGTGACAATGAGGCTCAGATTAAGGCTGTTGTTGCTTCCCTCCGCGCTGCTGCTGATGGTTTGAACGCTGACGGACATGATCCCAAGTTGGGCGTTTCAATTCAGATTCGTCGTGGCGTCCCGGAAATTGGCAAGACGACTGTTGTTTTCGCTGCTAAGTTGAAGCGAACCAATAACGTCCAGGGCAAGTAAACCCTAAACTTAGGTGGGCGTACGGTCTTATGGACTGTACGCCCACTTAGGCTAATTTAAAACGGCAAGAAAGGCCGAGCTATGGAAGCTAATACCCCGCAATACTACGGCGCAGACGGGAAACCTCTACCAAAGGAAGAGTGCGCGCTAATGGAAGACGTAAGAGCAATGGATAAACTACTATCCAAAGCAGACGCGCAAGAACAAAATACCGATATCATTCTAGACAAATTAGATGAAATTCTGTCTCATGTAAAGGAAGACGAGACGGTATTCTCTGCTACTGGCCCTGAATTTGAAGAAATACCAGAGCCAGAAGATTTAGAAATGTGGATTCCGGGCTATAAATTGATTGATGGAGACGAATTCCACTCGGAGGAGGAAGCACTATTTACCGATGAGGAAATGGCGCGAATCTTCGCAATCAATCGTTACCAAGACGTAGAAAATGGTGGCTTAAAAATTGCTTATACTCGCAAAGTGCGGGTAAACTTCGTCCGTTAATCACACTACCAAAGCAGGCAAGTATTAACGGATGATGCGCAGAATCGCAACTGTGACAGCAAATAGCGATAAAGGGACTCTGCAATTCGGTAGAGTCCCTAAGACGTATCCGAGCTATTACCAAGAAAGGCAAGAAATGTCAAAAGACAACCGTTACGCTGACGATGATATCAATTGGGATAACATCTCATATTGGCGTCAGGAAACAATAAC
>Ga0193739_1000237_pt1 | contig 15499 bp, 12 predicted proteins | sample L2a2metaG_FD_144926 | JGI IMG/M metagenome (GOLD analysis project Ga0193739, IMG submission 144926) | Soil microbial communities from a riparian zone of the East river system, Colorado, United States - L2a2 | ecosystem: Environmental > Terrestrial > Soil > Riparian zone | place: USA: East River...
ACAACCAACCGATCGCCGTCACGAGTGCCGCCGCTCCCCCCAGGGCCAACATCGCGGCCGCCCACAAGTGCCGCGGCGCCAGCACCGCGAGCGCCGCCGCTGCGGGAAGCAACATCCACGGTGCGAGCCAGCGGCACAGCTTGTGGCTCCACAACATCCATGCGAAGAGACCGTGGCGCCGTGGGTTGAGCAGCGGCCGCTTGTGCCACAAGGTCCTGAGGCCGCGCGCCATCGTGCGCACCTTGCGACGGTACTCGCTCCGGAGGGACGCGCTGCGGGGGACGTAGCAGATCGCGGCGGGCACGGAGACAGCGCGGAAACCAAATTCGCGCGCCACGAGTGCCGACCCGAAGTCCCGGCTCAACCCCTCCGGCATGTTCTGCATGTGCAGATCCCGCCGAATCGCATACAGGCATCCGGACGCACCGACGATACCAGACAGACTCGTCTCGAGGTCACGCACCCACATGTCGTAGCCGACGTACGCCTGTTCCCCGGGATTCGCGCGGTCGTCAACGTTGGAGACGCTGACGTCGCGCCCCGAGGCAACTCCGACTGACGGGTCGGCGAAGGCGGCAACGAGCTGCTTGACGGCTGCCGCGTCGATACGAACCGAAGCATCGGTGTTGACGATAATCTCCCCGATCAGACGGGACCTCGCGGCGTTTTCCGCTGCTGTCTTGCCACTCCGCTGCGGCAGTCGCAACAGCTCCACGCCTCGTGCAGCGAATCGCGCGACGATCTCGTCGCTGCCGTCCGTGGATGCATCCGAGACGACAAGGACCTGGCGGCGGTCAGGCGGATAGTCGATCGCCAGGATCTGCTCGAGCGTGTCGGCGATGACCGCAGCCTCGTTATGGACGGGAATCGCGATGCTGATGAGCGGCCACTCTCCGGTCGGGGACGGCGGCGTCCGGAAGCGGCGAGATAGACTCAGCGCCCTGAGGATTGCGGGATAGCCGAGGTACGGGTACAGACACAGACCCAGCGAAATCGCGAGCACCACGCCGGCCAGAAGCATCAAACCGCGATGGCGGCCGGAGCCGTGTTGCCGACGAGCCTGTAAATCGCGTCGTACCGGCTTATCCACGGAGGCACCGTAAAGTCCGTGAACAGCTTCTCACGCGCGCTTTGCGCGCGTGAGCGACCCAGCGAAGGATCGTTATAGACGGCGCGAATCGCTGCAGCAAGCGCGACGGGATCCGCTGGGGGGACCAGCGCCGCCTCCGTCGACGAGACGACGTCCGGGACGCCCCCAACGCAGGACGTGACGATGGGCACTCCGGCCGCCATCGCCTCGAAGAGCACGATCGGGGTGCCCTCGGTGTGGGAACTCAAAACGAAGACGTCGAACGCCGCGAACTGCCGAGCCACGTCGGGTACGACGCCGTGCCACTGAACCTGCCGCTCGACGCCGAGCCGCCGGGCCTGGCCGAGCAGCGATTGGTGCTCTTGGCCATTCCCCACGATCGAAACGCTGATCGGCAGGTCGGTTAGATGGGTCAGCGCGTCGAGGAGCACGTCCGCTCCCTTTTCGCTGCTCAAGCGCCCGACCCAGCCGATCCGGAACCCCTCGGCGCGCACGCCGAGGGCGCGCCGTGCCGTTTCGCGATCGAACGGAGATGCAGTCTCCTGCCACGCGTTCTGCACGACGTGAATCCGGGCGGCCGGAACACGGTGGACGATCAGCTGCTCCCGCAACGGGCGCGAGACGACGATCACGGCGTCAAAATTCCGGAAGGCGCGGCGCTGCAGCCGCTCGTACAGGCGGTTTTTCCAATCGCCTCCCGTGAAGCCGTGAACGGTGGTGACGGTGGGGACGTCCCCGCGCCGGGCCGCGGGCGCGTCCAGCACATCCGGGCGACTGCCGTGCGTGTGCACGACGTCAGGTCGGAGCCGGCGAACGAGCTCGAGGATTGCGGTCCGTTCGCGACGGTAAGCCCGACCGGGAACCACGATCGGATGTGGCGTGACCCCCCCCCTGGCCAGAGAAGCGACGAGCGGGTGGTCCGCGTTGGCAGGGTCGAGCACCAGGGCCACATGGACCTGTGCGCCGGCGCGCGCTTGTCCCTGCGTCAGCAGCTGTAACACCCGCTCCAGGCCACCAACGGCTCCCGGGGCTACGACGTGGAGGACGCGCATAGGTGGCCTACTGCCAGATCAAGTTCCGTGCTGCAAGGAATGGGCGGTGGTGAACGACGAGGCGGGCTATCGGCGCTGCGCCGGCGCAACACGTGACGCGGTGCGCAACATCCCAGCCCGCGGAGCCCCCACGAGCCGGTGGCAAGGATAATGCCCCGTAGCCTGCAATCGCATGTCTCAAGTACTGACGACGGAATCCAGCTCCTCCGCACTGTCGAGCGAGGATCGCGCGGCGTGGCGCGAGCTGTCCTCGCACGCATCGGTGAGCGCACCCTTCGTGGACGAGGGCTGGGTCGGCTCCTGGATCGAGGCATTCCAACCGCGGGACCCGCTAATCCTGTGTGCCTGGAACGACGACAGGCTGGTTGGACTCGCGGCGCTGCAGCGCCTCACGGAGTCCTGGGCGGGACGCAAGATCGCGGTGGTGCAGTCACTCACGAACGTCGAATGCACGCGCTTCGATTTTCTCTCGTCGCAAGGGCGCCTGGATGTGCAGGAGCGGCTGTGGCAGTCCCTGTGCAAAGACGGCCGATGCGACGTGATTCGACTCGACCATCTGCCGGAGGGCTCCCCTACCCTGATGACCGGCCTCAAGGTCGCGGCGGACTTGGGATGGCGCTGGCACATGGAGCAGACGTTTGAGTCGCCTTGGCGGCCGCTCGCCCCCCCGCCCGCCGCCTGGGATGAGGGATTGGCCAGGAAGTTCAAGTCCAATCTTCGCAATCGTGAGAACCGGCTAAAGGCTCTGGGCGAGGTCAAATTCGAGATCGCGACCGGCAGCGGTTTGGAGCGCGCCCTTCAGGTGTACTACGACCTCGACTCCGGCAGCTGGAAGAGCCAGCAGGGGACGGCGGTGCACCAGCAAGCCAACGTGAAGACGTTCTACGACCGTTTGGTGGACCGTGCGCCGGAGCAAATCTGGATTCCCATCCTCTGGGTGCGGGGTGAAGCGGTGGCCGCTCATTTCCTGCTGGTGCGTGATCGCGCGATGTACCTCCAGAAGACCGCCTATAACCTTGCCTTCGCGCCGTACGCCCCCGGGCAACTCTTGACGGCCCGCTTGATCCGCTACGGTCTCGACACAGGGATGGACGCGCTCGACTTCCTCGCCGCCAACATGACGTGGAAGGCCGACTGGGAGCCGCGCCTCCGCCCGCACTATCGGTTGCTGCTCTTCGCCCCGTCCTTGAACGGCCGGTACGCCTACTGGATGCGGTACGGCTTGCGGGAGAACGCGAAGCGGCTTCCCGGCTTGCAGAAAATCGTGCGCGCCGTGAAGTCGCGACGGCGCGCCTAACTGCAGATGCGCTCGCGGATTCCCGTGTATCCTTCGGCGGCCAGCTTCCCACGCCTCGGCCGTCTCAGGGCCAGGTGGAAGGAATGGTTCCCGTTCGACGCCCCTTCGGGGACGTGGACGTTCAGCGGCCGCGTCGCGCTCTATCACGGCCTGCCGAGCCTGAATCTCCCGCCGGGCAGCACCATCCTCGTGCCCGCCTATCACCAGGGAGTCGAGATCGAAACCCTCCTGGTCGCTGGTTACCGGCTCCGCTATTACCGGCTCGACGACCGCCTCGGCATCGATTTCGCGGACCTCGAACGCCGATTGGACAAGGACGTCTCGGCCCTGCACGTGATCCACTACTTCGGTTTCGCGCAACCACTCGGGCTCATCCGGCGCTTTTGTGAAGCCCACCGCTTGAAGCTCATCGAGGATTGCGCGCTGTCGCTGTTCGCCCGGGACAATGGGACGTGGGTGGGCTCGGTCGGCGATCTTGCACTCTTCTCGGTCTACAAAACGCTGCCAGTGCCGCACGGCGGCTTTCTGGTGACACGCCAGGCGCGTTCGGCAAACGGGCTGCGGCCCGCGCCGTGGCGCTCCACCGCAATGCAGACGCTCGACCTGATGAACTACGGTCTCCAGGCCAGCGGGTGGGGACGACAAATCGAGACCTGGCTAGGGCGGGCCTCTCACTGGGTCGCACGGCGGGTTGGCTGGGATCGGAACCGGACGATCGGCTCCGGCGGTGCGAATTGGGACCCGCGGATGTTGGGCCATCGTGCGTCGGCGTGGACGGTCTGGCTCATGCAGTTCATGGATCGTGACACGGTGATTGCAAGGCGGCGCGCGAACTTTCAGCGTCTGGCCGCCCGCCTCCGCGGGCGCGTGTCGTTGCCGTTCCCCGAGCTGACGGATGGAGCATGCCCGCTCTTCTTCCCGGTGCTCGTCCCCAACAAGGTCTGCGTCCAGCAGGATCTGGAAGCCCTCGACGTGCAGAGCGTAAACCTCTGGGACACTTCGCACCCGAGCTGCCCGCCCGAGCTAGCCGCGGAGGTCTCCCACTGGCGCCGCGACTGCCTCGAGCTGCCGATTCACCAGGAACTGTCAGCCGCCGACATCGATAGGGTCGCGGACGCCGTCATCGAGACTCTCGCAAAACAGTAATCACGGCGTCGGCCACGCGATCGATGTCCGCGTCGTTCAACTCCTGGTGAATGGGCAGCTCGAGACACTGTTCGCGCCACGGAGCAACCTCGGCGGCCAGGTCGGGCGGACATGTGGAGTGAGAGTGCGGCCAGTACTTGCCGCTTTGCACGCCACGTTGCTCCAGCGCCTCCTGCACCCGATCCCGGTTGGGCACCAGAATCGGAAGAAGGAGCGGGCAGGTACCCGGAGCCAGGTCGGGGAATGGCATCGAGACATGCCCGCGCAACCGCACAGCGAGGCGCGCGTAATTGGCGCGGCGCCGCGCGACGACCCGGTCGCGATTCGTGAGGCGCATGAGCTGCTGCGTCCAGCGTGACGCGCCGTACGCCACCTGCCGCGGATCCCAGCGAGGACCGCCGGACGAGACCGTCGTCTGGCGATTCCAGCGCAGCAGACGCCTCACGAACTCGGCCGCTCGACTTGCCGCGCGTTCGACGCCACTCCACCCGCTCGCTTCGAGCGTGTGGTGCGCGAGATCCAGCGTCTGCACGAACGTCGACATCAACGGCGGCGAGCGCAGCTCCGACAACGCGCCGGTGCGGGGAGCGACAAGATACCCTCCGTGCGGGACGGGCAGCGTCTTGTAGATCGAAAAGATCGCCAGGTCACCGACCGAGCCGAGCCACGTTCCGTTCGTTCGGCTGAACAGCGCCAGCGCACAGTCTTCAATCAGTCGCAGTCCGCGCGCGTCACAAAAGTCGCGCAAGACCGACAGCGGTTGTGGGAGTCCGAAGTAATGAATCACGTAAAGGGCCGTGACGCTGTGATCGAGCCGCCGCTCGACGTCGGCGAGGTCGATGCGCAGCTCTTGATCCACGCGGTAGTGCCGCACGCGGTATCCAGCAGCCACCAGGGCGTCGAGCTCGATGCCCTCGTGATAGGCCGGAACGAGGATGGTGCTCTGTGGCGGCAGCCCGAGGCAGGTCACGCCGTGATAGAGTGCGACCCGCCCGCTAAACGCCCACCCGCCTGGCGCATTGAAGGGAAACCACGCGCGCCAGTCCGACTGAAACCGCACCGCGCCCGCCCGTCCATAGCCCGCCAGGGTCGGATACCCGGGGACGGTCACCGCCCGCGCGCCTCCAAGTGGTGGCCGGCCGTAGCGATTGTGGCACGACCTCCGTTGCCGCCGCCTGAGATGGGCGCTTCCTCGGTCGCCGTCTGACCCCCAACGAGGGCGTTCGCGACCGCTTGCGCTACGACCGCGGCACCAGCGGGCGTGTAATGGTCGTGGTCGAAATAGTGTCGCGCGCGTTGCGTCAACACATTGCGGAGGTTCACGCGCTGGATGCCCAGCTCGTCAGCCACCTGAGCGGCGCGCGCGTGCACTGAATCCAGGAGCCGGTTGACGACCTCCAGGCTATAGTACGCGCTGACTTGCTCCTTCCACGGCCGGCCCACTCCGCCGTGCCAGAAGCGCGCCGCCTCCTGCGGTGAGTAGTCACCCTCAAACCACGGTTGCAACATGACGATCACGCGATCGGCACGAGCCGTCGCGCGGCGGCACAGACGGCGGAAGTGATCCTCGAAGTGCTGCACCATCACCGTAGAGTCCGGCATCGTGTCACGCACGTCGGTCGCCTGCGCGCGCATGCGCCGGGCAGACTCCTGCCAGGCACCGGCGCGCTCCTTCACTTCCAAAGGCCGCAGCCAGGCCCGCCGCAGCCTGCGGGCAACCTCGGCCAAAGCCCATGCACCGGGCCTCCAGCCGAAGCGTTGCCGCGGATGGCCGGCGAATAGCTGCAGCTCCGGAACCGGCGACGGCGGACGCGTCGGCGGCGCGCCCTCCTCGAGCCAGTGGTACACGTCGCTGGCGCCCACCATGATGAGAATGGCATCGACGTGTCGATACTGCGGCAGCACGCGCTCGAAGATGAGGTCCAAGTCGGCTGACCCGACTCCCGAGTGACCGATGTTGCCCACGTGCACGCGACGAGCGCTCAGGGACTGGAGGCTGTCCGGCGTATTGAGCAGCCGTTCGAGAACGCCGGGCCAACTTTTGGGCTGGTCGAGAGCGAAGCATTCGACGGCGCTCCCGCCGGTCGCGAGCACGCGGTACAGTCCGTCTCTGTCGCCGGGCACTTCGCTGCCGCGCTCACCGTGCCGGTTGATGTCGAAGCGCACCCGAGGCTCTAGCTCGGGAAACACGTCGGCAGCCAACCGGATTTCTTGCCGCATTCGGGGCGGCCACACGTAATAGCGCGATCGCCGTCCCACCCACCACCGGCATCCTGCCTCGGCCACGGTGAGGAGGGCGACACCTGCGAGCGCGGCGATCAGCAGGACGTGGATCATGCCCTGCTCGATGCCCGCAGCAGAGGAATGCGGATCCGTACGTCCACGTAGCGGTCGTTCCGATACACGAACAACACCCATGTCAGTCCGAAGAGGACCGTCATGGCGATCCCGGCCACGGCGAGCCCGGCCAGACCGCGCACGTCGAGGCCGAGCTTGAACCACAGCAGCAGCGCGAGTGCTGGGAGGGCGCCCAGGACCGCCCGCGGAACGACATAGCGGAGGTACTGCGCGACCGGCGTCTCGAGCTCGCGGCACGCGTAGGACAACACGAGCCCGGCGAACAGGATGTTGGGAATCGCGGTGCCGAGGGCGACGCCGGCCAGCCCGAATGGACCCACCAACAGGATGCTCAGTCCGAGGTTCATCAGACCGGCGACGAGAAATGCGATCGTCGGGAGCTGCGGCTTGCCGAGTCCCATCAGAATCGGGAGCGCCACTCCACGCACCGGCAGGAAGATCAGGTACGAGATCATGAGGACCTGCAGCACGTCGCCCGCCGAGCGCTCGAATTCCGGACCGACCCACCACGCAATGAAGCGCGGCCCCAGGACGAGGAGGAACAGGCCGGCCATCAGCGTCAAGGAAAGCGCAATCTTGGACCACTTGAGAAAGATTTCGCGCAATTCCCCGAGCTTCCCTTGAGTCTGCAGTCGCGTGGCGGTCGGCATCACGACGGCAGCGATAGCGACCACGAACTCCATCAGATAGATGATGAGGCTGTTGGCGACGGTGAAGTGGGGAATCGAGCCCACGTCCATGAACGCGCCGATGACCATGGAGTCCGTTTCGAACGAGAGGCGAGCGCCGGCGTGCAACACCAGCACGTACAGACTGAAGGAGAAAATCTTGCGCACCAGCGCCCAGTCGAACCCCGCCAGGCGCATGCGAATCTCGGGATAACGGCGCCGGATGAGTAGCCAGCACAGCGTGAAGTCAAACGCCAAGCACGCCAGCTGGACCAGGGCCAGCACCGTCAGGGACGCCTTGAGCGAGAGCAGTGCGAACGTGAGTCCAAGCCGCAGCACCAGGCTCGCCAGGCGAATGACATTGCGGGGGACGAAGTCGCCGTGTGCTGCGAGGATGCCTTCCGGGAGGAGCGCGACGAATCCGACGGCCACAAACAGCACCATCACCGCGAACGCCGAGCGAGCATCGGTGTGCAGGGGAGTCGGGATGCCGTATAGCGTGAAGAACGCATACAGCCCCAGCCCCACCACTGTCGCGATGACTCCCAGAAGCAGGTACAGGCCCGTGCAGCTGCTGATCGCCTCGTTGAGCTTGACCGTGTCGCGGTTGGCGACGTGCTGAGCGAAGTAGCGCACGGAAGCCATCGGGACTCCCAACACCAGCAGCCCCAGGTATCCGTTCATCGACGTGATCAGGAGCCAGGTGCCGTACCCGTCGACGCCGAGCATGCTGAGCGTGAACGGGGTGAGCAGGTAGAGGGCAATCACCGTCACCAGCGTGACAGCCCAGTTGCTTCCGATGCTCCTCAGCACGCGGCGGCCTCCGGTAGCACGGGGTCCGCCAACAGGGCGGCTGCCTCACTCACCGTGACGAAAGTCAGGTGCGTGATGTGCGAGAGCCGCTCGATGTAGCCTTCGACCGACGCGTAGAGACGCGCCACATCCGCCGCCGTAGCAACGAAGGGGCTCAGTCCCGGCTTGAGGCTGGGACTGTGCCACGACAGATGCAGGTGCCGGACGCCGCGCTCCAGCAGCCGCCGCGATAAGGTCACCATCTCGGCGACTGACGCGAGCTCCGGACTCAACACGATGCGCTTGCAGAGGCCACGCAGCCGGCGCAATCCCGGCATGTCGAGCGCGCGATCGACTCTGCCCCATAGCCGAAACGACTTGCGGCCGAAGCCACACGACAGCGGCACCTCGATAACCTCGCCGTTCTCGGCGGGTTGGTTCACATCCCGGTCGGGCGCCAGGCGATAGACGTCCAGCGGCGCACCGACGAACGTCGGGCCATCATCCATCTCTTCCCAACTGACGAACGGGGTGACGCTGCTGTCCACCTGATAGCCGCAGCGCAGCAGCGCGGCGACCGTGTCGCGGCCCAGGCCATACCGCCCGGCGCGAAACGCCCGAGGCCGGACGCCAAACTTCTCTTCGAGAACTGCGGTCAGCGATTGCAGCTTAGCCAGCTGCAGCTCCGCCGGCAGATTCTTGAGCATCGAGTTGCGAGGCACGAACGCCTCGGTGAGGGGAGGCGTGTTCCACGGGTGCAAGTGGGCGGCAATTTCGCCGCGCGCACTTCCCACCTCCCGCATGACTTCCGCAGCCGCGGGGTTGATGGCCACCTGGTAGCTCGTGAAGTAGGTCGGCCGGACGCCCAGACCATCGAAGAACGTCGCCTGCCGCCGCAACTCGCCGATGTTCTCGCACGTCACCCTTTGGCGACTGCGATTCCAGTTGTCCTCCTCGGTATCGATGGACACGATGAGCAGGACGGGCTCAGGCATCGGCCACCGCTCCCCTCTTCCCCTTCCGGAGGCGGGCCCGGAGCTCCGCGACGGCGTCCAGCCCGCGCAGCCCGCGTCCGCGCCAGCCGCGGCGGAAAATCGTGACCTCTTCGGTGATCCGCTGAGTCGTTGTCCATTGCCGCTTGTACGGATCGTTGCCGCGCAGAAACTCAAACCGACGGTACCCCCGCTCCATACCGCGGCGGATCATGGCCCCGATAAGAACCTGCCCGACGCTCTCGCGCTCCCAACGAGGATCGCGGCCGCACTGGTAGAAATACACGGTGTCGTCACACGTAAACCCGTACCAGGCGGCTGCTGGCTCGCCGTTAAGATCGAGTGTCGTGAGCCACAGCTGCCCGCGCCGCGACAGCTCGGCGGCGAAGCGGCGATGCAGACGGTCGACGCTGGGATCGCGAAACGCTCCTCCGCCTCCCGCGTCCTGCCAACGCCGCTCGTGCAACGTCACCAGGTGGCGCCACCCGTCCTCAACCCGGTCGCCATCGTAATCCGTGATCGTCACAGCGTGACGACGCCGCAGGTTTCGCTCCATGTAGCGCAGCCCTTGGCGACGCTTCGCGCTAAGACTCGCGAGATAGCTCTCCCAATCGTTGCTCAGGTCGAGATACGGGCAGGTCCACAGCGGCTGGCGACGGATCGCATGGCCGCGATCGGCCATCGCCTCGCACAGTCGGCGCGCGGCCGGCGCGTTCGGCACCAGGTTAGACAGAACGAGGATCTGCCAGTCCAGCTCCTCGAGCAACGGCACGAGGGCACTGACGTCAGCCCCAGGCGTCGTGAGCACATCGAGGTGATCCGGGCAGCCCATATCCCCAACTGCCCACGTGAGCGCCGTGACCGGCACGCGGTGGAACAGCATTCTTTGGCGCAACAGGGGGAGGACGGCCTGCACCGCCGCTCCCGCGCCTTGGAGCACAAGCGCTTCACTCAAGGCGACGTCGGGGGAAGAGTCGGCCCACGCACGATGCCACGCCCAGCTCATGAACGGGGACCGCGACTCGGCGCGCTCCTGAAGCGCTTCCCAAGCCGCGGGCCCGAGGCTGAGTGCGTCCGACAACGGCATTCGTGCCCACTGTGGCGCGGTCGCAACGCTTGTGGCGGTCATCGAGCGAGCCCCAACTGCTGGAGCGACTCGAGCAGGAAGGGCGCGGGATCGCGCCAACGCCAGACTTCTTCCCGGTTGCGGCCGACTCGAAGGAAGTCGCGCAGCGCGGTGAGTTTTCCCGCCGCACCACCGCCGTTTCGCAGTCGGAGGTACAGATGATCGACGTCGCCCCAAAACCACCGGCTGCGCACACCAACGCGGTAGCGAGTCACGGCCGGCACGTCCTGATCGCCCCCCAGCGCGCAGGCGACGAGTAGCGCGGGGAAATCGACACCCGCGTCAATGGCCAGCTGGAGAGATCCCCACAGCCGCCCGTTCACTTCCATGAGGACATGGCGTCCCGTTTCCTCGTCGCGCTTACACTCGATCATCGCGACACCCTGCCAGTCCAGGTCTTGGAGCATGCGACGGCGCGCTGCGGCCAGCGCGCCGTCGAGCGCGATGCTTTCCCGGTAGACGCTGACGCCGCCCTCCGGCGGCTTTTCCCGCAAGCGTCGGTGGGCAAACTCTGCCACGACACGGCCATTCCAGCGCAGCATGAAGAGACCTTCGCCGGCGCCACGCACACGGCGTTGCAACAGCACCGGGAAGGCGGTACTGGGGAGCGTGCCGAGCATCGCGCGGCACTGGTCTGGAGTGCCGACGAACCCCACGTTGAGGTGCCGCTGGGCTACGACGGACCGATGCGGCTTGAGGACGGCAGGGAAAAAATCGGCACCGGGCAGCGGAGCCCCGGCGTCCTCGAGCAACACCGTCTCCGGGACGGCCAGCCCCGCGCGGCGGGCGCAGGCGAGCATCGCGGCCTTATCCGACGCCTTGCGGTAGGTGCTCAGATCAGGGAACGGCAGCGCGACCGAGGGCAGATTATGCCGGCAGCCGGCCAGGACCGCCTCGACGGACGCGTCGGTCACCGGCAGGAGCACCCGCACCCCCAACTGCCGCGCCACCTCGCCTACCTCCGCCGCGTAGGCGGTGGGATCGGCGAGCGGATCGGTTGACAAGCGTAGGCGACGCACGCCCCGCGACACGCCCGCCAGTGAGAACCGGCGGACAGCCGCAACGCCAACCTCGAAGCCAGCCTGTACGAGGGAGCGGGCCGCCGCGAGTGCGGCGCGCTCATTACCGTCGGTGAGCAGCGCGTCCATGACCGTGCCCACCTTCCCTAGAGAGAACCGTGCCGCGGGGGTCCGCCCCTACGCGGACGCCTCTCTGTGGCGCCGACGCAACGCCTCCGGCAGCAGGAGAGCGGGAATAGGCACTGGCGCCACTCTTGCTCTGCTGCCACGCGACATGTGCGGCATTGCAGGCATCGTTTACCAGGATCGGGAGCGCCCCGTGGCGGAGGCGCTTGTCCGCCAGATGTGCACCGCCCTCCGGCACCGGGGCCCAGACGACGAGGGGCTCCATGTGCGCGGCGCCGTCGGCCTCGGGATGCGGCGCCTCAGCATCATCGACTTGAGCGGCGGCCGGCAGCCGATCTTCAACGAAGACGGCTCCAAGGTGATCGTCTTCAACGGCGAGATCTACAATTACCGCGAGCTCCGCCATGGCCTCGTCGCCCGTGGGCACGCGTTCCGCTCGTCGGGGGACACGGAGACCGTCCTGCACCTCTACGAGGAGCAGGGCGTCGAGTGCGTCACGTCGTTGCGCGGAATGTTCGCCTGCGCCATCTGGGACGCGACCGCGGAAACGCTCGTGCTGGCACGCGACCGATTCGGGATCAAGCCACTCTACGTCGTGACCGGCCCCTGGGGCATCGCCTTCGCGTCTGAGCTGAAGGCGCTGCACGCGGCGGGCTTGACGAACCGCCAGTTGGACTGGGAAGCCCTCGACAGCTTTTTCCAGTTGGGTTACGTCCCCGCCCCGCGATCCGCATTCCTGGACGTCCGTAAACTCGAGCCGGGGCACACTCTCGTGTGGCGCCGCGACGGCGGTGTCGTCACCCGCCGCTACTGGCAATTCCCGCAGCACGACATGGACAGCCCACGGGACCCCGAAGCGCGTGTGCTGGAGAGGCTCGACGAATCGGTCGCGGCTCACCTCGTGAGCGACGTACCCGTCGCCGCGTTCCTCAGCGGTGGACTCGACTCGTCCGCAGTCGTGGCGAGCATGGCGCTGGCAGGCGATTCGCCGCACGCATTTACCGCCCGCTACGCGGGCTCCGGAGCGGCGACGGCCGACGAGACTGAGCTGGCACGTGAGTTTGCGGCGCTCCATCGCGCAGACCTCACCGTCATCGACATCCGCCCAGACCTCGCGAGCATCTTCGAACCGATCGTCCGGGCCCTCGATGAGCCCCACGCTGACGATTCCGCGATCCCGACGTGGCTGCTGTCGCAGGCCGTTGGCAGCCGCTACAAGGTCGCACTGACCGGCATCGGGGGTGATGAGCTGTTCGCGGGGTACCGGCGGCACATCGGCCTGCTCGCGACCGAGTACTACGCCAAACTGCCGGCGCGGCTCCGGCGCTTTGTCGGCGCGGCGAGCCGGTGGCTCCCCGAGCCACGCGACGGAACACTCGGCGTTGACCGGCTGAAGCGTTTCCTGACGACCGGCAACGGGTCGATTCCCGATCGGTTCCTCGGTCTTATGAGCCGGCTTTCCAACGACGAACGGCTGGCCCTCTACACGCCAAGTCTCCGCGCGCACATCTCAGGGCGCGCGGCCACTAACCGGTTCCGCGAGGTGTTCGCCGCGCAAGCGAATGTCTCGGGCCTCGCGGCCGGGTTGTACATGGACTACACCACGTTCCTCCCTGATGACATCCTCGCGCTCAGCGACCGGCTGTCGATGGCGCACTCACTCGAGATCCGCGTGCCGCTCGTCGATCACGTCCTTGTCGAGGCCCTCTTCCCGATTCCCCAGCGCGTGAAGATCGGCCCTCGGTGGCAGAGCAAGCGGCTGCTGCGACGTGCGCTACGCCCTCGCCTACCCGCCGCTCACTTCCGGGCACCGAAGCGCGGGTTCGTGGGACCCACGGCGGCGTGGCTCCGGAACGAGCTCCGCCCGTTGTTGATCGACGAGCTCTCGTCAGACCGGCAGCGGCGGCTCGGTTACTTCGATCCATCCGCCGTGCAGACCGTGTTACAGGAACACCTCAGCGGACGCCAGAATCAGGAACGGATTCTTTTGGCGTTGCTGTGCTTCTCGACATGGCATCGCTTGTATCTGGAGTGAGGACGAGTCAGGGAACCGTCGAACCGATGCAACAGCCGCGGATGCAGGCTGGCTCTAGTCTTGCGGGAGGGCAACGAGCATGGTGAGTTCGAGTCGGTGGCAGCGCGCCCAACGCTATGAACGCGACTATTGGAGCTCGGTCGCGACGAGCATCGCTGCCGGGTCTGTTTCGCAGCTGAATTGGTATCAGTGGCGGGCGGACGAGCTGGTGCGCAAGCTGCGGGCGCTCGACCTCGGGCGTCTTACGGAAGGCCAGGCGCGCGTCGTCGAGGTCGGAAGCGGGCCGGTCGGAATCGCAGGGTTCTTTCCGGCCGCGGAGCGAGTCGCGATCGATCCACTCGAGCCTTACTACGCCAGCAATCCCACGCTCACAACCCTGCGCAGTCCGCTGGTGGAGTATCGCCCGGGGGCCGCTGAGTCGCTTCCGTGCGAGAGCGGGCGCTATGACCTGGCGATCATCGAGAACTGCATCGACCACGTGCGCGACGTCGAAGGGGCGATGCGCGAGCTGAAGCGCGTGCTCACGCCGGACGGTGCGTTGTACATCACGGTCAACTGCCGAACGCGCTGGGGCTTCGTGGCGCACCGGACGTTGTCGCGCTTGAGAGTGGACGCCGGCCATCCCTACACGTTCACTCCGCACCGGGCACGGCGACTACTGCGGGATCACGGCTGGCACTCGCTGCAGTTCGAGGTGGGGTCGTACACTGCCGCTCTGCGCGAGGATCTCGCCGGACCCGAGCTCCGCGCCCGCCTCAAGGGACTACTCGGGATCAGCGAATTCCTCGTTAGCGCCGTGGCACAGCCTCAGGCCGTTGCCCCCCCCCGACGCCCGTAGCCGTTCCAAAAAGCCTTCCAATAGGGCGTGACCGTCACGTCCGCGTAGCCCGCGCGCTCGTACCAGCGGCGCAGGTCCTCTCGCTTGTAGTGCTTCTTGACCGGACACGAGAGGCGGTCGAACCAGTCCGTCACACACGTATGGAAGTCGTGCTTCGCATACTCCTGGATGCGCTCCGGTACGAAGCGTCGGAGCGCCCGCCCCAGGATCGTTGAGCGCACGCGACGCCACGGCGCGATGAACAGCCCGTAGTCCACGCATCCCGCGGCGATGCTGACGAACTTGAGTGCCCGGTTTGGCATTCGGACCGTGATCTTGCGGGCCACTTCGAGCAGAAACAGGACCACGGGCCGGCTCGCCTGGTACACGTTCACGAGCAGGATGCCACGGGCCCCAGGCTGCTGCGCCAGAGCGTAGAAGCCCCGTTCCGGGTCGGGCATATGCTGCAGCACTCCAAGGCAGAAGACGTAGTCGAATGCCCCGGGCCGAAATGGAAGATGAAACGCGTCGGCCTGGACGACATGACAGTTCGGCAAGGTTCTGTTGCGCGCGAACGCCGAATCCACCGCCCGCGATAGGTCGACGGCGAAATGTTCTCGGGCCATGCCGGCCGCAATGGCGCTGTGGCGTCCGGCGCCACAGCCGATCTCCAATCCGACCCGGCCGGCGAAGAGTGTCTGCGGCTCGTGCCCCGCGGGGATCCAGTCCAAGAAATTGACGGCGTGATAGTCGGAAGCCCAGGTCCATTCATAGCCGAAGGCTTCTTGCGTCTTTCGCTTGACCTGCGCATCCCGGCTCTTGCTCCCGTTCGCTCGGGCAACATCCCGGCCAGCGTGCTCCCGGAAGAATTCGGGATAGTCCTGTTTCAGACCGGGCAGCAACTGCGGCGGCAGCATCCTCGGTACTCCCTGGATGATCGGGTATTCGATGCCGCAGCTGCAGCGGAAGAACCCCTCCATG